>OBAB01000095.1_pt1 | contig 82611 bp, 63 predicted proteins | sample 1516501 | NCBI WGS metagenome assembly OBAB01 (sample SAMEA2579906, study PRJEB22360) | human gut metagenome
TATTGTGCAAAATAAATAAAAGTGCTAAGATAAAGAAAGAGTAATTTTATTATTTGCTGAAAAGGAGAAGGTTATGAAAAAGAAAAAGATACTTAGTTTTTTGTTGGCTGGTGTAATGATTGGTCAGACAGTTCCGATTGGAACGATGATTGTTTCGGCGGAAGAGAAGTCAATGGTAGGAGAAGAGCAGTTATCGGATAAAAAGACTGCGGCACCTGAAAAAGATAAAGCGGTACCGAACAGCAGTCAGTACAAGTACCAAAAAGATGAGTTGGCTGCATTTTGCCACTTTGGACCGAACACATTTACAGGGAAAGAATGGGGAGACAATTATGGAGATACAGATCCAAATCAACTTTTTACATTGAAGGAAAATTTTGATGCAGAGACTTTGGTGAAGACAATCAAAGAGGCTGGATTCAAAAAATTGATTATTACGGCAAAACACCATGATGGTTTCTGTTTGTGGAACAGTGAATATACAACATACGATGTAGCTTCAACGGATTACGCAAAGAAGAACTATGATAATATGGGTGGAGATATCCTTGCTGAGATTTCAGCGGCATGTACGAAGGAAGATATTGATATGGGACTTTACCTGTCGCCGTGGGATATCCATGAGCCGTCTTACGGAAATAATTCGCCGGGAGACTATAATGAATTTTACAATAATCAACTCAAAGAAATTTTAGGCAATAATAAATATGGTAATGGCGGAAAATTTGTAGAAATTTGGATGGATGGCGCCAAAGGCGGTGGAGCAGATCCGCAGGATTATACAATCGATAAATGGTATGAGACTATTACAAAGTATGAAGGCGAGGAATGTTTGATATTTGGAGCAGGACCATATGCATCTGTGCGTTGGATCGGTAATGAAAATGGGGAAGCGGCAGATGAGACATGGTCAAAATCAATATTAACAGAGGATAACAAGATCAAAAATGACCCAAGCCAAAGAGAGGATGATTTTAAGGGGGATCCGACAGATCATTTTTCTAATGGTTATGCAGAAGGAAATAAGTGGACAGTACCGGAGGTGGATGCCCGCATTACTTCGGGATGGTTCTGGGGAAATGGAAAGAGTACTCCAAAGAGTATGGAGCAATTAGCGAACATGTATTTCAGTTCTGTAGGACGTAATGCACCATTGCTTTTGAATATCCCACCGAACAATAAGGGAACGGTGGATGATGCAATTCTTAATCGGGTGAAAGAATTCGGAAATGCAGTAAAAGAGACATTTACAAACAACATTGCGGCAGGAAAGAATGTAAGTTGTACCGCGAGCGAGGTCAGAGGAAATGATATCGCATACTCTCCGAACAATGTATTGGACGGTAATCAGGATACATATTGGACAACAGATGATAAGACAGAAGCAACAGAGGCAACATTGGAAGTGAACCTTGGTGAGACAAAACAGTTTGATGTTGTGTCAATTGAGGAAGCAATTAAATTTGGACAGAGGATCAGCGAGTTCAAAGTAGAATATAAGAATGGTTCTGATGAATGGAAAGTATTTGGAAGCGGAAAAACAGTTGGCGCAAAGAGACTTTGCAGAAGGAGCCCTGTGAAAGCGGACAAACTCCGTATTACAGTGAAGACATCGGAAAAAGCAGAACATAAAGCGCCGATTATCAGTGAAGTAGGAGTATATCGCGCGGCAGCAGATTTTGCCCTCGGAAATGGTATTCCGGAAGGACTTGAGATTATTGAAGATACCAGCAAAGACTTTACATTTAGCGGAAGCTGGGGAAATGATACAGGAGAAGCGTATACAGGAGGAACAGGACGCTGGGCAAATCCGGGAAATGGAACAGAAGCGACTGTTAAATTCAAAGGTACAAAGGTATGGCTTCTTGGAACGGTAGACCCGAATCATGGAACCGCGGATGTTTATATTGACGATAAGCTTGTTGAGACAATTGACACACACGGAAGTTCCAGAAAGCTGCAGCAAAGAATTTTTGAGTCAGATACATTGACAGATGGAGAACATACATTAAAAATTGTTCCGAAAAATAAAGCGACAGGGGTAGATGCGGCGCTTGTTTTGGACAATGAAGAAAAAGGTATGTTTGACTTTGAGGTTTCTTCATTTGAAGTAAATGAAGAGTCAAAGGCTGAATTTACGGTAAAACGTCTCGGAGGTTCTAAAGGTGAAGCCAGCATAAATTACGCAGTGAATCCGGGAAGTGCAATTCAGGATCATTTTGATGCAGATGCAAAGGGGACACTTACATTTGCAGAAGGTGAGACCGAGAAAAAATTTGAAGTTCAGATTAAAACAGTGGATGTTGACAACTTATCATTTACAGTGGAATTAAACACACCTACAAATGGGACAATTACCGGCTTCAACACACCTGCAAGAGTAGTCATTCGTGATGGAAAACCGGTTGACGATGGAAGCTACAATGAGAATAACAGATTCCAATTCCCATCTAAGAAAGATGAAAAAACAACTTTGGAAGCAGAGTTGATGGAGATTGTCAATAATGCAGAAGGTGATAATGGTTGGCCGGCACAGATAATGAACGAGAATAATGCAAGCAATGGCAAACTCATAGATAATGTACAGGCAAATGATCAGGTAAAACTATACTATAATGCACCAAAAGCGGGTACATATACTGTTACATTACGTTACATGAGTGGTGATGCAAAAAATAGTATTGAGTGGTCAGAAGCAGATGGAAAAATTAAGGCTGGCAATGTAACTGCAGGAGCAACAGATGCAGCGCAAGGAGCGTACCATGAGCAGACATTTGAGATGGAAGTGGAGGAACCAGGAGAAGGTCTCCTTACAATTGTGGGAGGAGCAAATAAAGCTCCACGTCTTGATAAGTTTGATATCGTAGCAAAAGATGTGCAGACAGTAGAATACAAAGTGACAAAGACAGCAGGAGAAAACGGTAAGATTGATGGTCCTGACAAAGTGGAAGCGGGAACAGATGCAACATTCACTATCACACCGGATGAAGGATATACAGTAAAAGATGTAAAAGTAAACGGAACATCTGTCGGTGCAGTCACAACATACACTGTGAAAAATGTAAGTGCAGATGTTGCGATTGAGGCGACGTTTGCAGCGGAAGACTTCAAGTATACAGAAGAGAACCCATTTGAGTTCCCGAGCAAGAAAGATGAAATAAAAACTTTAGAAGCAGAGTATGCGACAGAATTGATTAACAGCAATGATACAGATTCGGATCCGAATTGGCCTTTGGAGATTAAAGCAGAAGACTGGGCAAGCAATGGGAAATATGTAAACTGTCTGGCATTTAAAGACTATATCAAATATGCGTACACAGCAAAAGCAGGTAAGTATGAAGTGAAATTAACTTATAGAAGTGGTTCGGATACAAATAAACTTGCGTGGGCAGAAAAAGATGGAAATGTTGTAGCAGGACAAACAGCTGTAGCTAATACAAACGTAAATGATTCATTGCAAGTAAAAACAACAACGTTTGAACTGGATGTGAAAAAAGATGGAGCGGGAATGCTTTCTTTCACAGCACCAGATACAGGGAAAGGACCACAGATTGATAAATTTGAGATTAAACGAATCAGTGAAACAGAGCCAGCGCCAGAAAAAGTAGATAAGTCACAGTTAAATGCGGTTATTAAAGATGCAGAAGGAAAAGACTTAGGAAACTATGAGGATGGAGCAGAAAAAGAAGCATTTAAGAAAGCATTAGAATCTGCAAAAGCAGTTGCAGGAAATGAAAAAGCAACACAGCAGGAAGTAAATGATGCAAAGGCGACACTTCAGACAGCGATGGACAAACTGGTAGAAAAGAAACCGGTAGAACCAGAAAAAGTAGATAAGTCACAATTAAATGCAGTTATTAAAGATGCAGAAGGAAAAGACTTAGGAAACTATGAGGATGGAGCAGAAAAAGAAGCATTTAAGAAAGCATTAGAATCTGCAAAAGCAGTTGCAGGAAATGAAAAAGCAACACAGCAGGAAGTAAATGATGCAAAGGCAGCACTTCAGACAGCGATGGATAAACTGGTAGAAAAGAAACCGGTAGAACCAGAAAAAGTAGATAAATCTGCCTTGCAAACATACTATGATAAGTGTGTGGAATCTTATAAAGAAGCTAAATATACAAAAGACAGTTGGAAAGAATATGCAGAAGCTTTAAACACTGCCAAAGCTGTATTGGCAAAAGAAGATGCAACACAGAAAGAAATACAACAAGCAAAAGCAGATTTGGAAAAGGCAGTCCAGAATTTGAAGAAGGTGGTAGTGGATAAGAAACCAGTTACACAAAATGGAACAACAACACAAAGTAAAGTTCCGACAACTGGAGATCCGGCATCAATCATGCTCTGGTTGGCAACAGCGGCATCTTCATTAGCTGTTTTAGGAAAAAGGAAAAATAAAGAAGATTAAAATACTTCTGTGAAAGAAGAGTGATATAGGCGGAGAGAAGAGCTTGTATCGCTCTTCTTTTTTTGGAAGAGCGGAGAAAAAATTGTGCAAAACAAACAAAAATATTGTTTAAAAACATATAAAGAAACGATTTTATAATACAAAACGATGAAAAAGTATATAAAAATCAAAGATATTGCAACAAATATTGTATTAGTGATAAAATAAGAAGCATATTGATATTAAAATTTCTGAAAAAAGAAAGGGGAACGTTATGAAAAAGAAAAAAATAGTTAGTCTTTTGATGGCAGCGCTTATGATAGGACAATTTTTACCATCGGAAACAATGACGGCGTTTGCGGGAGAAAGTGCGTTAGTGGGAAAAGAACAGTTAGCAGATCGTCATACAGTGGCGCCGAAAAAAGATAGTGTAGTGCCGAATGCAAATCAGTATGAGTATCAGAAACAAGAATTGGCGGCATTTTGCCATTTTGGTCCGAATACCTTCAATGAAATTGAGTGGGGGGAAAAATATGGAGACAAAAAGCCGGATGAGATTTTTAAATTAGAAGAAGATTTTGATGCAGATACGTTTGTAGAAGCAATCAAAGAAGCAGGATTTGAAAAATTGATTGTTACAGCAAAACATCACGATGGTTTCTGTATTTGGAATAGTAAACATACAGAGTATGATGTGGAGTCCACAAGTTATGCATCAAAGAATTATAATGGCTTAGGTGGAGATGTGTTGGCTGAGATTTCAGCGGCATGTACGAAGTATGATGTCGATATGGGACTGTATTTATCGCCTTGGGATATTCATGATGACAGTTACGGCTATAAAGATAAAGATGGAAAAGCGTTAGTTCGTCTTGTAAATGGAAAAAGTGAACCGATTGAAGGGTTAACTTGGGCTGATGTAAAAGAACGGGATGCAAAAGATTATAATGAATATTATAACAATCAGCTGGAAGAAATCTTGGGCAATCAAAAATATGGAAATAATGGACATTTTAAAGAAGTGTGGATGGACGGTGCAAAAGGAAGCGGAGCCGGATATCAGGAGTATGAATTTCAAAAATGGTTCGCTACCATTCAGAAACATGAAGGAAAAGAAGCAGGATTTGATTCAGACTGTATGCTGTTTGGGGCGGAAGCTTACACAACAGTAAGATGGATTGGAAATGAGCTCGGATATGCGAACGAAGAGACATGGTCAAAATCAAAAGTAAATTATGATAATAATACAATTGACAGTAAAAAAGTAGGCGCCTACACAGTTGGTTACGAAGACGGAAACCAGTGGACGGTTCCGGAAAGTGATGCGCGTATTACTTCCGGCTGGTTCTGGGGAACAACGAAGAATACGCCAAAGAGTGTGGAGGATCTTGCGGGAATGTATTTCAATTCTGTTGGACATAACTCGCCGCTGCTTTTGAATATTCCTCCAAATACACAGGGAAAGATTGATGAGGCAATCTTACAGAGAGTGAAAGAATTTGGACAGAACATCAAAGAAACGTTCAAATCTAACTTAGCAGCACATGGAACTGCAAAAGCAACAGAAGTGCGTGGTAATGATGTGGCTTATTCACCGGAAAATGTATTAGATGGAAAAGATGATACATATTGGACTGTGAACGATAATACGACAACAGGTCAGCTAGTAGTAGATCTTGGCGGAACGAAATCATTTGATGTTGTATCGATTGAAGAGGCGATTCAGTTCGGCCAGCGTATTAAACAGTTCAAAGTAGAGTATAGTAATGAAGGAAGTGACTGGAAAGTATTTGATCAGGGAACAACAATCGGTGCAAAGAGACTTTGCAGAGAAGGCGTTGTAAAAGCAGATAAAATTCGTATTACAGTTACAACGAGTAAAGAAGTGCCGATGATTTCGGAAGTAGGAGTATACAAAGCGACTTCTGATTTTGAGTCACCATCAGCAGCTCCGGAAGGAATGCAGGTCATTGATGAAAGAGATGAAGCATTTACATTCAGTAATGGGTGGACAAAGGAAGATGGAAGTCAATATTTGAATGGCACAAATGTGTGGGCAAAAAAAGGTGCTTCTTTTGAAATGAAATTTAAAGGATCAAAAGTATATCTTATCGGTACATTAGATTCCGGACATGGAAAGGCAACTGTGACAGTAGACGGAAAAGCAGTGGAGATTAATACGAATGCATCTAAGAGAGCGGTTGGTCAGATTATTTTCACGTCTGATGATTTGGAGGACGGAGAACATACATTGAAACTGGAAGTTACCAACAATGACAACAAAGCAATTGGTATAGAAGGTGCATATGTAATTAATAATGGCGGTCTTGGAATGGTAGGAATCGAGAAAGCAGAGTACACGATGAAAGAAGATTCTGAGATGAAGATGAAATTAGTTCGTGTCGGCGGAAGCAAGGGAGAGGCAACTGTGACAGTAGCGCCTAATCCGGGAACTGCAATTCAAGATGATTTTGATACAGAAGGAACAGCAACGGTAACATTTGCAGATGGAGAGAAAGAAAAAGACGTTGTTGTGATTACGAGACGGAATACAAAAGATACCGGAGACCAGTACTTTACAGAAGAATTATCTACAAAGAATGAAGGTCTGATTCTTGGATTTACATCGAAAGCAAAGATTACGATTTTAGATCAGGAAAGACAGCCGGAAGATGTGACAGCAGAAAAACTTCCAAAAGATGTATACAAGACAGTGACGGCGACATCGGAAGAAAAAACAGCAGAGCATAAACAGGGCATTGAGAATGCGTTTGATGAAAATCTTGACACATTTTGGCATGCACAGTGGGGGGATGCTGGAAAACTGAAAAATCATCCAAACGGAATCAGTGTTGAGATGACGCTGAAAGAAGCAAAAGAGATTGCAAAATTGACATATATTCCAAAAGCGGGAGATACTGGTACAGTTGGAAATTATATTATTGAGGCGGCAACAGGAACAGATGACGCCGGAAAGACTGTTTGGAAAGAGGTCTGCAGTGGAACATTTAAAAACCAAGGCAATTCAACAGCGGCTCAGGATGCTGTGTTCAAAGAAGTGATTAAGACAGATAAGATTCGTTTGACTGCAAAGACAATGGCAGGAGGAGAACATCCTACGGCGAGAGAGATTGCACTTTATGAAAAAGCAGAGCCGATTATGATTACAGTGACAACAAAAGCTGGAGAAAACGGTATGATTACACCGGTAACGGGCAAACTAGATGAAAATGGCACGATGAAAGTGCAGGCAGGGAAATTGAAAACATTTGCGATAAAAGCAAATGCAGGTTATTCTATCAAAGATGTGCTTGTAAACGGAAAATCAGTTGGCGCGGTAAGTCGTTATACAGTAGAATCTGATACAGATGTTACAATTGAAGCAGTATTCAAAGCATGCGAACATGAGAAAACAGAAATTCAAGGTGCAAAAGAACCAACTTGTACGGAAGATGGAGCTACAGGAAAAGTAGTATGCTTACAGTGTGGTGTAACAGTGAAAGAAAGCACAGTGATTCCGGCTTTGGGACATAAGTTTGGTCAGTGGGAAGTAGTGAAAGAGGCGACAGACAAAGAAGAAGGTTTAGAAAGAAGAGCTTGTGTTGCCTGTGGTTTTGAGGAAGAAAGAACAGTTGCCAAATTACCGACAGCAGTTGATAAATCGAAACTGCAAAAATACTACGATGAATGTATTGGATATTACAAACAGGAAGGTTATACAAAGGAGAGTTGGACGGTTTACGAAGGAGCACTTAAAAATGCAAAAGCAATGCTGGATAAAGAAAGTGCAACTCAAGAAGAAGTAGATGCTGCAATTCATCAATTGGCAGATGCGGCGGATAAACTTGTTGAGAAAACAAGTGTGACACCAAAACCTGAAAATAATAATACCAGTGGTGGTAATAACAGCAATACAAGCAGTGGAAACAAACCGGTTACGGGAGATTCCGCAACTCCGATTGTGTTACTTGCAGCAGTATTGGCATCTGTATTTGCAGTTATTCGTCAAATGAAAAAGAAAATAAGATAATTCAAAAAAAGGGAGGTGCAAACCTCCCTTTTGTAGTATGATAAGAGAAAGCATATATGTATATTTAAGGAGGGAGTCTTGTGGAAGAACTTACAAGGCTGATTCGGTCAGATATGAGACCCGCACTCGGAGTGACAGAACCGGGGGCGATTGCATTTGCAGCTGCGAAGGCGAGAAGTTATACAAGCGGCGAAGTTATATCTGTCACGGTGAAGTTGAATAGCGGCATGTATAAGAATGCATTTACATGTGGAATTCCAAACAGTAGAGAAGTTGGGAGCGAGTTTGCAGCGGCACTCGGAGCAATTGCTGGAAATGAAGAATTGGGATTGGAATCGCTTTCAGATGTAAAGCAAAAGGACGCAGAAAGAGCAGAAAAACTTGTGAAACAGGGAAAAGTGCAGGTTATACTTCAGGATATTTCTAGTAGAATATTTATAGAAGTGGAAGTAAAGACAAAGCTTGATCAGGCAGTTGTGACAATTGAAGATACACACACGAATATTACTGGAATTGTAGTAAATGGAGAAGTGCGTTTTGCTAACTCAAAAGAGAAAACAAAAGGTGGAGAGGCAGAAGAAAAACCGCAAATTCACAGGTATACATTTCGGCAGCTATGCGAGTATGCAGATATTGCAGATGTGTCGGAACTGGAATTTATATGGGAGGCATATCGTGTGAATTTGGAGCTGTTTGAAGCGGGGATGACCAGTGAAAGAACGACATTTGCAAAATCTTTGTTAAGAAAAAATGGAGGAATGGTTTTTTCTGGAGAGGAACAAAAGACAGCGTCACTTCTTTGTAATGCGGCGATTGAGGCGAGAGTGATTGGTTTGGATAAACCGGCGATGAGTATTACAGGGTCGGGAGCGCATGGAATTATTGCGACGATGCCGCTGTATGCAGCCTATAAAGTAAATGGATATTCAAAAGAACAGCTTCTGCGGGCGACCGCATTGAGTTATTTGATCTGTATGTATATCAAAGAATATTCCGGAAAACTGTCTGCATTTTGTGGCTGTGCCATTGCGGCGGGGACCGGAATGGCTTGCGCACTTGTGTATCTGCGTGGAGGAACCGTAGAGATGATGGAACATACGATTAATAATATGGCAGGAAGTATTACGGGAATGATCTGCGATGGCGGAAATCAAGGGTGCACGATGAAAGGGATTGCGGCTGTAGATGCGGCATATCAATCGGCGGAGCTTGCGATGGACGGCGTCTATATTGACGATGTGCATGGAATTATCGGAAATACACCAGAGGAGACAATGCGGAATATGGGAGAGATTGCCTCGCCGGGAATGATAGGAACTGAGAAAACAATTTTGGACATTTTACAGAGAAAGGGAAACAGGTGATTCAGATGTATCAGGCAGAGAAAAACAGATATGAAACGATGAATTATAATCGATGTGGTAAGAGTGGGTTGAAACTTCCAGAGGTTTCGCTCGGTCTGTGGCATAATTTTGGAGATACCGGAAATTTTGAAACGATGAAACAGATGTGTTTTACGGCATTTGACAACGGAATCACACATTTTGATCTGGCAAACAATTACGGACCGGAACCGGGAAGTGCAGAGAAAAATTTCGGGCGTATTTTGAAGAAGGAGATGAAAGCGCATCGAGATGAAATGATCATCAGCACGAAGGCAGGGTATTTGATGTGGGACGGGCCTTATGGCGACTTTGGAAGCCGCAAATATATGCTGGCAAGTCTGGATCAGAGCCTAAAGAGAATGGGGCTTGAGTATGTCGATATTTTTTACCATCACCGTATGGATCCTGAGACGCCGCTTGAAGAGTCGATGGGAGCGCTTGACACCGCTGTTAAGAGTGGAAAAGCTTTGTATGCGGGAATATCTAATTACGATGGGGAGACGATGAAAAAGGCATGTGCGATTTTGAAAGATTTGAATTGTCCGTTTGTAATTAATCAAAACAGATACTCTATTTTTGACCGTACGATTGAGGAAAATGGATTGAAAGCGGCAGCGCGAGAAGAGGGAAAAGGAATCATCGCATTTAGCCCGCTGGCACAGGGAATGCTGACAGACCGCTATCTGAATGGGATTCCACAGGACAGCAGAATCCGTACCGATGGAAGATTTTTACAGGAGAAGACAGTGCAAGCGAAGATGCAGAAAATTCAGCAATTGAATGAAATTGCAAAAGAGCGCGGAGAAAGTCTTGCACAGATGGCGCTGAAATGGGTGCGAAAAGATGAGGATGTGACAAGTGTTCTGATTGGTGCATCGAAACCAGAACAGATTTTGGAGAATTTAAAAGTGCTTGAAAGTGCAGCGTTTACGAAGGAAGAGTTAGAAAAAATAGATGAGATTGTATTGAAGGAGAATTAGTATGAAACTTCAGGAATTTTATGAGGGTCAGGCATTTGACGCATATGAATATTTTGGAGCACATGAAGAAAAAGACGGAGTGATGTTTCGGACTTACGCACCGGGGGCGTCTAAAGTTACGGTGTTTGGAGAATTTAATCAATGGACGGAAGAGGAAATGATTCCGCTTGAAAAAAGCGGAGTTTATGAACTGAAATGTGAGTGGGCAAAAGTCGGGATGATGTATAAATATGTGATTTATACGAAAGAAGGGTGGAGAGTAGAACATTGTGATCCGTATGGTTTCGGTATGGAACTTCGACCGAACAGCGCTTCTTATATTGTGGATTTGTCGGAATACAGATTTCACGATGAAGTGTGGATGAAAAACAGAGACAAAAATTATAACAGACCGCTTAATATTTATGAAGTGCATCTCGGTTCATGGAGAACAAATGAGAAAGATGAAAATGGCTGGTATCGCTATCATGAGATTGCAGATAAATTGATTGCACATGCGAAAGAGAATGGGTATACACATCTGGAATTTCTTCCGCTCAGCGAACATCCGGCAGACTGTTCATGGGGGTATCAGAATACAGGATATTTCAGTCCTACATCACGTTATGGAACTGCAAGAGATTTGATGGAGCTGGTGGATAAATGTCATCAGGCGGGAATCGGCGTGATTATGGATTTTGTTCCGATTCATTTTGCGACGGATTATTATGGACTGGCAAAATATGATGGAACAGAGTTGTATGAGTATGTGCAAAGTGATGTGACAGACAGTGAGTGGGGAACAAGAAATTTTGATTATTCCAGACGGGAAGTCTGCTGCTTTTTGCAGTCTGCCGCAAATTACTGGCTGAAAGAGTATCATTTTGACGGAATACGAATGGATGCAATCAGCCGTGCGATTTACTGGCAGGGAGAGCCGGATCGGGGCGTGAATCCTTGTGCGCTTACATTTATGAAAAATATGAATGCAGGATTGCAAAAACTGCATCCGACTGCGATGCTCATTGCAGAAGATTCGACAACGTTTTTGAAAGTGACGGCTCCTGTAGAATACGATGGACTGGGATTCGATTATAAATGGGATCTTGGCTGGATGAACGATACGTTGAATTATTTTAAAACTCCGCCAAAAGAACGACCGGAGCATTATTACAAATTAAAATTTTCAATGGATTATTTTTACAATGAACTTTATCTTCTTGCACTGTCGCACGATGAAGTTGTCCATGGAAAAGCGACAATTATACAGAAGATGTGGGGAGATTATGAAGATAAATTCAGCCAGTGCCGTGCATTTTATTTGTATATGATGACCCATCCGGGGAAAAAGTTGAATTTCATGGGAAATGAGATTGCACAGTTCCGAGAGTGGGATGAAAAGCGGCAGCAGGATTGGGAGTTACTGAAATTTCCGATGCACGATGGATTTTATCACTATATTCGGAAGTTGAATGAGTTGTATTGTCAGGAGGAACAGCTTTATAAAGATGAGTATGACAGAGAGATGTTTCGTTGGCTTGTGGATGATGCGACGGAGCAGTCTGTGTATGCTTACGAGCGGGGAAAAGGAGAGAAGACGCTTGTGGCAGTGTTTAATTTTTCAGATGAAGAGCAGGAATGTGTCATAGAAGAGGCGGAAAACCGAATACTTGAGGAATGCATGAACAGTGACTGGCATATTTACGGCGGAAGTACAGAGAAGAAAATAGAAGTGATTCGGGACGGAGAGATTGTATTGGCACCATTTAGTGGAAGACTTTTTTGGAGTGAAAAAGAGGTTTGATATTAATAAACATTATAAGAACTTATTAGTAAATTGTAATACAATAAGAAGAAGTTATAAGTTATAATGAAAAGGAAGAAGTTAAGAAACGATTATCACAGAAATCAAAGGAGAATATTCATGGAAATGTTATCAATCGAAAAAGAATTACAGGGAAACGCTTATCCGGGACGTGGAATTATCATTGGAAAAACTCCAGACGGAACAAAAGCAGTGACTGCGTACTTCATCATGGGAAGAAGTGAGAACAGTAGAAATCGTGTATTCGTAGAGGAGGGAGAAGGAATCCGCACACAGGCATTTGACCCTTCAAAATTAACAGATCCAAGTTTAATTATTTATGCACCAGTAAGAGTTTTGGGAAACAAAACAATTGTAACAAATGGTGATCAAACAGATACAATTTATGAGGGAATGGATAAACAGCTGACTTTTGAGCAGTCTTTAAGAAGTAGAGAATTTGAGCCGGATGCACCGAATTACACACCTCGTATTTCCGGAATTATGCACATTGAAAATGGAACATACAATTATGCAATGTCCATTTTGAAAAGCAATAATGGGAATCCGGATGCATGCAACCGTTATACATTTGCATATGAGAATCCGGTAGCAGGAGAAGGACATTTTATTCATACATATAAATGCGATGGCAATCCGCTTCCAAGTTTTGAAGGTGAGCCAAAATTAGTTGGGATTTTAGACGATATGGAGGCATTTACGGAGATGCTTTGGAACAGTCTGAATGAAGACAACAAAGTTTCGTTATTTGTGCGTTATATTGATATTGCAACAGGAAACTATGAGACAAAGATTGTAAACAAGAATAAGTAGGAGCGAGACAGATGAAAGAATTAGAATTAAAATACGGATGTAACCCAAATCAGAAACCATCTAAGATCTATATGGAAAACGGAGAACTTCCAATCAAAGTATTGTGCGGAAAACCGGGATACATCAACTTTTTAGATGCATTTAACGGCTGGCAGTTAGTGAGAGAATTGAAGAGGGCAACCGGACTTCCGGCAGCAACTTCTTTCAAACACGTATCACCTGCAGGAGCAGCCGTTGGACTTCCATTAGATGAGACATTGGCAAAAATCTATTGGGTAGACGACATGGGAGAACTTTCACCACTTGCGTGTGCATACGCAAGAGCAAGAGGTGCGGACAGAATGTCTTCTTTCGGAGATTTTATTTCTCTGTCAGATGTGTGTGATGTTGCAACCGCAAAATTAATTAAACGCGAGGTATCAGACGGTGTCATCGCACCGGGGTATGAACCGGAAGCGTTAGAACTTTTAAAACAGAAGAAAAAAGGAAATTATGCGATCATTGAGATCGATCCAAATTACGAGCCGGCTCCAATCGAACATAAAGAAGTGTTCGGAATTACATTTGAGCAGGGAAGAAATGAGCTTGTGATTGATGATGAATTATTATCGAATGTCGTGACAGAGAATAAAGAAATTACAGAACAGGCAAAAATTGACCTTGCCATTGCTTTAATTACATTAAAATATACACAGTCAAATTCTGTATGCTATGCAAAAGATGGCCAGGCAATTGGTATCGGTGCCGGACAGCAGTCACGTATCCACTGTACACGTCTTGCTGGACAAAAAGCAGATAACTGGTGGCTTCGTCAGTCTCCACAGGTACTGGGACTTCAGTTCGTAGACAGCATCGGAAGAGCAGACAGAGACAATTCAATTGACTTATATATCGGAGATGAATATGAAGATGTACTTGCAGAAGGAACATGGCAGAATATCTTCAAAGTAAAACCGCCGGTATTTACAAGAGAAGAAAAACGTGCATGGTTAGATAAGCTGGAAGATGTAGCATTAGGCTCAGATGCGTTCTTCCCGTTTGGAGATAATATCGAACGTGCTCACAAAAGCGGTGTGAAATATATTGCGCAGCCGGGAGGATCCGTTCGTGACGACAATGTAATCAGCACATGTGACAAATATAATATGGCGATGGCGTTTACAGGAATCAGACTGTTCCATCACTAAATCGAAACAAAAGCTGCAGTAGAACGTGTTTCCACTGCGGTTTTTTATTTGTTCTTTTATGTGATTAGAAAAAATATTTGTGCAAAAAGAACAAAAAAACAAAATATTATTTGAAATAATATACAAAAGCGATATAATAAAACTTGAAGCAAAATAATTGTTGGTTGAATTGCTGAAAAGGAGGAGAAGGGAATGCAAAAGAGACGAAGAATTATTGCAATTGTGTTAACGGCAGCCTTGAGCGGAACGATGCTCCCGGCAAACAGTCTGACCATGTATGCAGCCGACAAACTATCGCCGGCAAAATCTATTAGGGCAGATGTGGATAAGACGAAGTTCACACACAAAGAGTGGACAGGAACGGACTACACAGATGTAGAGGGCAAAAAAGTAACTGGAGAGGACGTATTTGGAATTAATCGTGAGGATGCAACGACAACATTGATTCCATATCAGGATATTGCCTCTGCATCGGCGGCGGTTTGGGATTATAATGCCAGAGAAGGATCGGAATATTTTAAACTTCTCACAGGAGACAGAGAAGACTGGGATTTAACTGTCGTGCAAAATCAGGAACAGGCTCAGAAATTTATGGGAGCAAACGGATTCATGACGAAAGAATTCCAGAAAGACGAGGCAGACGGATGGAAGACTGTTCAATTGCCTAAGAGCTGGACAAGGGACGATTTTGACTTTTCTATCTATACGAACGTACAGATGCCATGGCAGTCAAAATATGATCAGAATGTGTCTGTGCCAAATGCGCCGACAAATTACAATCCGGTTGGTCTGTATCGGGAAACATTTAATGTAGATGATAAAATGTTGGAAGATAACCGGAGAGTATATGTGAACTTCCAGGGGGTGGAATCTGCATATTATGTGTACGTAAATGGAAAAGAAGTCGGATACAGCGAGGACAGTTACAGTCCACATCGCTTTGATATTACGGACTATCTTCAGGAGGGGGAAAACCTTCTTGCCGTGAAAGTGCATAAGTTCTGTGACGGAACATGGTTTGAAGATCAGGATATGATTTATGACGGCGGTATTTTTCGTGATGTCTATCTGACAAGTGCACCGCTTGTTCAGATTCACGATTACACAGTTCGGACAGATTTGAATTCAGACTATACTGCTGCAAATTTGAAATTATCAGTGGATGTGCGAAATTTATCATCAGCGGCTCAAGACGGATACAGCATTGATGTAAAAGCGCTTGATCAAGCCGGAAATGATATTTTAGGGGGAGTCAATATTCCGGTTTCTGAGGTCGCATCGACGGAGACAGGAACGGTAGAGATAAATCAAAAAGTGAAGAATCCCAAATTGTGGTCAGCTGAGAATCCAAATCTGTATGCGTTAATTCTCACGTTAAAAGACCCTTCTGGAAAGGAAGTGGAGACACTTTCAGCTCAGCTTGGTTTCCGTGAAATTGAATTCACATCTACAGAGGTGGATAGCAATTACAGAGTGACGACAAAAGAATGGGAGCCAGTTAAGATTAATGGCGAGAGACTGCTTTTAAAAGGTGCAAACCGTCACGACACTGACCCATTCTATGGAAAAGCGGTTCCACAGGATACAATACTTGAAGATGTCACATTGATGAAGCAGAATAACTTAAATGCAATTCGTACGTCTCACTACAGCAATGATGATTATCTTTACTGGCTGTGTAACTCATACGGCTTGTATATGATGGGCGAGACAAACATGGAAAGTCATGCGATCATGGGAAACAGCAATGCGATGGGATTATTCTATGAGCTTGGCATGGATCGAACAGAGACAGCGTATGAGCGGTTAAAAAATAATCCGGCGATCGTAATCTGGTCTATCGGAAATGAGATGGTTTATACTTCAGATGCGAACCATTCAAACGGTTTGTTCCGTGATATGATCTGGTACTTCAAAGACAATGACCCTACAAGACCGGTACACAGTGAAGGTCAGACGGACAGTATGGGTGTAGACATGGGAAGTAACATGTATCCAAGTGTAGGTACCGTTCAGGGAAGAGCAGGAGAAGGGAAAATTCCATATGTAATGTGTGAGTATGTTCATGGTATGGGAAACTCAATTGGAAACTTGAAAGAGTACTGGGATGCAGTGAGAAGTTCTGAGAATATGCTCGGCGGATTTATCTGGGACTGGGTAGACCAGGCGAGAGCGGTCGATTTGAATGATCTTGGTTCTACTTATAAGATGACAGACAAAACAGGTGTGAGCGGAGAGGCAGTTGGATACGAAGAAGACTGGAAGAACGATGCAGGAGAAGAAAGTCTGAATGGCGGTAAATCATTCTCAGGCTACACTGTTATGGAAGACAATGAGAAATATAATGCGGCGCTTTCAGGAACTGGAAAAGAATTTACGTTTGAGGTAATGGTAAAACCGGCATCTACATCACAGAACAGTGTACTTCTTTCCAAAGGAGATACACAGGTTGCATTGAAGACACAGAGCAGTGGAAGTGGATTGGAATTCTTCGTGTATAACAACGGAAGCTGGAAGAGTACATCCTGTGGATTCCCAGAGGATTGGACAGGTAAATGGCATCAAGTAGTCGGTGTATATGACAAAGGTAATTTAAAGATTTATGTAGATGGAGAAAAACTTTCAGAAAATACGGTGCAAGATAGTATTGCTTCAAGCAGCAGACCGGTTGGTATCGGATATGATGCGGAAAAAGGACGAAAAGTGGACGGAGAAATTTCAATTGCACGTATTTACAATAAAGCGTTAAGTGCAGAGGAAATTAACGGACAGAGAAAAGCAGTTCCAGATATCGCAACGGATGACAGCAGTGTACTGCTTTGGATGGATTATGCGGATGAGCATGAGACAGCACAGGTTACAGGATGGGATTATTACGCAACAGAAGAGGCTCATACAAACCTGTATTCAGAGGAAATCAAAGGAAAATTCTATGGATACGGCGGTGACTGGGGAGACTCTCCAAACGATGACAGTTTCTGTCAGAATGGTATTGTAAGTCCTGACCGTACACCACAACCGGAACTGGCAGAAGTAAAATACCAATATCAGAATTTCTGGTTCAGTGCAGATGTTGCAGATTTAGATGTACGCCAGGTAAATGTGTATAATGAAAATAATTTTAAGAATCTGAATGAGTATGATGTATCATGGTCATTGTTAGAAAATGGTCTTGTTATTCAGGAAGGCAAAGTGGAAGATGTTGATGTTGCTCCGCAGTCTACAGGAAAAATATCAGTACCATTTACAATGCCTGAGACAATTGATGCAGGAAATGAATATCATTTGAACATTTCTGTAACTTTAAAAGAAGATACAGAATGGGCGAAGGCAGGAGCTGAAATGTCCTGGTCACAGATTTCTGTTCCGGTGACAGTAGAGCAGGCTGCCCCTGTGATCAGTGAAGAAAAAGTGACAGTTGCAGAGGATGATGCAGCTTGGAATGTGACAGGAAATAATTTTAGTTTTGCAATTGAAAAAGCAACAGGTACATTGAAAAACTATACATATAACGGTGATATGCTTGTGGAGGAAGGACCGGCTCCGAACTTCTGGAGAGGCACGGTAGAAAACGATAAGACTGCGTTTGACTGGAATTGGGCAAATGCGGCAAAAACAATAAACGTTGAAGAGATTACAGTAGTTGAGAATGAAGCAGGTCAGCAGGTGATTACAGCGAATTTAGTATTCCCTACAGCAGGAAATACGAAAGAGACCATCGTTTACACAGTAAACGGAAACGGAGAAGTAACTGTGAAGATGTCTGTGGATGCAACAAAGAACGGAATGGGCAATTTCCTTCGTGTTGGTTCTATGATGACACTTCCGGAAGGCTACGAGAATGTAACATGGTACGGAAATGGACCTGTTGAAACATTCAACGACAGAAAGACAAATGGAAGACAAGGTGTTTGGGAAAATACGGTATCTGAATTCTTCTTCCCATATTTGAAAGTAGATGATTCTGGAAACTTAACATATGTAAAATGGATCTCTGTAGATAATGGGGAAAATGCACTTTTAGTTTCTGCGAAAGATACAGTAGAAGCAAGTGCGCTTCACTTTACACCGGATGACATCAATGCGGTAGATCATGTATATGGATTAACGCCAAGAAAAGAGACGATCTTGAGTGTGAACTATGGTTCACTCGGAACAGGTGGAGCTACATGTGGTCCTGGACCTCTTACTCAGTATCAGCTGCCATCCAGCCGAGTTTACGAGTGGGAATTCACAATGATTCCGGCAAAAGCAGATGCAGATGCGCAGGCATTGACAGAGATGGCAAAACCTTATCATCAGGTTTCTTCATTTAACCGTGAAGACTATGACAAAGAGTATGCAGCAGAATTGATTGAAAAAATTGATTCCTTCGTTGCATACAGCTATGACCAGTTAGAGGAAGTAGAGGAATTACAGGCTGATGTGAATGCGATGACAGAAGCGCAGGCTGCAATCGTAAACAAAGATAAAGACAGAAGCAAATTAGTAAAGGAATATGTGGAGGCAGTCAAAGCCTTAGAAAACAAAGAAACTTATATTCAGGATGAGAGCAACAATGCTCTGGAAGTTCCATATGAGTCTTCAGCGAAATTCAAAAAGAATGGAGAGACCGTCGTTATGAATGGAAAACTCGCAGTTCCATTTAACGATGTTCTGGATCCTGTTTTTGAGGGAGATGCATCATTCTCCGTAGAAGTGAATGTGACACCTACAGGAAGCCGCGACTACAATATGTTCACAGGTAAAGGCGATAATGCATTTGCACTTCGTATCCGCGGAACAGAGAGCTTAGATTTCCATATTTATGCAGGCGGAAGCTGGAGAAGTATTGAATACGCAATTCCGGAAAATGAAAGAGCAGACTGGCTCGGAAAAGAACATCAGGTAATCGGTGTATATGACCATGAAGCACATAAAATTCAGTTCTATGCTGATGGAGAATTAAAGAAAGAAACAGCAACTAACACAAATGAGGGTGTGGCACATTCTGATTACAATCTTACAATCGGTGCATGTCCGTCGACAGGAAGATCTTCAGCTGCTGACTTTACATCTCTTCATGTTTACAACAGAGCGCTTTCAGCAGAGGAAGTGAAAGCTCAAAACAGCGAGCAGTTAGCAGTTCAACCGACAGATGAGGCAGTGGCATTGTGGCTTGACATGGAAAACATTCAATTCCACGATAAAGAAAATATTTATCAGGTAGAAATTGATCCGGCAAAAGCAGCAATTGAAGTTGGAAATGAAAAAGAATTTACACTTGTACCGGACAATGCAGATGCAAAAGTGACAAGCGTAAGATGGTCTGTTTTAGATGCAGACGGATTTGATGCAGATGGGGTTAAAGTACAATACAGTGCGAAAGATTACACGAAGGCAACAGTAGTAGTTTCAGAAGAAGCACAGGCAGGCGAATATGTACTGAAGGCAGAAAATGTAAATGGAGAAGAAGAATTGATGGCAGAGGCTCAGATTACTGTCACAGCAAAACCTGAGCAGGAAGACCAGATAATCTTTGATTCAAGCAAGAATAAACTGGACACAGTTCTTCCGGACACAGCACAGTTTACAGAAGGTGAATCGGGAGAAGTGGGTGCTTTGAAGGGATACTTCTCTGTAGATGATGAAAATAAAGTGGTAAACGATGCTATCTCAGGCAAAAATGCGTTTACTGTATCATCGAGAGTTTATGTTCCAGCATCCGTAAAATCTACTGACACAGGTGTATGGGACAAAGATAACCCGCACGAAAAACATAATATGATTGCAAGTATGGGTGACAACAGTTTTGCTTACCGTATCTACTACGATAAGAACAGAAAAGATATTCATATTGATGCATTTATCAGTGATGGAAGTTCATGGCTGCAGGCAACGACAGGACAGCTTCCGAGTGATTTCTTTGATAAATGGCACACATTATCCGTATCTTATGATGGTAAAACATTGAAAGTATATGTAGATGATGCAGTGACGGAAAAAGCAGGAGAAAAATCTGTTCAGAAGAGTGAGAATACATTCTCTGTAGGTTACGAGCCACAGAAAGAGGGAAGAAAATCTGAACTCACATTTGAGCAGGTACGGGTATTTAATCAGGCATTGACAGCAGAACAGTTGAATGAAGCAACTGATCCGAATGCAGAAAATGTTGTACTCTGGCTTGACTTTGATGTCAAAGAAGACGATTCGGCAACAGAAGCAGATAAGCTGAATTTACAGAATCTGATCAATGAATGTAAAGACATGAAAGAAGCAGATTACTTTGGAAAAGGCTGGACAGAAATGCAGACAGCACTAGGTGCAGCAGAGGACGTATTACAGAAAGATGCGCCTACAAAAGAGGAAGTAAAGAACGCTTATGATGCATTGAGAGATGCGAAAGGTCAGCTTGTATTCATTGGTGATTTGAAAGCAGTCGTTGATGGCGCAAAAGAAATCGTTGAAAACAAAGATTCTTACACGAAGGACTCTTACGAAGTATTCGAGACAGCATTAAATGCAGCAAAAGCAGTTCTTGAAAAGGAAGAATCTACTCAGGAAGAAGTCAACAATGCGAAGATCGCACTGTTAGATGCACAAAATAAACTTGTGAAAAAAGCAGATATCACTACTTTGAAAGAGGCGATTGCGAAAGCAGCAGAGATCAAAGAAGAAGAGGTTACTCCATCTTCATGGGAGAGAGTTCAGGCAGCGAAAGCAGCAGCAGAAAAGGTAGTTGCAGATTTTGAAAAAGATGAGACAAGTGTAACACAGAGTCAGATTGACGCAGCTGCAAAAGCGCTTCAGGATGCACTGGATTCTGTGCAGAAACGTGCAGACTTCACAGCACTTCAAGAAGCTGTGGACCGCATCAGCAAATTGCAGCTGGACGGCTACACAGAGGAAAGCGTAAAAGTGTTGAAAGATGCATTAAAAGAAGCAGAGGCTGTTTTGGAAGAACAGGAAGCAACTCAGAATACAGTAGATGAGATGTTGACAAAATTACTTGCGGCAGAGGAAGCTCTGACAAAAGAGGAAACAATTGAGAAAGCAGATTTGGAAGATTTGATCAACTATGCAAAAGCACAGCAGAGCAAAGAGGAATACAAATATTTGGTTCCGGTAGTGAAGGAAAGATTTGAGAAGGCTTTGGCAGAGGCAGAGACAATCTACGGAAAAGCAGATGCAACTCAGGAAGAAGTGAATGTAGCTTATGACAAACTGCTTCAGATGGTTCACTATCTTGACTTCACCGGAAACAGTGAGTCATTAAAAGTATTGGTGGACGCAGCAAAAGGCTTGAATGAGAAACTTTACACAGAAAAATCATGGGCAGTGTTTGAAGATGCATTGACAAAAGCAGAAGCTGTACTTGCAGATACAAATGCATTGCAGGAGGAAATCGATGCAGCGAGAGAGGCATTGCATAAGGCGATGGATCAGCTTGTCAAGGTTCCGGTAGATAAGTCAAAACTTCAGAAACTTGTAGACAGTTCACGAAAATATGTAGAACACTGGTAGAAAAATCTAAGAAGTATGAAGACAAATTGAAAGAATACACTCCTGAGACAGGAGAAATATTCAAGGGCGCATTGGATTATGCAAGAGAGATTCTCGCAAATAAAGATGCAACTCAGGAAGAAGTCGATGCAGCATACAATGCATTGCAGAATGCAATCTTTGGATTAAGACTAATTCCGGATAAAGATAAGTTAGATGATTTGATCAAAGAAGCAGAAAAGACAGATTTTGAAAAATATACAGAAGAATCCGGGACAGTCTTAAGAACAGCAATCGCAAATGCGAAAGCAGTGTTTGCAGACGAGAATGCAACAGAGACTGATGTAAAAAATGCAGAAAAAGAACTGAAGACAGCAATGAAGGGCTTGAAAGTTGCTTCGAATGATGAAAAAGACAATCAAGGAAACAGTAATGGCGGAACATCTGCAAGTAAAGCAGATGAGAATTCACCGAAGACAAGAGATGCCGCTCCTGTAGCAGCAACAGGTGCCGTAATGCTAGCTGCATTCGCACTGGTAGTTGCAATGAGAAAGAGACGGTAGTTGACTGATTGGGGACGTAGTAAAATTGAATTTTACTACGTCCCCAATTGACATTAGCCCTGTCCCTTTTTGAAAAAAGTAGTTGTATATTTTATGGCGTGAGTATATAATAAAAAAGGTTGGAAAACTGATTGTGCAAAAAAAGCGGCGAATAAGCCAAATTTATGGAGGGAATTAATATGGGAAAATATTTTGGAACAGACGGATTTCGCGGAGAAGCAAATGTGGTTCTGACAGTAGAGCATGCTTTTAAAGTAGGTAGATTTCTAGGATGGTATTATGGTCAGGAACATAAAGCGAGAGTTGTCATCGGAAAAGATACAAGAAGAAGCAGTTATATGTTTGAGGACGCTCTGTCGGCAGGGCTTACTGCATCCGGTGCAGATGTGTATCTTTTGCATGTAACGACAACACCGAGTGTTTCGTATGTGACACGTACAGAAGATTTCGATTGTGGAATTATGATTTCCGCAAGCCACAATATTTTCTATGATAATGGAATTAAAGTCATCAATGCAAAAGGACATAAACTGGAAGCAGAAGTAGAAGAAAAAATTGAGTCATATATTGATGGAACATGGGGAGAGATTCCATACGCAACACGCGATGCAATTGGGCGTACGGTAGACTATTCGGCTGGAAGAAATCGCTATATTGGACATTTGATCGCGATGGCAACTCGTTCTTTCAAAGATAAACGTGTGGGGCTTGATTGTTCAAACGGAAGTGCATCTTCGATTGCGAAAAGTGTATTTGATGCGTTGGGAGCAAAGACATACGTGATCAACAGTGAGCCGGATGGAACGAACATCAATAGAAACTGTGGATCTACACATATTCATGTATTGCAGGAGTTTGTGAAAGAAAAGAAATTAGATGTAGGTTTTGCTTACGATGGAGATGCGGACAGATGTCTTGCGGTAGATGAAAATGGTAATGAAGTTGATGGGGATCTTATTCTCTATGTATGCGGAAAATATTTGAAAGAACAGGGAAGACTGAACAATGATACAATTGTAACGACAATCATGTCAAACCTGGGATTATATAAAGCATGTGATAAAGCTGGAATCAAATATGAAAAGACTGCAGTTGGAGATAAATATGTATATGAGAACATGGTGCAGAACAACCATTGTCTCGGAGGAGAGCAGTCAGGGCATATTATTTTCAGCAAATATGCGACAACAGGTGATGGTATCTTAACTTCGTTATTGTTGATGGAAGTTATGCTGGAAAAGAAACAGACACTTGCAAAGCTAACAGAAGAAGTGAAGATTTATCCACAGCTTTTGAAAAATGTAAGAGTATCTGATAAAAAGACAGCAAGAGAAAATGCAGAAGTCATAAAGGCGGTGGAAGCAGTGACGGAGGCACTTGGAAATGATGGACGTATTTTGGTACGTGAAAGTGGAACAGAGCCGGTAATTCGTGTGATGGTGGAAGCATCTACAGATGAACTGTGTGAAAAATATGTAAATCAGGTTGTTGAGGTAATGCATCAGCAAGGACTGATTGTAGGATAAGTCAGAAGAGGGAAAGTAGCGATTCATAGAAGTAGCTGCTTTCCCTAAAATTATCTCTACATAATAACAAATTAATATATTGATATATTGTTTGTTGGGTGATAATATAAAAAATAAAAACAGATTTAGAAAACCATTGCTTAAAGGAGAGGATAACTATGAAAAAGCAAGAGTTACAACATGTTTTTGGAAAGATTTAAAATTCCATTTATATTTTTGTGGGTAGTTTTACTCTTTGAGCCTGTTTTTGTTTCATATTTGGAAAGTAGAGATCAAGATCCCTTTGTTACTGGCAAAACAGAGCGGCTAGGGTGGTAAATAGTTTTACTACCCCAGCTGTTGCAATACAAAGGAACTTCTATGATAATGATGGGCGAAAGACTTGAGAAAAACAAGCTTTTCGCCCTTGCTTTATTTATATAGCCCTATACGTTATGAAATCCTTTTCCGATAATCTCGCTTGTGTTAGAAATCAAAATGAATGCTCCAGGCTCTTGCTGCTTAATAAAATTACGAAGCTTAATAGCCTGCTGGCGGTTCAGTGCAGTAAAAATAATATAGCGGTGTTCACCGGAAAATGCGCCCTGAGCATCCACAATCGTTGCACTTCTCATCAAATCATGTGTGATGAAGTCACAAATGGGTTCGGGATGGCTGCATACAACATTGAAATATTTTGAAAGATTAAAACTTTCGATAAAGTTATCAATCATAAAAGAGCGAATAGACAATCCAAGCAAAGAATATAGACCGGTTTTAATGTCAAAAATAAAGAAACCGGCAATGGTAAATGCCAAATCTGTCAAAAGCAATGCTCGTCCGATGTTGATGCTCGTATATTTTTTAAAAATCGCAGCAATGACATCTGTACCACCACTGGAAGAACCAATGTTAAAAAGTACAGCAGAGCTGAATGCGGGAAGTGCGATTGCAAAGGCAAGTTCCAGCATCGGCTGATCTGTCAGCGGATGGGACATAGGAAAAATACGCTCCAGTAATGATAAAAGCACTGAGAGTAAAATACTACAGTAAGCAGTAGTCAGTGCAAATGTTTTACCGAGAACGATAAGTCCAATCAGTAAAAGGAGCATGTTCATAATAAAGGTAAAATCACTGGCGGACATCACGCCTGTTTTGGCAACTAAAACAGCAAGACCTGTAATGCCTCCAAATGTGAAATTGTTGGCAAATTTGAAAAAGTAAATTCCGATTGCCATTACCAATATACTTCCAGTCAACAGGAAAAAGGATTTTGATTTTTCTTTCATTTGATGTTTTCTCCGTATTCTATTTCTATTCATACGAATTGTAACGCTAGAAACATAAAAAGTCAACGCATTAGAGTGCATAATATGGTAACAATAGAAATAGAAGAGGAGGGATATAAAAATGAACAGATATTTGGCGATTACAGACGTATACGCAAGAGAAATATTAGATTCCAGAGGGAATCCTACAATAGAAGTAGAAGTTTTGGCGGGAGATGAGTTCCTGGGGAGGGCAGCAGTGCCGTCAGGAGCATCTACCGGACAATACGAAGCTGTGGAACTGCGAGATAGAGAGGAGAGGTATGGCGGACTCGGAGTACAACGGGCGGTGGATCATGTCAACACAAAGCTTGCACAGGCGGTCATTGGTCTGAATGTATTCGATCAAGCGCATTTGGATCAAGTGCTTTTAAAAACGGATGGGACACAAAACAAGAGTAATATGGGGGCGAATGCGTTGCTTGGGGTTTCGATGGCTGCTGCGAGAACAGCGGCAAAAGCGTTGCGTATTCCGCTTTATGCCTATCTTGGAGGAGTCAATGCGAAAAAAATGCCGGTTCCGATGATGAATATTTTAAATGGAGGACGGCACGCAGATAATACGATTGATTTTCAAGAATTTATGATCATGCCGGTCGGTGCGTGTTGCTTTCGAGAGGCACTTCGGATGTGCTCAGAAATTTATCACGCGCTAAAGGCATTGCTAAAAGAGCAGGGTTACAGTACAGCGGTGGGGGATGAAGGTGGATTTGCACCTGATTTTAAAGATGCAAAAGAAGCATTACAGTTTATTGTAGATGCGGTAAGAAAGGCAGGATATGAGCCGAGAAAAGATATTGTGATCGCATTGGATGCGGCCGCGACAGAGTTCTACAACAAAGATTTTAAAAAATATGTATTTGAAGGAGAAGGAAAAATGCGGGGCGGTCAGGTAATTCGTTCCGTGGAGGAGATGATTGATTATTATGAGGAACTGATTATGGAATTTCCAATCATGTCTATTGAAGATCCGCTTGATGAAGAAGACTGGGAAGGATGGGAACTTTTGACGACAAGACTTGGAAGAGACGTGCAGCTTGTTGGAGATGATCTGTTTGTCACTAACACAAAGCGTCTTTCGCGTGGGATTGAACAGAAGGTAGCAAATGCGATTCTTGTAAAAGTGAACCAGATTGGGACACTGACAGAGGCATTTGAGGCAATTGAAATGGCGAAAAATGCGGGATATAAGACAATCATTTCCCACCGGTCGGGAGAGACAGAGGACAGCATCATAGCGGATATTGCTGTCGCATTTCAGTCGGGGCAGATTAAGACAGGGGCACCTTGCCGGTCGGAGCGTGTGGCAAAATATAATCAGCTGCTTAGAATAGAAGAACATCTTGGCAATGTGTCATGTTACGAAGATCCATTTAAGCGCTTTTAAGGTGACAGAACAGTAACCTTTTAATAAAAAATATACGAAATCCAATCGAAACGCTTGCAGAATGAACAAACATATGGTAAAATAAGTATGTTATTTATTCAGGAGGTGTGTAAAATGGATATTTTAAAAACAGTATTGATGATTTTATTTGCAATAGATTGTATCGTATTGACTGCGATCGTATTACTTCAAGAGGGAAAGTCAGCAGGACTGGGAACAATCAGCGGTGCTGCAGAAAGCTACTGGGGACAGAATAAAGGACGTTCTATGGAAGGCGCTCTTGTAAAATCTACGAAGTTTGCAGCTGTATTATTTATCGTATTGGCAGCAGTATTGAATTTGAAAGTATTTGCTTAATCATATACGGGCGAATGAGATTTGCGAAACACTCTTATTGATATAAGAGTGTTTTTTTTACACTGTGCAGAAGGAAGCACTTGTTTTAGACTAGAAAGACAAAGGAGAGAGAATGGATCAGACATTTGAAAGACGAAAAAAATTAATTTATGATTTTATTTGTGATGAATTTTATGTGCCGATGAAGCTGAAAGAACTTGCAATCTTACTGCAAGTACCGAAGGATCAGAGAAAAGAACTGAAAGCGATTATGGATTCGTTGGAAGCGGAAGGCAAGGTACATGTATCTAAAAAAGGGAAGTATACCAAGGGAGAGGCAAAGCGTATCGTAGGGACTTATCAGGCTCATGCGAGAGGGTTTGGCTTTGTTGCGGTAGAAGGGGAAGACGATGATATTTTTATATCAGAAGATGATACAAATGGAGCTTTTCATGGGGATCAGGTTGAAGTGACGATCAAATCGGCACCAGATGGAAAGAGACGGGAAGGAAAGGTTGTGCGGATTTTATCACATGGTACGACAAGGCTTGTTGGATATTTTCAGAAGAATAAAAATTTTGGCTTTGTCGTTCCGGACAATCAGAGGTTTATCAAGGACGTATTCGTGCCGTTAGAGCGCTCGAAAGGAGCAGTCACCGGACACAAAGTAGTTGTGGAACTTACGAAATATGGGGGAGACAATAAAAAGCCGGAAGGAAAGATTGTGGAGATTATCGGGCATGTCAATGATCCGGGGACAGATATTATGTCCATTGTAAAAGGGTACGATCTTCCAATTGAATTTCCGGAAAAGGTGTTGAATCAGGCAGAGCGTGTGGCAAAAGATGTCAGTACGGCAGACATGGCAGGGAGAATGGATATCCGTGACTGGCAGATGGTGACGATTGACGGAGAAGATGCAAAAGATTTGGACGATGCAATCTCCCTGACGAAAGAGGGAGAGAACTATAAACTGGGAGTGCATATCGCGGATGTGACAAACTATGTACAGGAAAAAAGCGCGCTGGATCGCGAGGCTTACAAAAGAGGTACAAGTGTGTATCTTGTGGACAGAGTGATTCCGATGCTCCCCCATATACTTTCTAATGGAATCTGTTCTTTGAATGAAGGAGAAGATCGTTTGGCATTGAGCTGTATTATGACTATCAATGACAAGGGAAATGTAGTAGACTATAAGATAGCGGAGACAGTTATTTGTGTCGACCGCCGAATGACATATACGAGCGTGAAAAAGATTCTGGAAGAACAGGATGAGGAAGAAAGCAAAAAGTATGAAGAATTTGTACCAATGTTTCAGATGATGGAGAAAGTAGCGGGAATTTTACGCGAAAAGCGAAAAAAAAGAGGCTCTATTGATTTTGATTTTCCGGAGACGAAGATGGTTCTGGATGAGCAGGGAAAACCGATTGAGCTGAAACCATATGACAGGAACGTGGCGACAAAGATTATTGAAGACTTTATGCTGCTTGCCAATGAGACGGTGGCAGAACATTATTTTTGGCAGGAGATTCCGTTTGTTTACCGGACACATGAACAGCCGGATGAAGAAAAGATTCAAAAGTTGGCGATTTTTATTAATAATTTTGGGCACTCTATGCACATTGCAAACAATGCAGTTCGTCCAAAAGAGATTCAAAAGCTGCTTGCAAAAGTAGAGGGGACGAACGAGGAGGCATTGATCAGCCGACTGGCGCTTCGATCTATGAAGCAGGCAAAATATACACCGGAAAACACTGGACATTTTGGTTTGGCTACAACGTATTACTGTCACTTTACGTCGCCGATCAGGCGGTATCCGGATCTGCAGATCCATCGCATCATCAAGGAAGATTTGCGAGGCAGAATGAATGACAATCGACGTGAGCATTACGAGAAGATTCTTCCGGAAGTGACGAAACAGTGCAGCGAGAGAGAACGTCTGGCAGAAGAGGCAGAAAGAGAGACGATCAAGTTAAAGAAAGTTGAGTATATGGAGGAGCATATCGGCGAAGTATTCGAGGGTGTGATTTCAAGCATTACCAAATGGGGAATCTATGTGGAACTGCCAAACACGATTGAAGGTCTTGTCCATGTAACTAATATGCATGATGATCATTATGATTATATAGAAGAACGATTTGAGATGGTCGGAGAGCATACACGGAAAGTCTACAAACTTGGACAGACTGTATATATTGTGGCAACAGGGACAGATCGGCTTCAACGGACGATTGATTTTGAATTCGTAGAAAAAGAAGAGGTGGATTATGGCAAAAGAACAGGGGAAACTAATTGCGAATAACAAAAAAGCATATCATGATTATTTTATACTGGACACATACGAGGCGGGAATTTCTCTGCATGGGACTGAAGTAAAGTCCCTTCGCATGGGAAAATGCAGCATCAAAGAAGCATTTATCCGTATTGAAAACGAGGAAGTGTTTGTCTATGGAATGCATATCAGTCCTTATGAAAAAGGAAATATTTTCAATAAAGATCCACTGCGGGTGAGAAAGCTATTGCTTCACAGATCAGAGATTAATAAAATTACAGGAAAGATCAAGGAAAAGGGAATGGCGCTTGTCCCGCTGAAGGTGTACTTTAAAGGAAGTCTTGTAAAAGTCGAGATCGGTCTTGCAAAAGGAAAGAAACTTTATGATAAACGGAACGATATTGCAAAGAAAGATCAGCAAAGAGAAGCACAGAGAGACTTTAAGATCAGAAATCTGGATTAGGAGGATATAGATATGGTACCAAGAACAAAAGAAGAACTCAGTAAACTGGTGACGGAGGCGACTGTTGAGACATACGAGGAACTGACGCCGCAATTGATACAGCTGATTGATCAGACAAAGCACAACGAGAATCTGACGGAAGCACAGAAGCAGGATGAGATTTCGCTTCATATGTTGGGATATGTGAAATCTTGTACGAACGAGATCATCATTGATGTTCTGGCAGAAATATTAGGACTTGACTAAGGAGGAAGATGCTATGAGATATTGTGTGAAATGCGGAAGACAGGTAGAGGACAGTATGAATTTTTGTCCGTCATGTGGTGCACAGATTCCAAAAGAAGAGACACATCATACATATGAGTACGGTAATGGTCAATATACGCAGAATCAGACAGAGCAGCGCAATTTCAGAGAACAAACCGTTAAGGAGGAGGGGACAGACAGAGTGCTGGCAGTGCTTGCATATTTGGGACTGCTGGTGTTTGTGCCGATTTTGTCGGGAAGTAAATCAGAATTTGTCAGATTCCATGCGAACCAGGGACTTGTGCTTTTTATCTGTAGTGTATTGTGGAATGCATTGGACTGGATTTTATCGCGTTTTGTATGGTTCATGGATGTTGGGATTATCTCTTTGGGAGATCTCTTAGGTATTGTAAATTTGGCACTTGTTGTACTTGCAATAATCGGAATTGTGAATGCATGTAAGAGCAAAAAAGAAGAATTACCGTTTATCGGGAACATTGTTTTGTTCCAATAAAAGAAAAAGGGTAAGAGGAGCCGGACAGCCGTTATACAGGCTGTCCGCTTAATTTTGCCTCAACTAAAACGTCGCCTTCATAGCGAAGTTTCAGTGAAAAAAATGGAGCATTTTCAGCGATCAGGCGGTGAAAGATCCGATCTCCTTCCCAGAGATTCAACTGATAGATATCCTTTTTGGGAACCCATTCTAAAGTGCCCTCATCACAGGAAATCATCTCACCTTCGTAGCCGTCGGCAGTATAGAGACACATATATTCAGCGTGTCCGACTTTGTCTGAAATGAATGTGACAATTCCCCGGAACTGATAAGAAGTCAGAGTAAGACCTGTCTCTTCTTTTACCTCTCGTAAAAGGCATTCCTCGGGTGTTTCGTCTTTCTCAAAATGCCCTCCTACACCAATCCATTTGTCTTTATTGACATCATTTTTCTTGGAAACACGGTGCAGCATCAGATAGCAGTCATCTTTTTCTATGTAGCATAAAGTTGTCATTTCCATAATTAGTTTTACCTCCTTGAGATAGTTTGTCAGGATTACTTTACCATGAATTTTTAAACCCAACAATTATATATTGAAAAAATTTTCCGCGCAATGCAGTTGTGAGCGAACAAAAATTTTGATAGAATTGTAGCGGAAAAGAATGTGGGAAGAGAAAAATGAATCATATGCAAAGAAGAGAGCAGTTAAGAGGAATTGCATTGACAATTATTGGAGGAATATTTTGGGGACTTGCAGGTGTTTGCGGACAGTATTTGTTTGAAGAGCGGGGATTGACTGCAAAGTGGCTTGTAAGTGTGCGGCTTGTGCTGGCCGGATTGATATTGCTTCTGACGGTTTGGGCAAAACAAAAAAAGCAGATGTTTGAAATATGGCGCGAAAAAAGAGATGTATTTCAGCTTATAATGTTTGGAATATTTGGGATGGCATTCTGTCAATTGAGTTATTATGTGGCGGTGGAGACATCAAATGCCGGAACCGCAACAGTTCTGCAGTATACGGCGCCGATCATTATTATGCTGTACGTTTCTGTTCGCAATAAAAAAGTACCGCAGAGAATTGAGATGCTGGCGCTGGTTCTGGCTGTCGGGGGAACATTCCTGCTTGCAACACATGGAAATATCACGAATCTTGCCATCTCTACGGAGACTTTAGTATGGGGACTTGCCTCAGCGGTGGCAATGGCGCTTTATAATCTGATTCCGGGAGAATTGATGAAAAAGTTTGGAACATTCAATGTAATTGGATGGGGAATGCTGATTGGAGGAATCTTTTTATGTGTATTTATAAAGCCTTGGCATGTGATCGGCATGTGGGATATCTATACAGTGCTGGCGATGGCGGCGGTAATTTTGGTTGGAACAATTTTGTCCTTTACAACATATATGGAAGGTGTTCGACTAATTGGGGCATCTAAGGCAAGTCTGTTTGCGTCTGTGGAGCCTGTGACAGCCACATTTATGACTGTGGTGTTTATGGGAGCAGCGTTTCAATTTGTAGACTTTATTGGTCTGGCAGGCATATTGGGGGCAGTTCTTATGTTGTCCTTATTGAAAAAAGAATAGCTGGAAAATTTAATCTGATTTGTTTGTAAAAGCAGTACGGAATTCTTTTTTATCGCTGTGCTGCATGGCAGACAGACGTTGTTTGGCAATTTTGCCTGTTTTTCCGGAAAAATGATAGCAGCTATAATTTGTTGTAGTTGCTGTTTTTTTTGTATTCATGATGAGGTAATCCTTTCTTAAAATTTATATATAGTGTTACCGAAAAATACAAATTTATAACAAAAGATGTCTTTCTAAGAAAAACAGTTGTATTTTTGACGAAGATGTGTTAAAGTCTTAGTTGTATAAAAAATTAAAAAAACTCTGGAGAGTCTCAAATATTAGAGCGCCGAAGGTGTACGGCAGACAGAAATGTCTGTTAATCTCTCAGGCAAAAGGACAGGGCAAATGTATGAATTTCAAAGGCCGGTCAAATGACTGGTCTTTCGCTTTGTTTAGGACATATCCGAGTGAGTATGGAATGAGCAGGAGGTTTTTAAATGGAAGCAGTAACAGAAGTAGTGAGTAAGGCGAGTGATTATTTGTGGAATGTCATTTTGATTATTTTGCTTTGCGGAACCGGAATTTATTTTACAATCCGATTGAAGTTTATCCAGATCAGGAAATTTGGTGAAGGGTTTAAACTGGTATTTGGAAATATTTCTCTGAAAGGAGAAAAAGGGAAAAACGGCGAAATGACAACATTTCAATCGCTGGCAACGGCAATTGCGGCTCAGGTCGGGACAGGTAATCTCGCGGGGGCGGCGACAGCGCTGATCGGAGGCGGCCCTGGCGCTATTTTCTGGATGTGGGTAAGCGCCTTCTTTGGAATGTCCACAATCTATGCCGAGGCGACTTTGGCACAACAGTACAAAGTCAAAAAAGACGGAGAGGTGACAGGCGGACCGGTTTACTACATACGGGCGGCATTTAAAGGGACATTTGGAAAAGCGCTGGCGGCAATTTTTGCAATTCTGATCGTACTGGCGCTTGGATTTACTGGAAATATGGTACAGTCCAACTCCATCGGAGCAGCGTTTTCGGAAGTGTTTTCAGCGAGAAATATTGAGATTCCGTCAATTGTGTTTGGACTGATTCTGGCAGCGGTCATTGGATTTATCTTTCTTGGAGGAGTCAATCGTCTCGCGTCAGTGGTGGAAAAGATTGTTCCGATCATGGCGGGAATTTATATTGTGGGAAGTTTAGTCCTGATTCTCATGAACATTACGGCGCTTCCGGGAGCAATTAAGATGATTTTTGTCGGAGCATTTAATCCGGAGGCGGTAGTCGGCGCAGGTGCAGGTATTGCAGTGCGGGAAGCAATCCGTTTTGGTGTTGCAAGAGGATTGTTCTCGAATGAGGCAGGTATGGGATCTACCCCTCATGCACATGCGAGAGCAAAAGTGGAGAATCCGCATAAACAGGGACTTGCGGCGATGATCAGTGTATTCATTGACACATTTATCATTTTGAACTTAACGGTATTTTCTATTTTGACAACCGGTGTGCTGGACAGCGGAAAAGAAGGAACAGCCCTGACACAGGCAGCGTTCACAAAAGGGTTCGGAAATTTTGGAGATATTTTTGTGGCAGTGTGTTTGCTGTTTTTCGCATTCTCCACGATTCTTGGATGGCATTTTTTTGGAGAGGTCAATGTCAAGTATCTGTTTGGAGAGAAGGCAGCAAAATTTTATTCGATTCTTGTAATCGGGTTCGTAATCGTCGGTTCTACTTTAAAGGTACAGCTTGTATGGTCTCTTTCAGACTTCTTTAACGGTTTGATGGTTATTCCGAATGCGATTGCCCTGTGGGCTCTGAGTGGAGTTGTTGTAAAGATATGTAAACAATACGGTAAAAAATAGAAATTCACAAAAGAAACATAAAAAACATAAAAAACACAAAGATACCTCACATTTTTTCTATAAACTATCGATAGAAGAAAGTGAGGTATTTTATGTCCGGAAAAGTAAAAGGTATATTGGCGGTAATTGTTTTGATGGGGATTGGTCTTGGGGCAAGATGGATGATATATGATGACTCTGCGGTGCAAGAAAGCAGTCTGTCGGAAGAAGAGGCAGAGAAAAAGAAAAAAATAAATGCAGTTTACAATACAGAGAATCAAGCAGAAATCAAGGAAGATTTGGGGCGATTAAAACAGGAGCAGACCTATACGCAAGATAATATGCTTATAAAATATAATCCGTTTGGAACCAATACACAGTCTTTGTATGTGTACTTTGAGACTGAGAATCCAGCGCAGATATCGTATACGATTCATGTGGCGGATAGTTCAATCGAAGATTTCAAAAGAACATGCTATCAGGAGTCGGAGATGCAGACACAGCATGAACTTCAAGTGATTGGACTGATACCTGATTTGGAAAATGAGATTACATTTACGATTGCCTATGAAGACGGAACTGTGGAAGAAAAAACAGTTTCTTATGATTTACTTAGGAATTCCTTAAAGGCTGTCGGAGTGGTTGAGAAAAATATTTTGTTATTTTATAATGGTGGAAAATGCAAAGGAGGGGAAGAAAATGATACAGTTGAGCAACATCAGTAAGGAATTCGGTGAGACACAGGCGGTTGAGGGGATATCGCTTATGATTCCGGATGGGAGTGTGTTTGGACTGCTTGGAAGTAATGGCGCCGGAAAGAGCACACTGCTTCGTATGATGGCTGGGATTCTAAAAGAAGATGCTGGAGAAATTTTAGTGGATGGAGATGCTGTCTTTGACAATCCAGAGATAAAACAGAATTTGTTTTATCTGTCAGATGCCCCGTATTACTTTTCGAATGCCACGCTGCAGACAATGAAAGAATTTTATCAGAATCTATATCCGCAGTTTGATCAGGATGGGTTTGAGATGTTGATCAGGCAGTTTAACCTGAATGAGAACAAACGGATTCGAACTTTTTCCAAAGGAATGAAGCGTCAGGCATTTATTATTCTGGCGATCTGTTCCAATACAAAATATATTTTGTGCGATGAGGTATTTGACGGACTGGATCCGATTGTCTCAAAAGTGGTAAAAGATTTATTTCGACAGGAACGAAAGATGCGGAAAATGACTTTGGTCATGGCGTCTCATGACTTAAAGGAGCTGGAAGATTTTTGCGATTCCATCGGAATTATACATAAAGGAGACTTGCTGCATTCGAGTGAGATTCGAAAAGAAACAAGCGATATGCACAAGATACAGTGTGTGTTTGAACAAGATGAGGAAGCATTTTTGCGAGAACATCTTCATATTGTCCGATATGGGAGAACAGGAAATTTTGTGACAATGGTAGTGAAGGGAGAAAAAGAAGCGATCATGCAAAAGATTCAGGAAAAGACTCCGGTTTGGTGTGAGACGATTCCATTGTCTATTGAGGAGATTTTTCTGTGTAATATGGAGGGGGTAGATTATGACATCAGCAAAGTTATTTTCTAAGTTTTGCAAAGAGAACCGGAGACAAAAAGGGTGGCTTTGGATATTGAGCGGACTTATTTTTACGGTGTTTACTTTTACGTTTTTTATGCAGGATGTTCTGATGGACAGCGATGAGATGTATTTTGGGCTGTATAATACGAAGATGATGTGGATTACACTCGCCGTGGCGGTTATGATCGCATTTCAGGGATATGGATTTTTGCTGCAGGCAAAGACGGTTGATTTTTACTATAGTCTTCCGGTCAAGCGAAGTCATCTATTTTGGGGAAATTATCTGAATGGGATTTGGGTGTATCTGATTCCAATGCTGATCAGTCAGCATATCTGCTTTTTTATGGTATGTGGGTTAGGAAAAGAGGGATGGAACGAGCTGACAGGATATTTACTTTGGGGAATTTTCGTCCATGTGCTTGCGCTCTTTTTCTTCTATCATCTTGCAATTATGGCGATTTACCTGGCTGGGAATATGTTTGGAGCAGTGGGGATTTTTCTGGTGCTTCTATATTGTGTTCGGATTGTGATAGATGATCTTCTGTTACCGCTGTGTGGAAAGTGCTTCGAGACATTTTATCAGATCGATATGATTAATCGGATACGAACATATGGGATTCCATGGGAACTGTACAGTGGTCTGAATGGATTATACCGCAAGATGTCAGTCAATAAATATGCCTATGCGGTAGAATGGTCAGAAATTGTGACGATTGTGTTGTGGAATATATTGATTTTGGCAGTATGTGTTATCTTACAGAAAAAGAGAACCGCCGAGAGTGCGGGAGCGCCGGTGGCATTTTTTAGAATCGAGAGAGTGCTCCATGTAGTGATTGATATTTCGGTCGGACTGTTAGTGGGGAATCTTTTGATTACGTTTGCATCAGGAACATATCAGCTCATCGCAGGTGCTGCAGGGTGCGTAGCCGGAAGTATATGTTCTTATCTTCTGTTGGAAATGGCATTTCGTATGCGGTTAAAGGTCAGATTCAGGCAGAAGGGCTTGATTGCGGCTGAGGGAATTGTAGCGGCGGCAATTGTGCTTGGATTTTTTGCAGGAAAGAATTCGTATGATACATATTTGCCGGAGACAGAGAAAATTGCGTCCGTGGGAATCAGCCTGAGAGGCGTGGATGAAAAAGAAGACTACTCTTTTACGGAGGAGCGTCTTCGGAACGTGCGTTTGACAAAAAAGGATGATATTGAGAAAATGCATACATGGATTGAAGAGCAATTACTTGCTCAGAAAAATGATGGGCAGTTGACAGATGTGACAATCGCATATCATTTGGAGAATGGAAAAGTAGTATATCGAAATTATCCGATTGCCAATGTGAGTCAGATTGAAGCATTTGATCCAATTTATACGACGAAGGACTATAAAAACGGAATCTACAGCGTGCTTTCCTATACAGATTATGAAAATCTTGAACTTACGTGGACCAATCAGGTAGAGAATATGACATTGAACATTTCTCCTGATGAGACGAAAAAACTGATGGAGACATATAGCCAGGAATTGACGGTTTTGGATATTAGGACTTTGGAGAAAGAACTTCCGGTAGGGAAACTTTTGGTGACGGACGGAGAGTTTGGCAATGAGACGAGTGCGTATTTATATCCAAGCTTCGAAAAGACACTTACGCTTCTTGAAAAGTATCAGATTCCCGCAAAGAAGAAGATTAGTGAATATGAGATTGCAAAAATCGAAGTGACAGAGCTGCGGGAAGGAACAAAAGTGACACAGAAGCGAGACACATATACCGAACCGGAGGAAATCAAACAGATTGCAGAAAAACTTGTGTATCAGGGATATGCAATTCAGCCGGTATTGAATCCGGTGGATACAGAAACAAAAGTGGAAGTGAAATTTCAAAATAATAGTAGGGAGACAGTTTATACCGTAGATTATTATATCAAATAAAGTCAATTGGGGACGTAGTAAAATTCAATTTTACTACGTCCCCAATTTGCAAATTATAATTTTTCTGGTGCAGCGAATTCTACTCCGTCTGTATCCACAGTTACAGATTCCATTACCTGTTTTTCAAGTGGTCTGTCGCTGTAGTCAGTTGCTGTCTCAGCGATTTTATTTACGATATCCATGCCTTCAATGACTTTTCCGAAAGCAGCATAGGATCCGTCTAAGTGCGGAGAATTTTTGTGCATAATAAAGAACTGTGATCCGGCAGAGTCTGGATGCATTGCGCGCGCCATGGAAAGGACACCCGGCTCATGTTTCAAATTGTTTGTGAAACCGTTCTGTGAGAATTCACCTTTGATTGAGTATCCAGGACCGCCCATACCGGTTCCGTCAGGGCATCCTCCCTGAATCATAAAGTCACGGATGACACGGTGAAAAATAAGTCCGTTGTAAAATCCGTCTTGCACTAATGTGATAAAGTTGTTTACTGTGTTTGGAGCAATCTCAGGATATAATTCAGCTTTGATTACATCACCGTTCTCCATTTCAAATGTTACGATTGGATTTGCCATAATCGATACTTCCCTTCTAAAATATAGTTATTTTGTAAACAACATTTTATAAGTCACGAATAGGTTTGTCAACCTGAGATGGAAAAACAATGTATTATAGACGTATTACCTGTGTCGCGATTGCTTCCCGGAATGCGTTGTCGTGTTCCACTAAAAGCATAGTTGGTGAAAATGTTTCTATGAGCTGTTCAATCTGCATGCGGGAATACACATCAATAAAATTCAATGGTTCGTCCCATACATATAAATGAGCCTGCTCACAGAGACTTTTTGCGATGAGCACTTTTTTCTTCTGTCCTCCGGAAAAATCAGAGATATCTTTTTCGAACTGCACGCGTTCGAAATCCATTTTCCGCAAAATTGCTTTGAATAAACTTTCGTCCAAATGATGTTTTTCGGCAAATTGAGACAGTGTTCCTCCCAAATGTGAGGTGTCTTGCGGTACGTAGGAAATGACAAGACCGGAGCCGATTGCCACAGTACCTGTATGTTCCGGGGCGTATTCTGACAGCAGTTTTAATAAACTGCTCTTCCCACAGCCGTTTTTTCCATCCAAAAAGATGCGTTCTCTGCGCCGGATTTCGAATGACATCGGTTGAAAGACCGGGCGATCGTCGTAGATTACGGATACATCAGAAAATGAGGCGAGTACGTCTGTGCGGTATGTAAGTGGCTGAATCTTCAAGAAGTCTGCAGTTTCCACATTTTTCAGTAATGCGGATTTTTGTTCGATTGCCTGTTGCTGCCTCGCTTCAGTCGATTTAGAGCGTTTCATCATTTTAGCTGCTTTGTGACCGACAAAGCCTTTGTCTGCGCACCGATTTTTGATGCTTCCACCCGGTCGGACCAGACAGCAGTGCGTTGCGCAGATTGCTGTAAGCGATGGATATCTTTTTTGAGCCGTTCGTTTTGGGATAACTCAAATTGCTGCTGCTGTTCAAAATTTCTCATAAAAGACGAAAAATTTCCGCTTTGTACTTCGATGTTGTTCCGGTTGAGTGATAAAATGTGATCGACACATCCGTCTAAGAAACATCGGTCATGCGACACCAAAATAAATCCTTTTTTCTTTTGTAAATAGGCAGATACCTTTTCACGGGCAGCGGTATCCAAATGATTTGTCGGCTCGTCAATCAGCAGAAAATGTCCTTCATTTAGAAAGAGAGCTGCGAGCAGTACCTTCGTCTATTCTCCGTTGGAAAGTGTTTCAAAAGGACGCCATAGTACATCTGCATCCACATCTAGATAGGACAGTTCACGCATCAATTCCCAGCTTTCGGCATTCGGGCAGACTTCCTGTAAAATATTTTCCGTCAATTGCTTTTTGTCAGAAACCTAGTTTCCAGTCTGTATCAATTTGGAAACTGGTATGATCAAAAATGGCATCATAGCTTGACGGGTATGAAAAAGTAAGATTTTCAATTCGTATCATGGACATTGTAAAATACCCCCTGCTTAAAATTTTAGAAAATAAAAAGAGCTGCAAGAAAGAGACGCTTGCAACTCAAAAATATACCACTTCATATTGTGGTAATAGAATGATATAATGAGTGAATAGATGGCTGACTTTCCATCTCTTTCTTTTTAATCAGAACTGTTTAAAACATATCACAAGTCAAAAAGGAAAGTCAAGTGTAAATGGAAAAGGAGAAACAAAATGGAGAAATTATTCAAAAAACCGATTGTAATATGTGTGATGGCGCTGATCTGCTGTGCCCTTTGGGGAAGCGCGTTCCCATGTGTGAAGATCGGGTATGAGCTGTTACAAATAAAAACGACAGGAAGCCAGATTTTGTTTGCAGGATACCGATTTTTCGGAGCAGGAATACTTACGTTTTTGATGGGATGTATTATTGAAAAAAGGGTTTTGACCTTAAAAAAATCAGCAATACCATATGTGGCGGGAATCGGAATTTTTCAGACGACTCTGCAGTATATCTTTTTTTATATCGGAATGGCTAATACAACCGGAGTGAAAGGCTCTGTCATCAATGCGTCGAATGCGTTTGTGTCCATTATCGTGGCGCATTTCCTTGTGAAAGGAGAACGGATGACGTGGAAGAAAGGCGTCGGATGTATTCTCGGATTTGCGGGAGTTGTCATCATCAACCTGTCACCGGGAGCGTGGGGAAGTGGATTTTCACTGAAAGGGGAAGGGATGGTTGCAATCTGCACAATCATCTATGGAACCAGTTCGGTGTTGATGAAATTTGTATCAAAAAAGGGGAGGGCAATGGCAATCACAGCGTACCAGTTGATGGTGGGAGGCGCTGCTCTGATTGGTTTTGGATTTTTACTCGATGGAAATATCAGTGGATTTACCGTGAAGTCATCTTTGCTTCTATTTTATATGGCGATGCTGTCGGCGGTTGCGTTCAGTCTGTGGACGATTATTAAAGTATAATCCGGTCGGAAAGGTTACGATTTATGGATTTTCCATTCCGATTTTTGGAGCGGGATTGTCGGCGGTATTTTTGGGAGAGGATATTTTTTCACTGAAGAATCTGGTGGCTTTACTCTGCGTAAGCGCCGGAATCATTCTTGTAAATAAAGTGTCGGCAGGGGAAAGAATTGTTGCAAATGAGAAAGAGATGAAGTAAAATAAAACCCAGTGAATAACATGGAAAGAGGAAAGTCTATGAGCATGATCAAAACAGACAATTTAATATTTGAATATGAGAAACGTGACGAAGAGGGCAATGTAATCGGAACACATTGTGCCATTGACGAAGTGAATCTTGACATAGAGCCTGGGCAGTTTATTGCGATTTTAGGACATAATGGATCAGGAAAATCCACACTTGCAAAGCACATGAATGCAATTTTAGTGCCAAGCGGAGGCACAATGTGGGTGGATGGAAAGGACACGAAGGAAGAGGAGAATCTATGGGATGTCAGACAGACAGCCGGAATGGTGTTTCAGAATCCGGACAACCAGATTATCGGAACAGTTGTGGAGGAAGATGTCGGGTTCGGACCGGAGAATCTTGGTGTTCCGACAGAAGAGATCTGGCAGCGGGTCGAGAAGAGCCTGTCTGCGGTCGGAATGATTGAGTACCGTCATCATTCCCCGAATAAATTATCCGGCGGACAGAAACAGCGCGTAGCTATCGCTGGTGTTGTTGCGATGTGTCCGAAATGTATTGTCTTGGATGAACCTACGGCGATGCTTGATCCGAACGGCAGAAAAGAAGTGCTGCGCACAGTGGAGGAACTTAGAAAAAGAGAACATGTGACGGTTATCTTGATCACGCATTATATGGAGGAAGTGATTGGAGCAGACCGAGTCATTGTCATGGATCAGGGACATGTTGTCATGGACGGAACGACGAGAGAGATTTTCAGCCAAGTAGAACTGTTGAAAAAATATAGATTAGATGTACCGCAGGTGACAATGCTGGCACATGGATTAAAACAGAGAGGATTAGATATTAAAGAAGGAATTTTGACGACAAACGAGCTGATTGAGGCATTGGAGAAAGCAGGAGACTGGCGGCAGAATCAAAAGAAGACATATGTTGGTCATGCAGAAACGGTTGTCAAAAAAGAGAAAAAAGAGAATCCAATATTAAAACTTGAGCATATCGAGTATGTATACAGTTCTGGGACTGCATATGAAAAGCGAGCGCTGAAGGATATCAATCTTGACATTTATGAGGGTGAATTTGTCGGGGTAATCGGGCATACCGGCTCTGGAAAATCGACGATGATCCAGCATTTGAATGGACTGATGAAAGCGACAAGCGGAGCGCTTTACTATAATGGCGAGAACATTTATGATGAGAAGTATAATCTGCGGCAACTTCGGAATAATGTAGGACTTGTGTTCCAGTATCCGGAACATCAGTTATTTGAGATCGATGTCCTGACAGATGTTTGTTTTGGACCGAAGAATCAGGAGCTTACGGAGGAAGAATGCAAAAAGCGTGCGATTGAGGCACTGGAACTTGTAGGACTTTCTGAAAAATATTATGACACTTCTCCGTTTGATTTATCGGGAGGACAGAAACGCCGTGTGGCTATTGCAGGAGTGCTTGCTATGCGACCAAAGGTGCTTGTCTTAGATGAGCCGACAGCAGGACTTGATCCGAAAGGACGCGATGAGATATTGGATCAGATTGCGTATCTTCAAAAAGAACGGAATCTGACAGTTATTCTTGTGTCGCACAGTATGGAGGACATTGCGAAATATGTGGACCGTATTGTCGTGATGAACAAAGGCAGAAAAATGTATGACGGGGAGCCGAAAGAAGTGTTCGCACATTACAAAGAACTGGAAAAAGTAGGGCTTGCAGCACCGCAGGTGACTTATATTATGCACGCGCTTTCTGAGAAAGGAATGCATGTGAACACGGAGGTAACGACGATTGAAGAAGCAGTAGATGAGATTATGAAAGAGATATAAGATTGGAGAAACAATGATTAGAGATATTACAATTGGGCAATATTACCCGGCGAATAGTAAATTGCACCGCTTAGACCCGCGGGTCAAAATAATGTGTACTTTATTCTATTTGATTTCTTTGTTTTTATTTAAAAGTGTTTTGGGGTATGCGATTGCAACCGTGTTTTTGGCAGCAGTTATCCGTATTTCCAAGGTACCGCTGAAATTTATCCTGAAAGGTTTGAAACCGATCATCATGCTTTTGATGATCACGGTTGTGTTCAACCTGTTTTTGACAAAAGGTGGAGATGTTTTGTTTGAAGCCTGGATTTTTCAAGTGACAGAAGAAGGGCTTCGGACGGCTGTTTATATGGCGGTGCGTCTGATTTACCTGATCATCGGTTCGTCGCTTATGACATTTACAACAACACCGAATGCACTGACTGATGGAATTGAAAAACTGCTTTGGCCATTCAATAAAATCAAGATGCCGGTACACGAGATTGCGATGATGATGTCAATTGCGCTTCGTTTCATTCCGATTCTTTTGGAAGAGACAGATAAGATCATGAAAGCGCAGATTGCAAGAGGGGCAGATTTGGAAAGCGGAAATATTATTCAAAAAGCAAAAAGCATGATCCCGATTTTGGTGCCTTTGTTTGTGTCAGCATTTCGACGGGCAAATGATTTGGCGATGGCAATGGAAGCAAGATGTTATCGCGGCGGTGAGGGACGTACAAAGATGAAACCGCTTGTATATCAAAGCAGAGACTATATCGCATATGCCATTACTATTGTGTATATGGTGGCTGTGATCGTAATAGGGAGGTTAGTTCCATTTAAAGTGTGGATATTTTAAAGTATGAAGCGAATAAAGTTGACAATTGCCTATGACGGCACAAATTATTGTGGTTGGCAGGTACAGCCGAACGGAATTACGGTAGAAGAAGTAGTAAACAAGGCATTAAAAAAGTTGACTGGTGAGGATATTCAGGTGATTGGGGCAAGTCGGACTGATTCAGGAGTGCATGCCCTTGGAAATGTTGCAGTGTTTGACACGCATACGACGATTCCGCCGGAGCGGATTTCCTATGCATTGAATCAGAGATTGCCGGAGGATATCGTTATTGTAAAGTCAGAAGAGGTGGCAGAAGATTTTCATCCCAGGTACTGTGACTGCAGTAAGACTTACGAGTACCATATTTTAAATATGAGGATTCCGATTCCGACAAAACGGCTTACAAATTATTTTGTATCCTATGATCTGGATGTTGAAAAGATGCGAAAGGCAGCAGGATATCTGATTGGAGAACATGATTTTGTCAGTTTCTGCAATGTGCGGACAGATGTGGAAGACACGGTGCGGACAGTTACTGAGCTTGAGATTTTGAAAGATGGAGAGGAGATTACGATCCGAATCAGCGGGAATGGTTTTCTCTACAACATGGTTCGCATTATCGTGGGAACACTGATCCGTGTCGGACGTGGATTTTATGAGCCGGAAAAGGTGAAAGAGATTTTAGAGGCGAAAGACCGAAAGGCTGCCGGAGTGACGGCACCTCCACATGGTCTGATACTGGCAGAGATTCGATATGAATAGAAAGTATGCTTGAGGAGGAAAGAGTATGAACTATGTAGGAATCGACATTGGATCTACTGCATCCAAGGTCGTAGTGCGTGGAGACAATGAGATGTATTTTGTACTGCCGACGGGATGGAGCAGTAAGGAGACGACAAACATCATACGAGAACGTCTGAAAAATGCAGGGGTTGATGTGACAGCACAGGAGACTAAAGTGGTAGCAACCGGTTACGGAAGAGTTGCGGTTGATTTTGCAGACAAAGTCATAACAGAAATTACCTGCCATGCAAGAGGCGGGCGGGAGCTTGCCAGTGGAGACTGTACGATCATCGATGTGGGGGGACAGGATACAAAAGTTATCCAGGTAAGTAACGGTGTGGTGATGGATTTCCTTATGAATGATAAATGTTCTGCGGGAACTGGAAAATTTTTAGAGATCATGGCAAACAGACTGGGTATTACGCTGGATGAGCTGTTTGACTTGGCAAAACAAGGAAAGAGTATCCCTATTAGTTCTTTGTGCACCGTGTTTGCGGAATCAGAAGTAATCAGTTATATCGGAGAAGGACGGGCAAAAGAGGATATTGCGGCCGGTGTGATTGAATCCGTTGTGGTAAAGGTGGCGCAGCTTGCGCAGAGACAGGCGTTGGCAGATACAATCATATTGACAGGGGGCCTAAGCCACAGCACTTACTTTACGGCACGTTTGTCAGAAAGATTGGGAAAACATGTGATGCCGGAAGAATTTGGAAGATTTGCGGGGGCACTTGGTGCGGCATATCTTGCGGAAGAGAAGAAATAGTATTATAATTGAATAACAGCAGGAACGATAGCATATCCAAGACAGATGTTTTGGCAGGGGAGCGAGTCGCTGCCCGGTACAGGAGATGAAACGATGAAACGATAAGCTGCTTCGAGGTACTTTTGCACACTTCGTGTGCATGGACCTTGCGGTCCGAGTACATCTACGCATCTTACGGAATCACTTTATTGTATTGTTCCTGCTTTTTTATTTTTGGAAAGAAAAGGATAGATTATGGATAATCAAAGATTATGGCAGCATCGCTCGAAAGAGGAAGACAAAGAGGCAATTCTTTCTTTGAACTTACTGGAAAGGGCAAATGTTCCGAAAGAAAAAACGTTGAAATGTATCTATGCGGTCAGTAATCACATAGAAGAACACTATCGTGAAGTTTTTATTCCGAAAAAGAAAGGTGGCAGGCGCAAACTGCTTGTTCCGGATTATCTTCTGCATACGATGCAGAAAAATATTCTGCGAATAATATTAAGTGAAGAGAAAGTTTCAAAGTACGCAAAAGCCTATTGTCCGGGGAGAAGGATTCGTGACAATGCGTTTGCACATGTCGGTGCAGAAACAATTTTGGAGTTGGATATCAAAGATTTTTTTGAAAATATTACATATATTATGGTGTACCAGTGTTTTTTTTCGGGAGAATATTATCCGCCGGCAGTGCGTACACTGCTGACTCAACTTTGCTGTTACAGGGACTATCTTCCGCAAGGAGCACCGACATCACCGATGATATCAAATCTGGTGATGTTTTCCTTTGACCAATATATGGGAAAATGGTGTGAAGAGCGGGAAATTTGTTATACAAGATATTGTGATGACATGACGTTTTCCGGGAAATTTGATGTGCGGGAAGTAAAACAAAAAGTAAGAAGTTACCTTCAGGTACTTGGATTTGAATTGAATTTGAAAAAGACGAAAGTGCTGAAACAATATAACAGACAATCTGTGACCGGAATCGTTGTCAATGAAAAAGCGCAGGTGTCTAAAACATATCGGAGAGATGTCAGACAGGCTGTCTATTACTGTGGAAAATATGGAGTACAGGAGCATTTACAGAGAACTGGGGCGCAAATGTGGCTGCAAAAAGGAGAAGAGCGGTACCTTCAGCATCTGATGGGAAAGGTGAATTACATTTTGCAGGTAAATCCGGAGGATTGTACGTTTCAGGAAGTTCGGAAGAACTTGTTGAGAATACAAAGGCAGTGCAAAGGAGGAAAACCATGATTACGATTTTTAACAGAAAAGAATTGATTGTCACAGCAAGTATGGAAAAACAGGCGGAAGTCAGGGATATTCTTGCCAAAAACCATATGCCGTATGAAGTGAAGACCGTGAATCGAAGTAGTGGTTCGGCTTTGGGTGGAAGAACGCGTGGGGTAACTGGGACATGCGGAGAAAAACCGGAACTTATGTATGAATATGTAGTGTATGTAAAAAAAGAAGATTATGAAGAGGCTGCTTCTTTGATTAGAAAATAAAATTAGGATGGGAAAATAAGACATGAAATCATTAGTAATTGCAGAGAAACCGTCTGTGGCAAGAGACATTGCCAGAGTACTGAAGTGTAATAAAAATATTTCCGGAGCAATCGAGGGAAATCAATATATCGTTACATGGGCATTAGGACATCTTGTAACACTTGCGGATCCGGAAGGGTATGATAAAAAATTCAAGGAGTGGAACATGCAGGTGCTTCCGATGATGCCTAAGAAGATGGAACTGGTTGTCATTAAGAAAACGGCAAAACAGTACAATGCGGTGAAGACACAGATGTTTCGAAAAGATGTAGGGGATATCATCATCGCCACAGATGCCGGACGTGAAGGAGAACTTGTGGCAAGGTGGATTCTGGAAAAAGCAAATTGCCACAAGCCAATCAAAAGACTTTGGATTTCTTCCGTGACAGATAAGGCGATCAAAGAAGGATTTGCAAAGCTTGTGGATGGAAGGAAATACAATGATTTGTACGCAGCGGCAGTCTCAAGAGCAGAGGCGGACTGGCTTGTAGGAATCAATGCAACAAGAGCGTTAACGTGCAAATACAACGCGCAGCTGTCTTGCGGGCGTGTACAGACACCGACACTTGCGATGATTGCAAAGCGGGAGGAAGAGATTCGTACATTCCAGCCGAAAGAGTACTATGGTGTGACTGTGCAGGCAGGAAAAATCAAGTGGACATGGCAGGATCAAAAGTCGGGAAGCTACCGCTCATTTTCAAAAGAACGAATAGAAAAGCTGGCAGAAGATTTGAATGGTGAAATTATGGTCGTGGAACAGGTGGAAAAATCTGCGAAGAAATCATTTGCGCCAGGATTATATGACCTGACAGAATTACAGAGAGATGCCAACAGGCGATTTGGCTTCTCGGCAAAAGAGACATTGAACATCATGCAGCGCCTGTATGAGAACCATAAAGTATTGACCTATCCGAGAACAGATTCCAAATATATCGGAAATGATGTGGTTGACACTTTGAAAGACAGACTGCGAGCAGTAAGTGTAGGTCCATATAAAAAGCTTGCGGGAAGCCTGATTATGAAGCCGATCAAGGTCAACAAATCATTTGTGGATGACAAGAAAGTAAGCGATCACCATGCAATCATCCCGACCGAGCAGTTTGTGCAGTTGGAGCATATGACAAACGAGGAGCGAAAAATTTATGATCTCGTTGTCCGCAGATTTTTGAGTGTTCTCTATCCGCCGTTTGAGTATGAGCAGACGACACTGATCGGGAAAGCGGCAGGAGAACGATTTGCTGCGAGAGGAAAAATCGTAAAACATGTGGGCTGGAAAGAAGTCTATGAACTGGGAGACGGAGATGAGACAGATGTGGAAGAACAGTTGTCAGAACAGTCACTTCCGGAAGTGAACAAAGGGGCAGCGCTTTCCGTACAACAGGTGCAGATGGCCAGTGGAAAGACAAAGCCGCCGGCAAGATTTAATGAGGCAACATTATTGTCTGCCATGGAAAATCCGGTGAAGTATATGGAATCCCGCGATAAACAGGCGGTTAAAACATTAGGCGAGACCGGAGGGCTTGGAACAGTTGCTACAAGAGCGGACATTATCGACAAGCTATTCCATTCTTATCTGATGGAATTGCGTGGAAAAGAGATTTACATTACGTCGAAGGGGAAACAGCTTTTGGAACTTGTGCCGGAAGATTTGCGGAAACCGGAATTAACAGCAGACTGGGAAATGAAGCTTTCCAATATTGCAAAAGGGAAACTAAGAAAAGAAACCTTCCTTCAGGAGATCAAAGGATATACGGTGGAGATCATCGACGAGATCAAAGGTGGAACCGGAACATTCCGACATGATAACATGACAAATAAAAAGTGTCCGGATTGTGGGAAACCGATGCTCGCGGTAAACGGGAAGAATGCAAGGATGCTTGTATGTCAGGACAGAGAGTGCGGACATAAAGAGGTGGTTGCAAGGATTTCCAATGCAAGATGCCCGCAATGTCATAAGAAGATGGAGATCATCAAAAAAGGGGATGAAGAACAATTTGTATGTAATACTTGCGGTCATAAAGAAAAGATGTCAGCATTTAAGGCGAGACGGGAAAAAGAAGGTGCAGGCGTGAGCAAAAAGGATGTACAGAGGTATTTGAAACAGCAAAAAGAAGAGCCGGTGAATACTGCATTTGCAGATGCATTCGCGAAGTTGAAACTGTAAAAACAGAAATGATTGTTATTATATTAACGATAATGTGCTTTGGGAAGAACGTAAACAGATATTCACAAAGAGAGTCGTAAATAGTTATAATGTGAGAAAAGGTTGAAAAACAAGTATTTGCAAGTCAAAAACCAGAAAAAACTTATTTCTGTACTGTATAAATTGCATAATGAAATAAAAAAAATGGAAAATTCATTGTGTAAAAAGTCGTAAATGAGAAAAAAGGAGACAATATATTGACAAATATTTAACGAGGTAGTATACTAAGCCTCGTAGTAAAGAAATACAACACTTACGGAGGATATTGATATGTCAAAGAAGGAAACGAACGTACCAGGAATTATTGATAACGTAGAAGCTCTTGTAGCAAAAATGGAAGCAATGAGAGAAGCACAGAAAGTATTTGCTACATTTACACAGGAACAAGTAGATAAGATCTTTTTTGAAGCAGCAGTAGCAGCAAATACACAGCGTATCCCATTGGCAAAGATGGCAGTAGAAGAGACTGGTATGGGTATCGTTGAAGATAAAGTAATCAAGAATCATTACGCAGCAGAATATATTTACAATGCATATAAAGATACAAAAACATGTGGAGTTATTGAAGAAGATAAAGCTTATGGAATTAAGAAGATTGCAGAGCCAATCGGTTTGATCGCAGCGGTTATTCCTACAACAAACCCAACTTCGACAGCAATCTTTAAGACATTGATCGCATTAAAGACAAGAAATGCAATCATCATCAGCCCACATCCACGTGCAAAAAATGCGACAATTGCAGCAGCAAAAGTTGTATTGGAAGCAGCTGTAAAAGCTGGAGCACCAGAAGGAATCATCGGATGGATCGACGTACCTTCATTAGAGCTTACAAACGAAGTAATGAAGAGCGCAGACATCATTCTTGCAACAGGTGGTCCTGGAATGGTTAAAGCAGCTTACTCTTCAGGAAAACCGGCGCTTGGTGTTGGTGCAGGTAACACACCGGTTATCATCGATGACACAGCTGATGTTAAAATGGCAGTTAACTCAATCATCCACTCAAAAACATTTGACAATGGTATGATTTGTGCTTCAGAACAGTCTGTAACTGTTTTGGAAAAAGTTTATAAAGAAGTAAAAGATGAATTTGCACTCAGAGGATGTTATTTCCTGAAAAAAGATGAGATTGAAAAAGTTCGTAAGACAATCATCATCAACGGTGCATTAAACGCTAAAATCGTAGGTCAGTCAGCACATACAATCGCAGCACTGGCAGGAGTAAAAGTACCGGAAGAGACAAAGATTCTAATCGGGGAAGTGGAATCTGTTGATATTTCTGAAGAATTTGCTCATGAAAAATTATCTCCGGTACTTGCTATGTACAAAGCAAAAACATTTGATGAAGCAATTGCAAAAGCAGAGCAGCTTGTAGCTGACGGTGGATACGGACATACATCTTCTATCTATGTTCATCCGGCAGAGACAGAGAAGCTTGCAAAACATGCAGCAGCAATGAAAACATGCCGTATCTTAGTAAACACACCTTCTTCTCACGGTGGAATCGGTGATCTTTACAACTTCAAATTAGCACCATCTCTTACATTGGGATGTGGATCATGGGGTGGAAACTCTGTATCTGAAAACGTTGGTGTAAAACACTTAATCAATATCAAAACAGTTGCTGAGAGGAGAGAGAATATGCTTTGGTTTAGAGCACCTGAAAAAGTTTACTTCAAAAAAGGATGTATGCCTGTTGCACTTGATGAATTAGGAACAGTAATGGGTAAAAAGAAAGCATTTATCGTAACTGACAGCTTCTTATATCACAATGGATACGTAAAAGGTATCGAAGAAAAATTAGATGAGATGGGAATCCAGCACACATGCTTCTACGAAGTAGCTCCAGACCCAACACTTGAATGTGCAAAAGCAGGTGCTGAGGCAATGAGAGCATTCGGTCCAGACGTAATCATCGCTCTTGGTGGTGGTTCAGCAATGGATGCCGGAAAGATCATGTGGGTAATGTACGAACATCCAGAAGCAGACTTCATGGATATGGCAATGCGTTTCATGGATATCCGTAAGAGAGTATATACATTCCCTAAGATGGGAGAGAAAGCTTACTTTGTAGCAATCCCTACATCTTCAGGAACAGGTTCTGAGGTAACACCATTCGCAGTTATCACAGATGAAAAAACAGGAGTAAAATATCCGTTAGCAGATTATGAATTACTTCCTAAGATGGCGATCATCGACGCTGACAATATGATGAGCCAGCCAAAAGGACTGACAAGTGCTTCTGGTATCGATGCTTTAACACATGCTTTAGAGGCATATGCATCAATCATGGCAACAGATTATACAGATGGTCTTGCATTAAAAGCAATGAAGAACATTTTTGAATACCTTCCATCAGCTTATGAAAACGGAGCAAATGATCCAAAAGCAAGAGAAAAAATGGCAGATGCTTCTTGCATGGCTGGTATGGCATTCGCAAATGCATTCCTTGGAGTATGCCACTCAATGGCACATAAATTAGGTGCATTCCATCACTTACCACATGGTGTTGCCAACGCATTGTTAATCACAGAAATTATGAAATTCAATGCAACAGATGTACCTACTAAGATGGGAACATTCTCACAATATCAGTATCCACACGCATTAGAAAGATATGCTGAATGTGCTAGATTCTGCGGTGTTGTTGGAAAAGATGACAAAGATACATTTGAAAAATTCTTAGTAAAAATCGAAGAATTAAAAGATAGAGTAGGAATTAAGAAAACAATCAAAGATTATGGTGTAGATGAGAAATACTTCTTAGATACATTAGATGATATGGTTGAACAGGCATTTGATGATCAGTGTACAGGTGCTAACCCAAGATATCCACTGATGAAAGAAATCAAAGAAATGTACTTAAAAGTATATTACGGAAAATAATTATTAAATTGGGGACGTAGTAAAATTCAATTTTACTACGTCCCCAATTGACATTACCCCTGTCCCTTTTTGAAGTTTGTTAAGAAAAAGACAATAAAAATATAGCGAAAAACTTTGTTAAAAAATATTCAAAAATCTATTGCAAAATTGCAAATAAGGTGTATAATAAACTTATCAAATAAGAAAAGGTGTAATACTTATAGGAGGTAAGGACATATGAAATTAGAACAAAGCAACTTAATCGTGAAACGTGCATATAAAGAAGTGTACAAATGTGACGAAGGTATTGTAAAAGTATTTGAGAAAACGCATTCAAAAGCAGATGTGTTTAACGAAGCGTTGAATACGGCAAGAGTAGAAGAAGCCGGTCTTGACATTCCTAAGGTGAAAAGTGTAACAGAGATTGATGGAAAATGGGCGGTTGTTATTGAATACAAAGACGGAAAGACACTTGGAGAGATGATGAAGACAGATCCAGCCAATATAGAGAAGTATATGGAAGACTTTGTAGATCTTCAATTGCAGATGCATAGCAAGAGAGCACCTAGATTGAATAAACTGAAAGACAAATTGGCAAGACAGATTAATAGTTTGAAAGATTTGGATGCGACAGCAAGGTATGAGCTTCTGACACGTTTGGAGAGCATGCCAAAACATGATAAAGTATGTCACGGAGATTTCAATCCAAGTAACGTTATTGTTGGAAAGAATGGAAAGATGACAATCGTTGACTGGGCACATGCGACACAGGGAAATGCAAGTGCAGATGCAGCGAAGACCTATCTGCTGTTTGCGCTGGACAATCAGGAGACAGCTGATTTATACTTGAAATTGTTCTGCAAGAAGAGTGATACGGCAAGACAGTATGTAGAACAGTGGCTTCCGATCGTGGCGGCAGCACAGCTGACAAAGAATAATGAGATGGAAAAAGATTTCTTGATGAAATGGATTGATGTATTTGATTATCAATAAGAATATATAAAAATGACTGCGGTTTCTTTAAAACCGCAGTCATTTTTATTCTTCGTCGTCTATTTCTTGCGCACCGATTAAGGCACCGGTGGAAGCAGCGACGACAGCTGCAACAATTGCGGCAATGATGCTTACCGCAATGACACAAACTAAGAATCCCATGTTAAGATACCTCCGTTTCTGTGATGAATAGTATTTGCATTAGAAGAATACATTTCCGCCAATTACAATTCCGCTATGTCCGGAACTTGCCGCCCGGAAATTGAGACAGTCACCTACGTTGTTTTTTCCGGCAATTGCATCTTTTGCAACTTCCAGACAGGAAGATTTGATTCCTCTTTTTAAAACTTTATCAAGCTTTCCGGAAGCAACCGGAGAAAATTGTCCACTTTGATAAATTACTCCGGTAATGGTATCCGGATAATATCTATGGTTGACTCTGTTCATGACAACGGAGGCTACGGCAAGCATTCCGTCATAGTCAGTACTTCCAGCCTCACATTCAATCAATGCGGCAAAAATCTCTAATTCACTGGCGCTGACATCGGGAGTCTGATTCTGAGAAGAATCAGAGTTATCGTTATCAGAAGGAGGAGTAACAGACGGTGTCTCCGGTTCAACCGGTGTCACTTCTTTGTCGAGAGCCTCCTGTGCTGCTTTTGCACGCTCTTTTGCCTCGGCGAGTTTTGCAGAATATTGCTCTAATTCGCCTGATGTGGAAGAGATTTTTGCGGTAAGATCCGCTTGCTTTTGATTGAGCTCATCCTGAAGTTTCGTCAGTTGAGATTGCTCAGTTTGAAGCTGTTTTTCTTTTTCGGCAACGGCATTCTGTGCGTCGACCAGTTCTTTCAGACGATTGCGGTCGTACTCGCTTACAGCGCTGATAAATTCAGCTTTATTTAAAAATTCACTCATGCTCGCAGAAGAAAACAGCATCTCTAAATAAGAGGTATTGCCACTCTCATATATATGTTTGATTCTCAGTTTCATAGATTGATACTGAGCTGCTTCCTCGCCTTTTGCAACAGCAAGATCCGCTTTCACTTGCTCAATTTCTGCTGTGGTGGTATCCATCTTTTTCATAATGGTATCCAGTTCTCCACTCAAGGCGTCGAGTTCACTATTTAAATCGGATAATTCATTCTGTAAGTTTGATGTTGTGCCCTCAAGTGATTCAACAGAATCTTCAGCATATGAAGAAGTAGCAAAAACTGTGAACACTGCGATGGAAGTTAAAATGGAACAGGTACGTATCAGCATTTTTAACTTTTTGTTTTTCATAAGTAATTCCTTTCCTGAATAAATAGTTATTAAAATATTATACTATAAATTGCGTTATTAATCAAATTTTGTTAGAATAGAATCAAATAGCAGAAGAAAAGAGGGCAGTAGAATATGATGAAATACGAAGAGGAGCATTATCTTTATGAGAATATCAAGGATAAGATTTATCCGTGGGTGAAAGAATCTCTTGTAGATCATAAGGCACTGAATGGAAAGTATATTTCTGATAAAGATACTCCGATAGTCTCTTTTGCAGGGGATTTGATGGTGATATTTGTAATTGAAAGAGACAAAGATACATATGAAATATTAAAGGACAATATGCTTCCGCCGGATACGGACATGGAACTGCTTTACCATACAGCGTGCGAGAATCTTGCAAGGAATGTAAAATTTGTAATTGGACACACATTATATGGTGGCTTTAGTATTATCGCTGACGGTTATCATGAGGCAAGTTCACTTTGTTTTAAGTATATTTGGTCTATGTGCAGTGAAAAGCTTGATGATGATATTGTCATTATGGCGCCGACGAAAGATATGGTTCTATTTGTTCCAGCAGGCAATCAAAAGCAGATTGAAGAGATGAAAGCTTATGGAATACAATCGTTTGAACGTTCATTTGACAAGGTAAGCACGAAATTACTGCGTTTTACAAAAGAAGGAAAGGAACTGACCGTGTATGAGTAGAACAATCAGGATGATTGGGGTGGATCTGGATGGGACATTGCTGAACAGTGAAAAACAGCTGACCGCCTATACAAGAGAGGTGCTAAAAAAGGCGATTGAGCAGGAAGTGGCTGTAGTTGTGGCTCCTGGACGTCCATTTTCGGGAGTGCCTGATGAGCTGAAACACTTTCCGGGAATAAGATATGCGCTTACGGCAAACGGTGCAAGAATATTGGATATGCAGAAGCAGAAGGTAGTTTATGAGAATTTACTTTCAGTGGAGAGTTCCGAAAAAGTTATAGATATTTTGAGAAAGCATCATGCAATTCACGAGTTTTTTGTTGACGGAGTCGGCTACATGAATGAAGATGGTCTGAAGAATGTATATGCATATTTTGAAGATCCTCATATGGCAGAATATTTACAAAGCACAAGAATTCCGGTAAAAGATGTAAAAGAAAAATTACAGACGATGAAGTGTGAGGTAGATAAGCTACAGGGAATTTTTAGAAATCAGAAAGATAAAGAGGAAGCACTGGAAGAACTGAATACCCTTTCTGGCATCGTTGTCACAGCAGCAATGGATAATAATCTGGAGATTAATAAAGAAGGAACAAACAAAGGACTTGGTCTTTTGCAGCTAGGGAAATCTCTTGGAATTTCAAGAGAGGAGATTATGGCGTGCGGTGATGGTGGCAATGATGTGGAGATGTTAAAAGAAGTTGGGTTTGCTGTTGCCATGGCAAATGGTTCTGATCCTGTCAAGAAGGCAGCAGATTTTGTGACCGTTTCGAATGATGAAGATGGAGTGGCAAAGGCAATTGAGAGGTTTGTGCTGGACTAGAGGAGGAATAGAAGAATGTTAGATATGTTAAAAGTAATTATACTTGGAATCGTGGAAGGTATCACGGAGTGGCTGCCAATCAGCAGTACAGGACATTTGATTCTGGTAGATGAGTTTATTAAGCTTGGGGCGAGCAGAGCATTCAAAGAGATGTTTAATGTGGTGATACAGCTTGGGGCGATTTTAGCGGTTGTAGTTTTGTATTTTCATAAACTGAACCCGTTTTCACCAAAGAAATCAAGAAAACAGAAAGTGTATACGATTCAGTTGTGGATGAAGGTGATTGTTGCATGTTTACCGGCGGCTGTTCTTGGAATCCTGTTGGATGACTGGATGGAGGCGCATTTGCATAATTATGTAGTAGTATCCATTACACTGATATTGTATGGTATTTTATTTATTGTGATAGAAAATTGGAATAAAGATAAGACACCGCAGGTGACAAAACTGCACCAGCTTTCTTATCAGACAGCATTGCTTATCGGGGTATTTCAGGTTCTTTCGCTTGTGCCGGGAACGTCACGTTCCGGTGCGACGATCATCGGTGCATTGTTGCTTGGTACTTCCAGATATGTGGCGGCAGAATTTACATTCTTCCTTGCAATTCCGGTTATGTTCGGTGCGAGTGGAATTAAATTGTTGAAGTTTATCAAAGTTGGCGGCGGCTTCACAGGGATGGAAGCAGCTATGCTGATCGTAGGATGTCTGGTGGCGTTTGTTGTATCGATCATTGCAATCAAATTTTTGATGGGATATATCAAGAAAAATGATTTCAAAGTATTTGGTTATTACCGTATCATCTTGGGTGTGATCGTGCTTGGGTACTTTGCGGCAAGCGGATTTTTAAAATAATATACAAACGGGTGGCTATTTATGCAAGAAAAATGTATAAATAGCCACTTGCTTTTTTTGGAAAATGTGATAGAATATAACACAGAGTTGAATTTTTATGCAGAATAAATTGCGAAAGGGAGAGATTGGATTATGAAGAAGAAATTATTAAGTGCATTATTGGTGGCAACATGTGTGGTATCTATGGCAGCGTGCGGAAGTAATAAAACAGAAAAGGAAGCTAAGGATGACAAGATTATTGTCGGAACAGAGGCTGGTTTTGCACCATACGAGTACATGAAAGGCAATGAAGTTGTCGGAATTGATATGGATATCGCAAAAGCGATTGCGGATGATATGGGAAAAGAGCTGGAGATCAAGAACATGGATTTTGACGGTGCTTTGGCAGCGGTTGCAAGCGGAAAGGTAGATTTTGTTGCAGCAGGTGTGTCTATCGATGAAGACCGTTTGAAAACAATGGACTTCTCTCATGAATATGTAAATTCAACAGAGGTAATCGTTGTAAACGGTGAAAGCCCGGCAGTGACTCCGGCAGGAGCAGAACTTTCAGGATCAGATCTTGACGGAAAAGTAGTTGCGGTACAGCAGGGGAATATCGCAGATATCTGGGTATCAAATGAAGAAAAATGCAAGCCGAAAGAAGTAAAACGTTATACAAAATTTGCTCAGGCTGCAGAAGATTTGAAAAACAACAAAGTAGATTGTATCGTAATGGACCAATATCCGGCAGAACAATTAGTAGCTTCTAATGGAACATTGAAAATTTTAGATGGTGTGCTGTTTGAAGATAAATATGCAATTGCAGTGAAAAAAGGAAATCAGGAATTACTGGATAAAATCAACAAAGTAATTGATCAGTTGATTGAAGATGGAAAAATTGAAGAATTTACAGCAAACCATACACAAAAGTAATAAAATAGTGTAAAATAGAAGATAAGTAATTTTAGAATCAGCAGATTTTGTATAGTCTGCTGATTCTTTGATGCAATTACAAAAGAAAGAGAGGAGAAAAGATGGACTTCATACAAAGGTTTATAGAAGGGTTTCATCATGCGGTAATTTATGACCAGCGGTATTTGGTTTATTTGGATGGTCTGAAGGTTACTATTTTAATTTCCATATTTGCAATCCTGATCGGTGTGGCGATTGGTCTGTTTATTGCGGTGGTGAAAGTAACGGTTTCCAAAAATATTTTTGTCAGAATTTTGAAGTGGTTCTGTAATGTGTACACGACAGTGATTCGAGGAACACCGGTTATGGTACAGCTTTTGATCATGTACAATATGGTGTTTACGGCAAGAGACACAAATGAAATTTTTGTCGGTGCAATCTGTTTTGGTATCAACTCGGGTGCGTATGTGGCTGAGATTATCAGAGCGGGAATTGAATCCATTGACAGAGGGCAGATGGAGGCAGGTCGTTCACTTGGCTTCAACTATATACAGACGATGCGCTATATCATTGTCCCACAGGCAGTGAAAAATATTCTGCCGGCGCTTGGAAACGAGTTTATCGTATTGATCAAAGAGACTTCTGTGGCAGGAGTAATTGCGGTGACAGATTTAACAAAAGCAGCGCAGTACATTGGTTCTACAGACTTCATTGTATTGCCGCCGTTGTTTGTAGCAGCAGGCTGCTATCTTGTGATCGTGTTAGGACTTACAAAATTGCAGAGTTTATTGGAAAGGAGGTTGTCACAAGGTGATCGTCACTAAGAATTTACAAAAATCATTTCATGGAAACAAGGTGCTTTGTGGAATTGACGAGCATATTGAAAAGGGAGAAAAAGTAGTAGTGATCGGACCGTCTGGTTCCGGGAAATCTACATTTTTGCGATGCCTCAACCTTCTGGAAGAACCGACAGGCGGAGAAGTGTGGTTTGAGGGGAATAACATCACAAGCAAAGATTGTGATATCAACAAACTGAGACAGAAGATGGGCATGGTATTCCAGCAGTTCAATCTGTTTCCGCATTTATCGATAAAGGAGAATATCATGCTTGCACCGGTGAAGCTTGGTGTGATGACAAAGGCAGAGGCGGAGAAGAAAGCAAAAGAATTGTTGCAGCGTGTGGGACTCCCTGACAAAGAGAATGCATATCCGAGACAGTTGTCAGGTGGTCAGAAACAGCGTATTGCAATTGCAAGAGCTCTGGCGATGAATCCGGATGTGATGCTGTTCGATGAGCCGACGTCTGCGCTTGACCCGGAGATGGTAGGAGAGGTTCTGGAACTGATGAAAGAACTGGCAGATGAGGGAATGACGATGGTAGTCGTGACGCATGAGATGGGATTTGCAAAAGAGGTTGCAACGCGTGTACTGTTCATTGATGAGGGAAAAGTAAAAGAAAGCAACACGCCGAAGGAATTCTTTGAAAATCCACAAGATCCGCGTCTGAAAGAATTTTTGTCAAAAGTATTGTAAGAAAGCGAGGGAGAACGTGATGAGTATTTTATTTGTAGAATATCCAAAATGTACGACCTGTAAAAAGGCGAAGAAGTGGCTGGAGGAAAAGGGCATTGCCTTTGAGGACAGACATATCGTGGAGGCAAATCCTACTGCGGAAGAATTAAAGGCGTGGCATGAAAAAAGCGGTCTTCCACTGAAGCGTTTTTTCAACACAAGCGGTATGAAGTATAAAGAACTCGGGCTGAAAGATAAACTTCCGAATATGACAGAAGAAGAGCAATATGCACTTCTTGCGACAGATGGAATGCTTGTGAAACGTCCGCTTTTAGTAGGTGAAGAGTTTGCTGTTCCGGGATTTAAAGAGGTTTCCTGGGAAGAGGTTTTAAGTTAAATGAAATATGAAAGAATTGAGATTGGGAGGTTCATTGAACGTCCCAATCGCTTTATTGCGTATGTAGAAATTGCGGGTAAGAAAGAGACCGTGCACGTGAAAAATACAGGGCGTTGTGCTGAACTTTTGACACCGAATGCATCGGTGTATGTGCAGCGGGCAGAAAATCCGGATAGAAAGACCCAGTGGGATCTGATCGGTGTAAAAAAAGGAAAACGTATGATCAATATGGATTCCCAGATACCGAACAAAGTAGTGGAGGAATGGATTAAGCAAGGGAATTTGTTTCCGGACGCGATAGTGATCAGACCGGAAAAGACGTACAGGAAATCCAGATTTGACCTTTATGTGGAAGAGGGAGATAGAAAAATCTTTGTAGAAGTAAAAGGAGTCACACTGGAGGAAAATGGAATTGTAAAATTTCCGGATGCACCGACTGAGCGGGGGATAAAGCACATCGAAGAGCTTTGTGAGGCGACAAAAGAAGGATATGAAGCGTATATCTTTTTTGTGATCCAGATGAAAGGCGTGCGGTATTTTACTCCGAATATGGAAACGCAGCCGGCATTTGGCGAAGCGCTAAAACGAGCGAAGGAGCAGGGAGTGCATGTACTTGCATATGACTGTAAAGTTGGAAAAGACAGCATTGAGATTGGAAAGGAAGTGCCTGTTCTTTTGGAGGATGAGAATCTAAAGAAAATCGCAGATCCGCTGGTCGAATGGTATAGGGAGAATAAAAGAGAACTTCCGTGGAGAGAACAGATCAGTGCCTATCGTGTGTGGGTGTCAGAGATTATGTTGCAGCAGACAAGAGTGGAGGCGGTGAAGCCGTTTTATGCCCGATTTTTAAATGCGCTTCCGACAGTAAAGGATTTGGCGGAGGCGGAGGAAGACCAGCTCTTGAAGTTGTGGGAAGGTCTTGGATATTACAACCGTGTGCGGAACATGCAGAAAGCGGCAAAGCAGATCATGGAAGATTTTCATGGAGAATTTCCCAAGACCTACGAGGAGATAAAAAGTCTTACAGGAATCGGAAACTATACGGCGGGAGCAATCAGCTCATTTGCATTTGGGATTCCAAAACCGGCGGTCGATGGCAATGTACTTCGTGTGGTTTCGAGGATCACGGCAAGCTATGATGACATTATGAAAGCGAGCGTGCGAACAAGGATAGAAGAGCAGCTGGAACGTATCATTCCGAAAAATGCGGCGAGTGATTTTAATCAGGGTCTGATTGAACTTGGTGCAATTGTATGTGTGCCGAATGGGGAACCGAAATGTCTGCTGTGTCCGTTGAGGCAGCTCTGTGAAGCGAGGGAAAAAGGAATTGAGTCAGAGCTCCCGGTGAAGACAAAAGCAAAAGCGAGAAAGATTGAAAAGAGGACAGTATTCATTTTTCAGGATGGCGAGAATGTAGCAATTCGGAAACGTCCGGCAAAAGGCCTTTTGGCAGGATTGTATGAACTTCCGAATATTGAGGGAGAATTAAGTGCAGATGAAGCGCTGGAATACAGTAAGAAAATTGGACTGCAGCCGCTGAGAATAAAGGAACTGGGGGTGGCAAAACATATTTTCAGCCATGTGGAATGGCATATGACCGGGTTTGCCATTCGAGTAGATGAGTTGGAAAAATCTTGTACAGAGAAAATGTTGTTCATCCATCCGGAGGAAGTGCAAAGAGAGTATCCAATTCCGGCAGCATTTGAATATTATACCGATTTTGTGGATATCAAACTTGGACAGGAAAAATATGAGGAATAAGAATAGGACCAGCAATCTGCTGGTCCTAAATTGTTTGTCTGGATATGGCCGGCTGTTTTTTGAATGCAGCCACATATACGAGCTGATAACAGATTACAGCCATTGCACCGGCGCCTACCACGTCGATCACAGAGTGTTGCTTTAAAAACATGGTAGATAAGATGATGAGTCCGCCAAGTACAAGCGAGGCGTATTGAATCCATCGATATTCTTTTAATCTTTGGCTATGCATAATTGCAATGCAGGCACCGATGGAATTATACACGTGCAGGCTTGGGAAAATATTCGTCGGTGTATCAGCACGGTATAACTGCTTTACTAAATCGACAAAAATATTGTCGTGCTCAAATGTTGTCGGACGTAAAATCTGCCCATTTGGATAAATAGTTGAAAATATCAAAAAAATCGTCATTCCAATACAGAGAAAGGCTGAAAGTTTATAAAAATCAGTCTTATCTGTGAAAAAGAAATATCCGACAGTCACTGCGATGAATACAAACCATAGTCCGTAAGGAATGATGAATATCTCTAAAAATGGTATCTTTTCATCGAGACTGGTATGGATAATATGGAAATCTGTTGTCACATGTTTTTCCAGATAAAAAAACCAAGGAAGGTAAATGAATCCGTAAAGAAAAACCCATGCATGTCTATGTTTTTGTAGGAAGCTTTTCATGCTATCAAAATCCCTTCATAAAGTGAATTAAAGTATGTAGATGATTATAGCATGAAAAAGATTGAGCAACAACAGTCTTCATACTATCTTTAGAATTTTTAAAACTTTTTTTCGAATATGACCATATCGTATTGCCGTTTTGCCTGGAGAAATGATTCTGGTGTACGAAGTGTCCAGACTGCGACCGGTGTGCGGTAGAGAATTCTTATTATTCGGAGACTGATGTTGGAGGCGTCTTTGAATTTATAAGAAATAAAATCGGGTTTTGCAATACCGTTTAAAAGGAGAAAACGGACAAGAAAACAGGCAAGCCAAGGCTCGGTCTTTCGTGTCTTTGTCAGGTTCGAGGATAGCTGACCACGCAGAATATGCGGGGCATTTTTTCGAAACCAGAAAATCCCGATTGTGTTAAAAGACTGAATCAGATAAGCTCCCTGATAAGTTTCCAAAAGCTTGTGTACTTCATGACAGAGTCTGGTGCTTTTTGTAGGAAGTTTTAATTCGATCAAAAGCGGAACACGACCGTTGACGTACGACAACACATCGGAGAGAAGCGGAATTTTTTCCGATGTGTGATTCAGGTAAAGTTTCTGCAAGTCTTCATAAGAGGTTTCTTCGATGAGGGCATCAATCTGGCACATCCTTGTGAGCGTGTCATCGTGAAAAACGACTACTTTTTCATCTTTTGTCAGATGGACGTCAAGTTCGATGCCGACATGCTGCCTGACTGCTTCCTGAAAAGCTTTCATGGAATTTTCAGGAATGGCACGGGCATCTGAAAACAGGCCGCGATGGGCGAATTCTGTATGAAAAAATGGTTCCATCATTTTACGTCTGGCGAGATTCGGACAGATGAAGATCAAATACAAGAATAACAATAAAAATAGTAATACAATAAAAAACATAACTACCTCCTTTGCGGCACGATGACCTGAAGCATTTTAGAATCGCATGAGGCGGAAATGCTTTTTTGCAAAAATACAGGTTCTCCGTCTGTGTGAACCGGCAATGCTCGTTCTGCGTGAATGCTCACATGGCGGCACTGATAGGTATGGACACCTTTAAAATGCGTATGCCAACCGGTAAATGCTGTCGGAAGGAGGGTGAGAATCTTTAATTTTGAAAGATCAGAAACAACAATTACATCGAGCAGATTGTCATCGGGGCGAGCATCGGGGCAGAATTTGACCCCTCCGCCTTCGTATTTGTGGTTCATAATTGCGGCAAAATATGCAGATGGAAAAGAGAATTCTTCTTTATGATCCAATGTTACTGTCATTTTCTGGGGTGTTGTCAGAAAGAGACGGTGCAGGGAAATGCCGGCATAAGTGAGTTTCCCAAGGTGGATCTTATTCAATGCAACTTTCAATTTTGAAATGACTGCCTCGTGGCAGATAGCGGCGTCAAAGCCAATACCTGCACTTACGGCAAAATGTTTCAAGCGGTCTTGATACTGCAATCGTCCGATATTTATCGAGCAGGTGTCATGTGCCGCGAGAATAAGCTCCAAAGCCTCTTTGGGTGAAGAAGGGATATTCAGGCTTCTGGCAAAATCGTTGCTTGAGCCAATTGGAATATACCCCAGAATCACCTTTTCATAATCTTGGATTCCGTTTACCACTTCGTTTATCGTACCATCTCCGCCGAGTACAACCAAAGTGGAAGGAGCATCATCGGAGGTGGCTTTGCGGGCAATCTCGGTCGCATGTTTTTGATATTTTGTAAAATACGCTTTATAAGGTATGTTTTGCTTTTTTAAAATAGATTCTAATTCGTCCCACACGACATGTCCGAGACCGGAACGAGCGTGCGGATTTACAATAAAAATGTACATTTGCATCACCTGTCTTTTGTTCTTGGAGATATTATAACATTTATAATTGACGATGGTCACTAGAAAAGTTAAAATAAATATAACAAGATTTTTGGTATAAAATAATAAATATAGTGCATTAAAGAGGAAAGAAAGATGGATAGAACGGAAAAGTATAATTTGAGCCAAAAAGAACAGCTTGCATTAATTGGAAAAGCATTGTCATCGGAATTGAGACTCCGGATTTTGAGTGAACTGGAAGAAAGAGCTTATAATGTAAATGAAATTGCCGAATGTTTACAGATACCGGCATCTTCGGCAGCGCTGCATGTTCGGGTTCTTGAGGAAGCTGGACTGATTGAGACAGAACTTCGGGCAGCAGTCAGAGGATCTATGAAAATCTGCAGAAAGAAAGTAGATGGAATTTTTATTGACTTACAGCAGGAGGAAGAAGGAGAAATCGATGAGATCCACATGCCGATCGGAAATTATGTGGATTACCATGTGGAGCCGACTTGCGGAATAGTATCTCAGGACGGGTACATTGATGTGGAGGATGAGGCTTCGGTATTTTATAATCCGGCAAGGGTCAATGCAAAGCTCATTTGGTTTGGAAATGGATATTTGGAATACCGTTTTCCAAATGTGACATTAAAAAAGAAAACACTCAGGAAAGTGGAGGTGTCCGCAGAAATATGTTCGGAAGACCATGAGTACAATATGGACTGGCCTTCTGATATTACACTGTGGATCAATGACGTTGAGGTTGGAACGTGGGAAAGTCCGAGCGATTTTGGCGGAAGACGCGGGAAGCTGAATCCGGCATGGTGGTCATCGGATAAGACCCAGTATGGCATGTTAAAGAACTGGTGTGTAAAAAAGGACGGAAGCTTTCTGGACGGTGAAAAGATTTCTGATGCCGGACTGGAAAAATACAACCTTTCTGACAAGGATTATATTTCGGTGAAGATCGGAATTAAGGAGGATGCAGCACACAAAGGCGGAATTAATATATTTGGGGACGGCTTTGGAGATTATCCACAGGATATTGTTCTAAAATTGAGTTATTAAAGCTTTACAGTATAGGAAAATGTGATATAATAAATAACAAATAAGGTGTTTTAAAACAAAAATATTAAAATAAAAAAGGAGAAGAAGAATGAAAGCGAGACTGGTAGAACAATTCAAACAATTATTTGGACCAGAAGGGGATATCCGGGCGTATTTTGCACCGGGGCGTGTGAATCTGATCGGGGAACACACAGACTACAACGGAGGGCATGTGTTTCCATGCGCGTTGACATTAGGTACATATGCGATTGCAAGAAAGAGAGAAGATGACAGGCTGAGACTGTACTCTGCAAATTTTGAATCTCTCGGTGTGATCGAGTCAAGCCTGAATGATCTGGTTCCGTCAGAGGCAGCAGGATGGACGAATTATCCGAAGGGAGTTATGTGGACATTTGAAAAACGTGGATATAAGCTTACAAACGGACTTGATATTCTGATTTACGGAAATATTCCGAACGGCTCAGGGCTTTCTTCATCTGCATCGTTGGAAGTTCTGACAGGAGTGCTTTTGAAGGATATGTTTGCATTTGACGACTTGACGATGGTTGAGATCGCGCAGATTGGGCAGTATTCAGAAAATAACTTTAATGGCTGCAACTGTGGAATTATGGATCAGTTTGCAAGCGCGATGGGAAAGAAAGACAATGCTATTTTCCTGGATACCAATACGCTGCAGTATGAATATGCACCGGTTGTGCTTGAAGATGCAAAAATTGTAATTGTAAACAGTAAAGTAAAACACAGCCTTGTGGACTCTGCATACAATGACAGAAGAAATGAATGTGAGACTGCCTTAAGAGAACTGCAGAAAGTGTTGGGTATCCAGACGCTTGGTGATCTGACAGAGGAGGAATTTGAGGCGCATAAAGATGCAATCCAGTCTGAGATCAGACAGAAAAGAGCAAAGCATGCGGTGTATGAGAACCGAAGAACGATCAAGGCGGTAGAAGCGCTCAAAGCAGATGATATTGAGACATTTGGAAAGCTGATGAATGCATCTCATGTATCGCTTCGAGATGATTATGAGGTATCTTGTGAAGAGATTGATATTTTGGTGGATCTCGCATGGTCAATCGAGGGCGTAATCGGATCACGTATCACAGGAGGCGGATTCGGCGGATGTACAGTAAGTATTGTGAAAAATGATGCAGTGGATCATTTCATCGAGACTGTCGGAGCACAGTATGAGGAGAGAGTGGGACACAAAGCGGAATTTTATGTAGTAGACATCGGAGATGGAGCAAAAATTTTAAAATAAGCAGGAGAGAAAAAAATGTTATTTGAAAATATTAAAAAATTAGTACAGTATGGAATTGACACAGGATTGACGCCGGAGTGCGAACGTATTTATACAACGAATCTGTTGTTGGATCTTTTTCACGAAGAAAACTATGAAGATACGGATATTCATGATGAGACAATTGAACTTGAAACAGTTCTGGCAGGGTTGCTTGATGAGGCATGTAAAAGGGGAATTATTGAAGACAGCATTGTGTACAGAGACCTGTTTGACACAAAGATTATGAACTGTCTGACACCACGCCCGGCACAGGTACAGGCTGAGTTTGCAAAAAGATATGAGGTTTCTCCAAAAGAGGCGACAGACTATTTCTACAAATTGAGTCAGGACAGCGATTATATCCGTCGCTACCGAGTGAAAAAAGACCGCAAATGGAAAGTGGACAGCGCTTATGGTGAGATTGATATCACAATCAACTTATCAAAACCGGAGAAAGATCCAAAGGCGATTGCGGCTGCGAAGAATGCAAAGGCAAGTAGTTATCCAAAATGTCAGCTCTGTGTGGAGAATGAAGGATATGCAGGTCGTGTGAACCATCCGGCGAGAGAAAACCACCGTATTATCCCGATCACAGTGAATGACAGCGCATGGGGATTCCAGTATTCGCCATATGTATATTATAATGAACACTGTATCGTATTTAATGGTGAGCATACGCCGATGAAAATTGAAAAACAGACATTTGTAAAATTATTTGATTTTGTAAAATTGTTCCCACATTATTTTCTGGGATCAAACGCAGACCTTCCGATTGTAGGAGGCTCTATCTTGAGTCATGACCATTTCCAGGGAGGAAATTATACATTTGCAATGGCAAAAGCGCCGATGGAAGAGACATTTACAATCAAAAACTTTGAAGATGTAGAAGTTGGAATTGTAAAATGGCCATTGTCTGTATTGAGATTGAGAAGTACAGATGAGTCGCGTTTAATTGAACTCGGAGCACACATTTTAGATGCATGGCGAGGATACACAGACGAAGCGGCGTTTGTATTTGCGAACACAGATGGAGAGCCACACAACACGATCACTCCAATCGCAAGAAAAGTTGGGGATACATATGAGCTGGATCTTGCGCTCCGCAACAATATTACAACAGAAGAGCATCCGCTTGGAGTATATCATCCACATGCACAGTGGCATAATATCAAAAAAGAGAACATTGGTCTGATCGAGGTAATGGGACTTGCAGTGCTTCCGTCTCGTCTGAAAGAAGAGATGGAAATCCTTGCAGATTATCTTGTGGAAGGCAAAAATATCAGAGAGAATGAAAAGATTGAAAAACATGCAGACTGGGTAGAGACATTCCGAGGAAAATATGACGGATTTACAAAGGAAAATGTAATGGAAATTTTGGAAAAAGAAGTTGGAATTGTATTTACCAATGTTTTGGAAGATGCAGGTGTCTATAAATGTACAGAAGAGGGAAGAATTGCATTCAAACGGTTCATAGAGACACTGTAGGCATTTGGAGAGGATGAGAACAGAATGGAACAGAGAGCATTTGGAGCGAACAGCAAAGGTGATGCTGCTTTATTATATACATTTACGAACAAGAACGGCATGATGATCGGGGTGACTGATCTGGGGGCAACGCTCCATGCGGTCCTTGTGCCGGACAGGGATGGCAGTCTCTGTGATGTGGTACTTGGATATGACACGGCAGAGCAATATGAAGAAGGAGCTACTTTTTTTGGAGCTACGGTGGGCCGGAGCGCGAACCGCATCGGTGGTGCATCATTTGTGCTGAATGGGAAAAAATATAATCTGGATAAAAATGACGGTGAAAACAATCTTCACAGCGGGTTGGATTTTTATAGTTTCCGTGTGTGGAAAGTGAAAGAACAGACGGAGAACAGCATTACATTCGCATTGCACAGTCCGGATGGCGATCAGAATTATCCGGGTGAATTGGGCATTGAAGTGACTTATACGTTGACAGATGACAATGAAATAAAAATTCAGTATCATGGAGTGCCGACAAAAGATACGATCATCAATATGACAAATCATAGTTACTTTAATCTGTCCGGACATAAATCCGGTTCGGTGTTAGATCAAGAAGTATGGATTGATGCGGATGCTTACACGAGAGCGGATGCAACGTCGATTCCAACCGGAGAGATCGTTTCCGTAGACGGGACACCAATGGATTTTCGTGTGCCAAAGACGATTGGAAGAGATATTGAAGAAGATTACGAGGCATTGAATTTCGGAAATGGATATGACCATAACTGGGTGTTAAAGCCACGTGACGGAGTTGGAAAGGTTGCAACACTTTATTCTGATAAAACGGGGATTGAGATGGAAGTGTATACAGACCTTCCTGGAGTGCAGATGTATACAGCCAATTTTGTAGAGGATGAGTGTGGAAAAGAGGGCGCAATCTATCAAAAACACCACGCAGTCTGTTTTGAGACACAGTATTTCCCGGATGCAGTGAATCATGAGAACTTTGTAAGCCCAATCTGTCGTGCAGGTGAGGCGTATGACACGACTACGGTTTATAAATTTGGGGTGAGATAGGAAGGATTATGGTTACGTCTATAATTTAACGCACGGAGACTAAATTTAGTTAGTCTCTGGGGCGTTTTTTTTATTACCTAAAAACCTTAAAAATCATTGAAAAATCAACGGATTTAGAAAGGGGGATGAAGAGCAAGGATGGGACAAAGCTATAGTCGATTATCGTTTCAAGAGCGATTAATCATTGAAAAATTGTACAAAAAAAATATGACTATGGTGGACATGAACAAAATTGCAGACATGATTGGAAGGAATAGGACTACGATCTATCGTGAGATACTTCATAACACGGAGGATGGAAAAACCTACAATGCGAAGGATGCACAGCGGCGAGCAAAAAAGAATTTCAAAAGTAAAAATATTTCAGGGCAACTTGCAAGAGGTGCAAGCACTCGCCAAAAGGTTTATGAACTTTGGAAGCAAGAGCCAAATCTTGATAGGCAAGAGATGGCAGAAAGATTAGGCTGCAGTCAATCTACCGTGTTTAGATGTATAAGAGAATTTAAGTCTAATTCTTAACTAAAAGAAAAAATTTACAATTACATATTTTTAAGAAAAAATTTTTCTTACGCCGTTGCAGGTACGGCGATGAAAAAACTGTAGTGGATTAAAAATCCATGTAAATTTTTCTTTTTTGGGGAAGAGGCAGAAAACTTAAAAAGGAAAAATTTATGAGAAAGCTTTTACGAAATGTTGAATAATTTTCACGTTGATTAAAGATTTATTGTAAACAACAAGGAAGTAAGCTATAATAAAGGCAGATTTGAGGATGTTTGGAAGGAGGAAAGATATGAGGAAAAAAAACATTGCAAGAGCAGGAGCAGCCTTTGTTTTGTTACTAGCATTGACAGGCGTTACGATTTTTGGTCAGGATACAGAAACAACATCCAGGGCGGAAACCCCAAGGAAAGTAGCAAATGTAACTAAGATGAAAAATATTAAAAAAAGTAATTTGGAAAATCCGGAGAAAAAGTCTGAAGAAAAACAATCAGATGGAGCTTCTTCCAAAGTAGAAAAGGAAAAACAGTCGGAAAATAAGAAGCAGGAGACGGAAAACGCATCTGCGACTGCGACAGAAAATAAATCAGAATCAAATAGTTCCAAAAGCGATTCAAATTCTGAGAATAAGAATCAGAACACTTCGGAAAAACCTAGTAGTGGAAATTCCAGTTCTGCAAAACCATCACATAATCATAATTGGATTGCACAGAAAACTACAGTGCAGCATCCGGAAACAGGACATAACGAGCAAGTTCTTGTAAAAGAGGCTTGGACGGAATATAAACCAATCTATGAAACGGTTGCAATTGAAGTATGTGATAATTGTGGGGCGGATTGTACATCAGATCCAGTTGGACATAATAAAGAACATATGCTTAATGGAACTGGAAAATATGGATGGCATACAGAATATGTACAAAAGCAAACTGGAACAGAAACTATAATACATCCGGCAGAATATACAACCAAATGGGTGGTAGACAGTCCGGCTTGGAGTGAAGAAGTAGTAACTGGTTACAAATGTGAGTGTGGAGCAAAAAAATAATTAACGTGAAAGTAGAGTATCAACAGAAGATGCTCTATTTTTTTATTACCATTTTTGAGTGAGATGGGAGGAAAGACAGTGAAAAAATTAAAACAAATCTTAGCGTTCGTGCTTATCTGCGTTTTGTTTTCTTCAACAGTTCAAGCACAAGGAATCAGAGAAAATGAAGAAAACAAATATGAGAAAATCATAGAAATGTATCTTAATGGCGAAGATATGGCAGAAGAAGCAGTGGTATATCGAAAAGAAACAGCGAAAAGGCTTGGACTGGAAGCTTATTTGGACGAAAAGTCATATCTGACACCAGAGTATCGATTTGAAAATGGGATTGGTCAAGACGGAGATATTACCGATCCGGATTTAAATATCTTGGTAGAAATGGCAACCCGAAAAGATATGGAAAAAATCTTGGAAAAGAGTCAGTTTAATCAAGCAAAGCCATATGAAGAAGATGATCGCACTTTGGTAGAGCGTGGATTTACGCCAGGACAAACCGTAGGTGTTACGCAACGAAAAAGAGTAAGCGGTGCAGGAAATGGATATTTTGAAATTTCTGGTGCTAACAGTTACGGATATTGTGCTCAGAATAAGAAATCATTTTGGGGCAATGATCAAACCAAATATGGGCCGGTTCAGGAATGGAATGATCCAATTGTGAGAAAAATTCTATATTACTCACCGGGAGGTCCTGGTTATACAGGTGGAAACTTAGGATATGACATGGATAATGCCACGTTTGCAGTTGGATATCAAAATGATAGCTGTAACAATAAAGGAAGAGCAAGAAGTTATATTGCCTCTCTAAGTGGTAAGACCGATCCGATTGCTTGGGGCTATCGTGCTTATATTGCAGATATTACTCCTGACAATTATCAGGATGTAGCATTTTTAGGATATATACCACCAGCACCGAAACAAGGAAACGTAACTTTAAAAAAAGTATCTGCGAACCCAAGCTTAACGAATGGGAATAGCTGTTACTCGTTAGCAGGAGCTCAGTTTGGTGTGTATAGTAGCTCATCACTTTCAGGAGCATCAAGAGTAGGGACACTTACAACAGATGCGAATGGTAATTCCAATACACTAAAACTTAATGCAGGAACTTATTATGTGAAAGAAATAGTAGCTCCGAAAGGCTATGCATTGAATCCGGAGACAAAATCGGTGTATATTCCGGCAGGTGGAACAGCATCCGTTTCTTTTGCAGATTTACCGCAGATGGATCCGGTTGGTATTTTACTTGGAAAAGTGGATGCAGAAACCAATCAAAATAAACCACAGGGAAGTGCAACGCTACAGGGAGCACAATTTACTGTGAAATACTATGCAGGATTATGGGAAGCAAATAAAGACCCAGCTACGTTAGGAAAGACTCCGTCTCGTACATGGGTATTTCAAACGGATAAAGATGGATATACTTTTTATTCAAAAAATTATTTAGTAACAGGAAGTGAATTATATTTATCTTCTACAGGTCATCCGGCAATACCAATAGGGACGATTACCATTCAAGAAACAAAAGCACCGGAAGGTTATTTATTGAATCCGGAAGTGTTTGTAAGGCAGATTACACCGTCAGGAGCAACAGAAAATGTAAACACTTATAATAAACCGACCATTCCGGAAAACATTTTCAAACTCGATTTGAAAAAAGAACAGGAAGGAACTGACATTCCAATTCCGGGAGCGAAATTTGAACATACGAAACCGGATGGTACAAAGGAAACATTAACTACAGATGAAAATGGAGCGTTGACTTTTAAAGCCCTGCAGCATGGACACCATGCGATTACGGAGCTTGAAGTCATGGATGGATATGTAGTGAATGAGAACATTATTGAGTTTGATGTGGCAGAGGATAACAAAGTTACATTGACTTCTACAACTGATCCAACACTTGGAAATATCAAATTTGAAGTGACAGCTCAGGGAAATATTTCTTTAACAGTTGAAGATTTACTTGCTCCATTCAGTTTGAAAATTCACAAGCTGAACAATAAGGACAAGCTTCTCGCAGGAGCTGAGTTCACATTATTCTCGGATCAGGATTGTACACAAGAAGTTACAAAAGGAATTACTGACGATCAAGGAATTTTGAATTTTAATGAGCTAAAAGTTGGACAAAAGTATTATCTGCAGGAGACAAAAGCACCGGCAGGATACAGATTACCTTTGGATGAAAATGGAAATCTAGTGACATATGAAGTCTATACAGAAAGCACTCCGGTAAAAGATGAATTTATCTTTTATGTAAATGGAGAAGCGTTCACAAGTGATTCGGAAGGCATGTTTACCGTTACCGGTACAAAAGCAGACCGAGTAGCAGAAATGACTATCATAAATAATATTGGTATGAAACTTCCGAACACTGGATCCAATACCACATTGCTTTTGATGATGGCAGCGCTTATTCTTGGGATTATTTTGTTGTTTAGATACACATTAGAGAGGAGAAGGACAATGAAGAAAAAAACTTTAAAAATGTTTATGGCACTTGCAATGTCGACAATCGTTGCAATGGGAGGAGTAACAAGTTCCATCGGTTCACTGCAGGTACAAGCTGCAGAAACACGTACGACTGTGAATACACCGAATGGAGTAGCAGATTTCGGACGTGGAGATGCGAGTATTACAATCCAAGGAAATGAAGGACAGACTTTAGCAGGAAAGAAATTCAACGTGTATCAGTTGTTTGATGCTGAAAACGCAGTAGGTGGAGAATCTATCAATTATACATTCAACGAGCCATATGAGGATTCGCTAAAAACAGTTGTCGGAGAAAAACTTGGAAAAGACGCTGCGAAAGTGACAGAGTATGAAGTGATCGATTACATTCAGTCTTTGAATAACAATCAAGTGGAAGGCTCGCAGACAGAACAGAATGTAGAAGGTTCTTACAGTGAGTTCCGCTACTTTGTAGAAGAGCTCAGAGATCAGATTGTGAAAAATCAGGTTGCTGCAGATGTAGTGCTTGCAACGGAAACCAAAGAAGACAATTCCATTGAAATCAGTGGCTTGGAATATGGCTACTACATCGTAGATGAAGTAAGCGAGGTAGGAGGAACTCATTCCGCAGCATCAATGTGTATCGTAAATACAGCGAATCCGGATGCAGACGTAAACATCAAATCAGATTATCCGACAGTCATTAAGAAAATTCAGGAAGATGATAACAAAGATGAAATCGGAAATGACGGATGGAACGACATTGGAGATTATGAAATCGGACAGACAGTACCTTATAAATTTGAATCCAATATTCCAAACATCAATGGATACGACATATTATTATGCATGGCATGACATCATGGATGAAGCCTTAACATTTGATCCGGATTCTGTGACAATTCAGATTCAGACAGAAGATAAAATGTATGAGCTTGCAAAAGAAGAATTTCAAGTGATTACAAATCCGGGAAATGGAGAAACGTTCAAAGTAGAAGTTCAGGATATTAAAGCAATCGTGGATCGTGAGTTCGACCAAAAGAACGCTTTGGACGAAAATGTATATGGACAAAAAGTAGTTTTACGGTACAATGCAACTTTAAATGATAAGGCTGCAGAGGACACAGGACGTCCGGGATTTGAAAATGATGTTCGGTTGGAATTTTCTAACAATCCGGATGGAGATGGAGCTGGGGATACCGGATACACACCATGGGATACGGTTGTCTGCTTCACATATAAGATTAATGTTTTAAAAACAAATGATCACGATCTGAAATTGGAAGGAGCAAAATTCCGTTTGTATTCCGATCCGGAACTCAAACATGAAGTATATGTAAAGAAAACAGAAAACGGATACAACGTAATCAATCGTGACAGCGTAGGAGGAACAGATCATACAGGTGGAGAGCAGCCGGCAGACGCAGTGGAAATGGTGTCTAACGCAGAGGGAACGTTCATCATCTATGGATTAGACAGCGGTACATATTATTTGAAAGAAACAAAAGCACCGACAGGCTACCGTCCATTGCTTGATCCAATCGTGTTAAATCTGAAAGCAACTTTCACAGATGACAGAAATGATTATATAAAAGGGGACGGAGCAACGGATAAAACGCTGCAGGACCTAGAAACAACAGCACATATTAAAGAGTTCTTGAATGGAGCATATAAAGAAACGGATGTAGACCTTACAACCGATGTGGAAGAGGGTTCTTCCAACTTGACTGTTATTAATGCAGTAGGAAAGAAACTTCCAATTACAGGATCATCTGTGGCATTGATTATGCTTGTGGCAGGAACAGCACTTGTGGCAGGAGCATTTGTATATGGAAAACACAGCAAAAAGGAAAACGAATAAGTCTAAGAAAAAAAGAATAAGAACCATTTTATTTATCGCAGGATTACTTCTTTGTGCATACCCGTTAATTGCAAGCGTGATGGATCAAAACTATCAACAGAGTGTGATAAAGACCTATCAAGGCGAAATGAACCAAACGAGTGATGCAAAAGTGCAGGAAGCAAAAAAAGAAGCAATACGATACAATGAAATGCTATGGCAAGCCAATGGAATTATCGTTGGTAATATGGAACAAGGAATTTTAGGAGAAGAAAGCTATCAGGAACAGCTTAACTTATCCGGTACCGGAATGATGGGAACTATTTCTATTCCGAAAATCAATGTGAATCTTCCAATCTATCACGGGGTAGAAGAGGAAGTTTTAGTAAATGGAGTAGGACATCTACCGGAAAGCAGCCTTCCGGTAGGGGGAGAAAACACACATTGTCTCCTAACCGGACACAGAGGACTTCCAAACGCCAAGCTTTTCACAAGGCTAGATGAAATGGAAACAGGAGACTTATTTTTCGTAACAGTCTGTGGCGAAAAGTTAGCGTATCAGGTATCGGAAATTGATATCATTCATCCGGAGGATGTAGAAGGATTGGGGATACAGGCAGAAAAAGATTTGGTATCTCTAATCACATGTACGCCATATGGACTAAATACCAAACGACTGGTAGTCACAGGCGAACGGATTCCTTATACAGAGAAACAAGAACAAGAAATTGTACCGGGAAGCATGTCTTTCCGGGAGCTGGTCTTTACAGCACTTCCATTCTTATACTTAGCGATAGGAATCGGAAGTGTGGTAGCTAAAAAGAAATGGGGGAAAGACAGTGAAAAACAAAAAAATTAAGAAATGGCTTCCTTTGATTCTTACAACATTATTGTTTAGTTTTCCGGCACATGCAAATGAAAACATTGCTTTGCCGGATGATTTAGAAAACATTTCACAGGAGCAGGGAAGTATTGAAATAGAATTAACGGACGGCGGAGTTGGAACAACAAAAGAAGGTGTCATTTTTGAATATGCAAAGGTAGCGGATGTTGTAGATGGAGAATATGAATTACTGGATACCTACCAAGAAAGCGGGATAGACTTAAATGCAATTGATACAGCAATACAGCTAGAAGAAGCAGCTATCGAATTGAGTGCTTACAAAACTTCGGATGGAAACTGTACGACAGACGTGAATGGAAAAGCCATCATAAAAGATTTGAATGTCGGTGTGTATCTTCTATATGCATCAAATGACACACGATACGATGACATCACACCGCTTCTGATTGCGATTCCTACATGGGGAGAAGAAGAGGGAACGATGATGTACGATGTGAAAGTGATTCCAAAGCACACACCAGTTCCACCGGGAGAAATTATAACAAATACCCCGGATGGAAATGATGGAGGAGTAAAGACAGGAGACAAAGTAACTGTACGTTTAGTTCTCAGCACAATCTTTTTAATTGCTGCAGCCGGTTTGACAATTACTATTATTTATCTCGACAAAAGAGAGCAGGTGAAAAAAGATGAAGATGAAAAATAAAATATTGGCAGTAAGTGCAATGAGTATATGTCTACTTTTTTCACAAATGCAACTTCCAGTACAAGCTTCAGATTACTACGAAAATGTAATGACATATACAACTGAGAATAAAAATGAACAAAAACTAATGGATAAAGAAATCCAAAAAAATGGAAAGAAATATGAACTCAAAGGGATTTCTTATGAGATTGTGGAGGAAACTCCGGAAATCGAAAAAAAGAAGGTGATGTTAGAACAGCAATCAGGAGCAATTCTAAAAGGAACAACCTTTGAGTTTCCAAAAGAAATAAAAAAAGATGAAGTTGTATATCAGTTAAAAGAAGTGAAAGAAGAAGAAGCAGAAGCGTATCGTCAAGGGGTAGAAAGTTATACAGAATATGAATATGTTGTTTCTGAAAATAATGTTCCTAAGACAAAAACGGTTTCTGCAAAAAATGAAAAAACAGGAATGGAAGAAACTGTAGAATGCACTCTGAATCGTGTGCATATGACACACACGAAATGGGTAGATTCCACAATTGATATCAAATTCCAAGGATATGACCGGAATGCAATTCAATGGCAGGGAATTGTATTTCCGAATGACAGAGGAGCAGGTGCTCCCCTGAAAGGATATGAAAAAGAGCTTCTTGCATCAGTTGGGCTGGATGGTTCAAATGGAAAAATCAAAAACACATACTATACATCTGATTCTTATACAAATGAAAATGGAGTCGTATGTCGAAATGCTCAAGCTGATATACAGAAACTTGTGCCTGTTTATCGTGCCGAATATATCGGAGAAATGAACACACCGCATGTTATACAAACAGCGTTGTATGAGGGAGAACAGGAAGTAGAAAGCAAAACAGATATCACTTACACGATAGAGGCTACTGGACTTTATCAAAGAGCTGCTAACCAATTGCCTTACATACTTGCAGGAGTTGGAATTTTGATAGGTGTAGCTTTAATCATAGCAATTTTAATGATACTTGCCAAAAAGAAAAAGGAAGGAGAAACAAAAGAATGCAGCAATTAGGAATAATGATTAAGGATTTTTTCTCCAATAACGTAGTTTCGCTAGGCTCAGTAGCAATATATGCAGGACTTGTTCTCATTGGATTTGCACTTGCAGTGCCGGGAAGAAAATTTACGGATTGGGCAAAAGAACATATAATGGGTTTACTTCTTGGAGCGGCACTAATTTATACGGCTTCAGGTATAACTGCAGATATTGTGGCTAGTTTTGGATTTTAGAAACAGACAAAGAAAGGGGGACAAATTTGTCCCCTAACAAGAAATAGGAAAGATATGAGAAAAAATAAGTGGAAAAATGAATTGGTCAATCCCCTAAAAGATAAGGGGCGGACAATGAAATTGGAATACTTCTTGTCAAATAATTATGTACTTACTGTAATGATGATTGTGTTAGATCTATTTGTAATATTAGGTGGAACATATCTGATTCATTTATTGAAACAGTTGCCAGCTATTTTACTGGGACAGGATTTAGAAGGGATATTTTCCCTTGTACATATGATTCCGAATTTATCGGAAGTAACCATGCAGGAAGTAGGGATAGTGTTGATAGGCTTGGTAATATTGGATGCCGTTTTGGTTATCCGAATCAAGTTATCCTGGTCGGAAACACATTTTAATGTAGGACAAAAAGGTGTCTCTCGGTTTACAAACGAAGATGAGATTAAGCAGCAATATAAGGCAATTGAGCCGCTTGAAACTCCTTATCCGGGAAATCCGGGTATCTTAATTTCGAGAATCGGGGAGACATTTTATATAGATGATTCGGTTGTAAATAACCTGATTCTTGGAATCACACGTTCCGGAAAAGGGGAAACACTTGTAAAGTCCAGTATCGAGAGTTATTCAAGAGCTGAATTTCAACCAAGCTTGATTATAAATGACCCCAAGTTGGAACATTATAAAGTATTTGCTCCAGTATTGGAAAAACGAGGGTATGGAGTGTATCTGTTAAATGCATCGAATCCGAAATACTCTATGGGATTTAATTTACTTTCTGTTGCGGTAAAGTTCTATAAACAGAAAGATTATGATATGGCAGAACAGGTTGTAAATTCTTTGACACATTCCTTTTTTAATGTGGATGGAGCAAAAGGCGATATGGTGTATTTTGTCAGTGCAGCCGCCGCTTTATGCAGTGCGATGATACTTGCAAGTATCATAGATGCATTCCGTGCAGATGAAGAAGAAAATCAGAAACGGTATGAAATATGGTCTTATCTGACCGAAGAAGTAAAGAAAAAACATCCATTTCATTATCGAAATGATAATGAAAAGACTATTAATTTTTACAGCATTTTAATAAATTTTGGGAAGTTAGTGGAAAAGCCTGTTGATAAAACTGGAGCTCGTACACTTTTGGATGTTTATTTTGAAGAACGTCCAGTGGATGATCGGGCAAGAATGAAGTTTTTAGGCGTGAAAGTTGCTCCGGGAAAAACAAAATCAGGAGTTTTTTCAGAAATGTTAAGAGAATTAGATATCTTTACGCTTCGGAATGTCGCAATGATGACGGCAGAGAGCAGTTTAGATATGGAAGAACTTGGATTTGGGGAACGTCCGATTGCGGTATTTCTTGCAACACCATCCTATGATAGCTCGCTTTACAAATTGCCAACTATTTTTATAAGGCAGATGTATTATGTACTTGGAAAAATGTGCGATGACGGAAAGGGAAAATGCGACCGACAGGTAAAAGTTATTATAGATGAAGCTGGTAATATGCCGGAGATTGAGTTGATGAAAACGATGACAACTATGGGGTTGGGACAAAATATTTCATTTGATTTATATCTGCAGAATTACGAACAATTGGAAGATATTTACGGAAAACAGATAGCAGAGACAATCAAAGGGAATTGTGGAAATCACTTCTACTTACAGACAAACTCTGAGGATACGTCAAAAAGTTTTTCTAATATGATTGGTAGCAAATCAATTGTAAACGTGCAGAGAGCAGGAAGCAAGCTGTCGTTTCACAAATATTATACGGAATCGATTGATGAGCGACCATTATTAAATTATAACGAACTTATGGAACTTCAAGAAGGAGAGAGTGTTATCTTCCGGAGATCCAAAAGAAGAGATTTAAAAGGAAACAAGATTAAACCAAGACCGATTTTTAACTCTGTAGAGAATGGAAGATATTTTTGGTATGCATATGAATATTTTCCAAAAGAAACCTACCCACATCCAAACGATGTGAACTTTATGGATGTCTGCAAAGAAAGCCGGGTGGGGATCAGACTGGAAGAAAGGGTATGGGATATAGCAAAGAGTTTTCAGATGTTTCGAGAAACAGACGGAAACAAAGTTCAAAGATTGTCTGATTTCCCTGCTTATGAAGAATTAGAACCATTGCTCCATAATGTGTTTGGAAAAGATATGGAGGAAAAATATGGAATTGGAAGAGAAATGACAATTGCAGAATTTGCAGATTGTCTAAACCGGATGGAGCTTCCGGAGATACAGAAAACACTCTTTTTGGAAACGCTACAAAAAGCAGGAAAAGCAGGATAGGAGGCATTATGTCAGAAGCACAGATTATAGAATTTTTAAAACTAAATTCTGATTTTTTCCGTACGAATGATATCATTCTTACCGCAGTGAGAACGGTTGGCTGGCTGTTGGTAAAGGGTTTTTCTCTGTTACTTGATTGTTGTATTACGCTGTACAATTATACGTTTGGTCTGATTGATATTACAAGATGGTCGGTGTTAGAAAACTACCTGAGTGAATACAAACCACTGATACAGGCAATTATGATGGCTTCTCTTGTCATTCTTGGGTTTATGTATATGTTTGGGAAGAACAAAAAGCATAATGTGCTTAACAGTGTTTTGATTTTGGCAGTAGTAATGTCGGCATCAACAACCATTTTTACAGAATTAAACCGATTTTCCATCGCTTTTAAAGATGCTGCATTATCCGGCGGAAGTACAGTCAATGGAACGGAATTAATCCGTACCAATTTGTATGATCTTTATTATATTGATTCTCAAATTGGTTTAGAAAACTTGAATAGTAAAGGGAAAATCCCACAAGGGACATCTTTGAGTAAAACAGATGTAGATTACATTAATATTGGCGAGGTGCTTGATCCGGGGACAGATGGCTTATCTAAAAATGCAGAAAGCATTTTAAAGAAACGGTTGATGTCTATAGGAAATGGAGAATATGGACTGATAGATGCAAAAGATGGAGTCGCATGGACAGACTTTGGAAATACCTACTATTACCGGTACACGTTTCACTATGGTACATATTATTTAACTGCGGCTGCAGCAATTTTGATTTATGTCTGCCTTGCGTATAAGAACACACGAGTCATTTATGAAATTTTTGTAAGTCGTATTCTAGTCAGTTTATATGCTGCGAACCTTTCTTCTGAAAGAAAAGTGGTAAAAATATTGGAGAGTATTCGTGACAGTTATTTTGCACTCTGCTTTACGGTAATTAGTTTGAAATCTTATTTTCTTTTTGTGGAATATCTCAATTCCAAGACAGAAATTAACGGATTGGCAAGGGGAATCATCATTTTGTTTATTGCTTGGTGTGTCATTGATGGAGCGAATATCATAGAAAAATTAACAGGTGTAGATGCTGGCTTAAGCAGCATGACAGGTAAATTGATTGCCGCATATCATATGATACGTGGCGCAGGACAAACTGTCCAACAGGCGAGACAGTTCCACATGATGAAAGAGCAAAGAGATGCGATGAAAAATATGCAGGCAACAAGCCAAGGCAGTGGAACTGGTGGAAGTGCAGGAGATAGCTTTAAAAACATGGAACAGTCAATGGAACAGAACGGTACTCATAACCAAAATTCCAACAGTAATCAGCAGATGGAAGAAAGTTTAAAGGGAGCTGAGGGGATGGAGAATCGGCAAGGAAATTCTTTTGATGAGATGTCACAAAGCGTTGAAAATGAGATGCAATCAGAACAAATGAACAATATGAATGAAGAGTTCCGGATGCAGGATGATAGTAGTGATGAAATGTTACATCAGAATATGGAGCAAGAAGAACATGAGACAGATCAGGTTTCCGGAATGGAAGAGAAAGGGACAACAGAGAATTTAACATCTGCAGGAGAAGTGACATCGAAAGAACCTTTTTCTGATCAGGAAGAAAAGCCGGAGAAGAATAATGTGAATGATATGCATGCGGCGGATCAGAAGCAGACAAATGGATTTGAATCACAACAGACGAACAGGAAGCAGCCATTCACTTATGAAGAGCCGAAAAATATGTTTGAGAAATGGGAAAATAAAACGGACAGTAGGAAGAGTTCAAATCATGCAGATGTAAATAGAGCAAGTACGTCTGCAATGAGAGAGAGAACACCAATGCAGGAACAGAGGAAATATGCAGAAAACTCCCCAAAAAGAAAAGAAAGAGGAAAGTCTGATTTTCCGGAAACAGAAAGGAGAAAGAAACGATAAATGAGGTATTTGGTTACAAAAGAGATTAAATCGGAAACACAAGTGATTTGGAAATTATATCTTCAGGATTTTGTATTTTTATCAGTTTGGATCTTTCTTTGCTTAAACTTGCAAGAAAATGTACATAAGTCTTTAGAGATTCCATATTTGATTTTTTCCGGAATAGTCGGAATCTGTTTGATGATTCCAGCACTTGGAAATCCGAAACGCCGGACATATCAGGCGCTTGCATTATACCTATTAAAACCTAAAAAAGTAATTGGTTTTCGGAAGAAGGAGAAAAAACATGAAGAAGAAACAGGAACAAGAGATTACAGATATCAGGGAAGATATTCCAATACGAAGATATGATAAGCAGAAGAAGTGTTTCCAAAAGGAGGATGGAAGTTATGTCAATCTGTATCAGATCATTCCAAGAGATTTGGTAAATTCAGATGTAGATGAGATTGAAATGGATTGTTTTCGGTGGGCGAAACTTTTAAAAACCTATGGATTAGACATGGAGATCATATCGATGATGTTTCCCTGCAACACACATACACAGCAAGAATATTGGGAAAAACGCATACGAAGTAATAAAAATCCGCTGTACCATGAAATGTTAAAGCGAAAACTTGCGGAATTAGAATACCGGGAAAAACACGCAGTAACAAAACAATTTTTTCTTCAGGTTTTCTTTGTAGATGATAATGAGAGGAAAGAATCTATAAGGTTGATTGACAGCATTTTGGGAATTATTCAGGAAAAGGAAAGAAGAACCGGAATGGAAATGCTGGAAGAAATCCCGGAAAAGAAAAAAAGACAGATTTATAAGAAATTGGGAAATAAAAATTCACGGATATTTTAGGAGGGGGACAAAATTGTCCCCTAGTAGGAGAGAAAATCATGTGGAAGAGATGGAGAAAAAAAGAAAAAGAGAAAATAGAGATCGTTGAAGATGAACAATTGTTACAAGAAATATCTCCGGCAGGCGACCTGTTACATTATGAATCGTATTCAAGAACAGGGACAGGCTATGAAGCTTGTGTACATATTTGGGATTACCCGGAAGTGCTGGATGATTATTGGCTGACGAAGCCGTGCAATCAAGAAAATACGATTGTAACAATCAGTATCCATAATGAGGATCAAAATGAAGTAAAAAAGAATTTGAATCGCTCGATTGAAGAGCAGGGCTCAAGAAAAAAGTTTGCAAAAGAATATAAAGATTTTTACGATGCAGCCGCTAGAGAAAGTGAAATGAAAGCACTTTATGATGAAATCAATGCGATGGGAGAAGTGATTAAATCTGTTGCCATACGTATTTTTGCGGCAGAATCGACAAAGCAAAGTCTAGAAAATTCTGTGGCAAAAGTAATCAAGTCATTAGAAGGGGACACTTATCGCTCCGCAGTGTTTTTAAATGAAACAAGAAAAGAATGGAAAAGTGTTTATCAAAGTGCAGAGGAGCAGATGAAAGAACCACATACACTTTCAGGATTTCCAATGAAGTCACAGCTCATTGCGGCGGGAAATCCGTTCCATTTTAGCAGCTTGGAAGACCCATTGGGATCATTCTTAGGAGAAACTGCTTGCGGTGGAAATGTAACATTTGATGCATTTACAACAAATGCAATCCGTGTAAATGCATCTGCAGTAGCAATGGGAAATATGCGATTTG
>OBAB01000102.1_pt1 | contig 79144 bp, 68 predicted proteins | sample 1516501 | NCBI WGS metagenome assembly OBAB01 (sample SAMEA2579906, study PRJEB22360) | human gut metagenome
CACTCTGGGCATCCGTTTTTCTTAAAAAGATTTTTCCATAGACAAATTCGTTTTTCATGGACACTTTCTGCACTTCACCGGTATCCTCTAGGGTAAACTTCACATCCTCTGCTAACGTATAGCCGGAAATAGTCTGGGTTTCACGAAGTATCAATTCTTCCCCTACTGGCAGATATTCAATCCTATGTTCTGTGCCATCGGAAATCCATTCATCCAGCACTTCTTCCTTGCTGTTTAATACTTGAAGTTTCACGCCTACAAGTTCGGTTTCCCCTGTAATGTCAGTTTTGCTGATATCTACTTTTGAGAAATCATCCTGCATTTCCACTTTTGCGATCGTTCCATCTTCTTTTACCTCGAATGGGATATCTTTCGCAGTAACATACCCATCGGCAAATGGCGGAAGTTCTTCATGTAAGACATAATTTCCTGCAGGAAGTGCATACTCCAGATGTTCTTCTTCTGTTGTGATCCATTCCCTCACGACATTTCCCTGCTCATCCAAGATTTGTAATTTAGCCCCTGCTACTGGTTCTCCTGTTACAATATCTGTTTTTGTAAAATGACTCTCCGTCGGCTGATTCTCTACTTCTTTTTCCAGAAGGATGACTGGTAGATTCTGGTCTTCATACGTTGCATCAATTTCCCAGATTTCCTCATTTGGCAGGTATCCCGGCAGATGCTGTTCTTCTTTTACATAATAATGTCCATGCCACAGGTCGCTGTCAAAGGTAAGCCTGCCTTCCGGATCTGTCGCTTTCGTTTCAAGCAGTGTATCTTTTTCCACTACAACCTTACCCTGCATATTTTTGATATCTTCCCCAGCATATAGACCAAATACTACACCCTCCAGCGCTTCTTTGGATACGGAATCCTTCTTTTCTACAGAAATCTGAATCTTCTGCCGCTCATTCTTATAAGTGACACCTTCATAAACAACGGATACTGTGTCATCTTCTGCAGAAAGTGTAAATTCTTTCTGTTCCGGATTTAAGATAAAATGATCGCCCGCTGTCGTTTCTTTTAAATAATAGCTTCCTAATGGCAACTTTCCAACTTCCGCTTTCCCGTCTTTATCTGTAGTCAGCGTTGCCACAAGTGCATCTTTTTCATAGCGGATGATGCGGTCTCCATTCTCATCCACAGCTCCATCCGGCGTATAAATGTTCTCTTTCGCATGAAGCTCAAAGACAGCCCCTTCTACACCGGATTCCTCATAGATGAATTTCTTTTCCAGTCCGGATTCTTCTGGATCTTCTCCCATAACCATATCTTTCAATGTTACAAAAAATTCTTTGGCTTTTTCCAGCAGGTTCTCATCTTTGACTGTTTTCAGCTGTTCCCCTACTTTTTCCAAAGTAAGATGGCCGGTCTGTGCCTCATTATACTGCACCACTTCCACAATATAAGCGCCTGTATCCGGATCGATCTGATGAGGCGTGTCGGAATTGATCACAATCTCAATGGCCTTTGTTGGTTCTTCCTCATACCCCTGTCTTACATATCCATCCGGTGCCTGGATTTCTTCAATCCGGTAATGCCCTGCTTTTAATTCTTCCGGCAGGATCAGATATCCATCTGCATTGGTGGAAAACTCAGAGATTTTTCCCTTCTCCGGATAATATACCATTTGTTCCACATATGCCTTTTTCTCAAAATCCCAGATCTTATACGTTGCAGAATTATTTAATACATTATGGTCTGTTTCCGCATCTTTCTTTATGATCTTCAGCATGAATTCAAATGGGCGGTCATCAAAGACTCTCCATTCCTGCGGATCTCTGCTGTCTTCGTTTACAGTTACCAAAAACGGATGGACTTGTTTCAGATTTTCCGGTGTTTTGGTCTCTGCAACCACATACTGTCCATATGGAAGTTCCACGCTCTTGGCATATCCTTTTTTATCTGTTACCAGGACAGGCACTTCTATTTCTTTCCCATCCTCATAGGTGACTGCCACTTCTTCGTCTGTAAAGTCATATCCAATAAAATCTTCCGGGGTAAATTCAGAACCATTTCCTGGTTTTAAGGTACCGTCTTTTACTTTGGAAAGATTGCTGACCAGGTATACGGTAAATTCTGCCCCCTCTACTAAGTCTGTCTCCGTCTGATCTCCATCCTCTGAAATCTTAATGATCTGGAATGCCTGCTTTTTGACTTTTTCTTTTACAGTAAGCGCTTTTACTACGATTGGCTTTTCCTGCCCCTCATAAGTGAGTGTTGCATCATATTCCGTTTCATCCAGAAGGTATCCTTCCGGTGCGGAGATTTCTTTCACATACATGGTTCCAAGGAATACGTCCTCAAATACGATTTCTCCGCTCTTTCCAAAGGTTTTTTCCTGGATTAGGCTTCCTGCTTTGTATAAAACTCCAGTTCCATCCGGTTTCTGGATATCTTCTCTCGCATACAGCCCATAAACAGCACCTTCCAGTTTTGCATCTCCCTGGGGAAGAAACTCTCCTGTTTCCACATCCTGTTTCTTCACTATGATCTTACCCTTTACCGGGGTATCCACTGCTTCTATCTCTACACTTGATTCCGCAGACACATGGACTGGATATACGGTTTTATTGATCGCATATCCATCAGGCGCTGTGATTTCTTTTACATAAACAGTTTCTAACGCCGCATCAAAGTAATCACTATAGCTGATACCATCTTCTCCCGTCATGGCAATAATCAGCATCTGGTCCGTACAAGAACTGTCTTTATAAACACCATAGACCGCACCACCTAACGGGTTACCTGTCTGTGCATCTTTTTTCAAGATCTTCACTCTGGCAAGGTTCAACCATTGGATGCCAAACGATACCGGAGCTGCCTTTTCAGAGATAAAGGCTCCGATATCCTGATTGTTCCCTCCGGTGGAAGTTAAAACCAAGGTTTTCCAGCTCTCACGGACAGAACCATAAAGCTGCCCACTTTCCCATTTTCCGGTTATAGTAAGAGGTGCCTGCAGATAGAACGTATCTCCCCCGTAAACTTCCAAGTTTCCACCGCTCACATTTGTTCCTTTTGATTTGTTATAGCCAGTCACTCCCTGTGGAACAGGAATGGTGATCTTGTTGCGATGGTCACCGTTCAATGTGATATCCGGTGTTTTCTGGAGATCGCCTTCTCTTACTGCACTCACATTTCCATTAGAAAAAGACAGCTCGCCTTTTGGCGGCTCTTCCATACCAAATAAATGATCGATATATGCAATTACACCTGCATTGATCAGATTTTCATACGGACATCCCGTAAATGCCAGATCTCCGCAATAGGCGTAAGATGCTGCAAGATGGGTATAAACATACTTTTCATCATCACTCTTCCCGGACAAGTAGCTGCCTGTGATATCTCCGGCACCTCCATAACCATAATAAAGGACTTTCTGCAGATTTTTGTTGCTTTCCAGAATGTCCGCAACATAATCTCCGGTAGGTGGTGATGCACGATGGGATTCCAGACAGTATGCCAGTTTCCCATTTACTGTAAATAAACAGGTCAGATAACTTCCCAAATAGTCTGGATAGTAAATAGTCCGTCCTTTTTCCAGATGGACGGTTTCACTTTTTCCCATGCCATCCGCGGCAGACATCATCATTACATTTCCCTCTTCAATGTCCTTTTCTAATTTTGCAAGAACATCCGGTGTATCTTCTGGCTGGGAACTGCTGATCTCTACAGGCAGAGGCTGTTCCGACTCTTCTTCAGACTCCGTATCTTCCTTCTGTTTCTCTCCCCCATTAGATTCCGAGTGTGCCAGCCCTTCTGTATCGGTCAAGGTGATGGTACGCCCGATCAGATATGGTTCACTGCCATCTTTTGGGGTGACCAGATACTGTGCATAATAAACACCAGATTTTTCCGGCTGGAAAGAACCTCCGTCCTCATCTTTGATTTCAGACAGCAGGATACTTTCCCGTTTGGGATCATAGGCAATCCCTTCCATAGAAGTTTCTACCCGGAATTCTTTATCTGAGATATCTTTAACAATATCTTCCGCTTTCACTTTCACTTCTGTCTGTTCCTCTATAGCCTGTGTTTCCGTTTCCACTTTTGTCTCCGGCTGCTCAGCTGCAGCCGAAACGGAGATCGGAAGTACCGGACTCATTCCCATAGTAAAAGCCATGACAACTGCCATGGCTCTGGTTTTCCATTTTCCTTTCATATTCCTTGATCCTCCTTGATCTTTATCGCCTCATCTCCCTATCGTGAGACTCTTTTCTACGCTCTTGTTTCCTTATTTCTTTTCTAGTCGTATGGACAGCTTTTGCGATATCACTTTCTGACAATCCATTCTGCCTGCATCCTTCCAAAATTCCTCTCAAATAGTATTGGCTTGGAAGAGCTGGCTGGCTCTGGTATGGCTCGTTCATAATGTAGACTGCCGCTTGCAGTTTTCTCCCATCTTCACACTGCACAAAAATATCCTGTTTTCCATATAGATAAGGATATCCTTCGTAATGATCCAGGCTTTCCTCGCATTTTCCTGTAATGCGCCATAACACTCCGGATACCTGTTTTCCCTGTTCCGGCAGGATACTGGCTACGCCGTTTCCCCTGCTGTTTCCCCGGAAAGCCAGACGGTAGTCCTTCACTACTACATTACCCACTACCTCTGCATCCGGACATCGAAATTTCATCTGGTCCAGGTTCATATTGCTGCCATATGCAAAATACAAACGTTCTTTGATAACGCTCCCTCCTTTATCGCTCTTCCTGTTTTCTTTTCAGACATTCATAGGTATTCTTGTCATACCTCCACGCTTTATCCCCTTCCAAATGATCCAGCAGATGTTTCCGCACATTCTTGTACTCTGGTCCGATCAGACCAAGCCGGAGAAGAAAGGTACGAAACGTAAAACAGGGATTTTCGGAAATCTCCGTTTTCCTCATATGGGTACATTTCTGATTGATGGCCTGCGCGGAAATTGCCAAAGCAAGCGTAATATTGGCACGCACTTTCCCTGCATGGAGCGTGCTGTTAAAGCACCGCCATTCCACCGTTCCCTTATCAAACACTGCATGCAGGTTCAGTGCATAGTACCTGGTATCATCATAATGCCTATGTGATTGCCATCCGTTTCTTCTTTCCTCATACCATAGCTGGCGGAACTGATCCATAGACATATTCCCGGAAGGCATTTTTCGGATATCCTCCAGCACATGCTCACGGACTTTTTTACACCATTGTTCCACCCTGTCTGGATTAACCTTTAAGGCTTTAAACAGGATATCTTCTTTGGAATACATGATCGTGAGTGCATTCTTTAAACTTCGCGGCGTGTGATTGGAGGCATCCACATGGACATGCATGCCACAGGAGGAATTGACTTTTCCCCCGTGGTTTCTCAAACAGCGGACGACCTGTTGCAGCTTTCCCATTTCTGCATACTCCAGTTTCGGACTGACCATTTCTGTGCTGTAATCCTCATCCGCATAAATATAACGGCTGCCAATCCTTCTCTGTGTATGGATACTCCCATCGTAAGTAAACTTCCACTCTTTTCCTTCCAGATCTCGGACTCCCCAAGTTTTGTAATAGGTTCCGATATAATAAGGCTGTGTTCCAAACAGTTCTGCTACGGCTTTTGCTGCATCCTCTCTAGTGATCCCCGTCATCTCTATTTCTGTTCCGAAATATTGTTCTTTTAGATCCATGGAAACACCGCCTTACTGCAGAACATGGATACAGGAATGCAGACGGTGCAAACGCCTTCCTATGGCTTCAATCACATTGACGGTTACCCCGTTCCCAGCCTGCTTATATGCCTGTGCATCGGAATTCAGCTCCAGGATCTTGTCGATCTGTTCCTCATAATATCCCTGCAGTCTCAGACATTCCCGTGGTGTCAATCTCCGGATTCTTCCTTCATAACATACCCCATGCCGGTCCTGTGCAGTCAACGTGAACATTTCTTCCTCCGGCTCTTTCATCCTGCGTCCCTGTTGGCGGACATGTTCCCTTTCCGGTGTTAAAACAGCCCTTGGTCCCTCTTCTTCCAATGCTCCAGAGCGTTCTCCCAGATGTTTGTCACTAAGACTGTTCTGCCTCGTTGTGATACAGCGTGCTACCTCTGTAACACGCAGTCTGGAGTCCAGATCCACAAAATGCACCGTTCCTTGGGTACTGCCTGTGGTCAGCGTATGGGCAACCTGATGCCCCACTCTTCCCCTTCGGGTATTTATACCGGTATATCCCAGATCAATGCTGTCTCCTTCGTACGCCATCTTGTATCCCTTTTTTGTATTTTCTTTGATCGGCAGCCCTAGTTCATGAATTTCAATTCTTGCCTCCTTATCTTTTAGTTCATAAGAATCTTTGCTGTCCTTATGACGATCTGGGATGATATGCACCGTTCCCTGCAAGCCTCTGGGAGTTACTGTATGGGCGATCTGATGCCCTACTCTTCCGCCCCTTGCATTTACTCCAGGATAGCCGATATCCACACTATCTCCTTCATACGCCATCTTATATCCTTTTTTTGTATTTTCCTTGATTGGCAAGCCGATATCATAAAGCCCGGTTTTCCCACCCATCCCTCCTGCTGTGGAAGTGATAGTGCAGCTTAATCCGTCTTTGGAATAGACTCTGCTCCCCTGGCTGCCTGGGAGGATTTGAACAAGAGCCTTTTCGTTTGCTCCGGTGAAAGGTAATATTTTTCCGGCACATCTTTCATCAAGATATCCGATAAGATACACTCTTTTTCTGGACTGAGGGACTCCGAAATCCTTGCTGTTAAGCACTTGCCATTCCACATGATACCCCAGTTCATAAAGCGTATATAAGATGGTGTTAAACGTCGCGCCTTTGTTATGCGATAACAGTCCGGGTACATTTTCAAGTAAAAGATACGGAGGTCGTCTTGCTTTAGCCAGTCTGGCAATTTCAAAGAACAAAGTTCCTCTGGCATCTTCAAAACCTCGTCTTTTTCCAGCAACTGAAAAAGCCTGACACGGAAATCCTCCGCACAAGAGATCAAACTCTGGTAATTCTTCTGGTTGTATTTTTGTTGCGTCATTACAAAACCACTCCCCTTCTGTGTCAAAGATTGCCCGATAGCTTCGGTCTGCATATTGATCGATTTCGCAATGTCCAACACAAGAAAAACCACCAGCCCGATGAAGCCCTTCCCGAAAGCCCCCTATACCGCTGAACATATCAAAAAATCGAATGTTTTTTCTGACCACTCCTTTCCAAATAAATATCCACCCGCATAGCGGGTGGTTTTTCAGTTTCGGGCATAGCCCTAATACCACTAGCTACGCACAAGTGCGTTTTCTTATTGGCCTGCCAGCCACGCGTGGGATTACTTGCTACCCGTAAACGGGTCTCTTGGGTCAAATAAACTTAATTGATCCATTTCTCTATCCTTCTTTAACTGGTTTGCTATATAATTTGTTATTGCTGCCGTGTTCTTTCCTACTGTATCGACATAGTATCCCTTGCACCAAAACTCGCGATTTCGGTATGCAAACTTCATATTTCCATATTTCTGAAATATCATTAAGCTACTTTTTCCTTTCAAATATCCCATAAATCCCGAAACGCTCATTTTCGGCGGGATACTTAATAGCAAATGAATATGATCTGGACATATTTCTCCTTCTATTATTTCCACTCCCTTCCATTGACATAATGTTTTAATAATATCTCTGATGCCTTCACGCTTTTCTTGGAAGAAAACTTTTCTTCTATATTTCGGTGCAAAAACCACATGATATTTGCAGTTCCATTTCGTATGTGCTAAACTCTTTACGTCAGTATTTTGTTCATTCATTTTACTGTCCTCCTAATGTGTATTATTTACGTAACTGGCAGGTCACGTTTCTATTATACACATTAGGAGCAAAGATAACTGAATACATCGCTAAAGCTTCCATGGAACCACGCGACTATCGCGTGGTTTTCTTAATCCAAGAAAAAAGTACGGGCAGGCCCGCACTTTTATCATGTTTCCTGATTTATTCTATTTCTTCCCCTATCTCCGTTTCTTGCAGCTGTTCTTCGTTTTCTGTCTCCGCTTCTTCCTGTGCTGTGTCGGTTTCCGTTTCATCCATCTCTTCTTTCTCCAGCTCATCCGCTGCATCCAGTGCCTGTGTGATAATTTCGATCAGGTAGTCCTTCTGAGTGAAGCGTCCACGCCTTTGGCGTTTCTCCTTTTCCACCCTCTCTTTTAAACGGTTGAATAGTTCCTCGGATACCTGTACTGCCAATGTTCTTGCTTCCATCTTTTCCACTCCTTCTTTCATAAAATGTTCTTCGATGACCTTCTGTAAAAACTGTGGGATCGTCATCTCGGTTCCTTCCAGTTCTTCCCTGACCTTCTCATGTAACTCGACTGGTATCTTGCCACAGATGTTTTTAGTTTCCATAGGCATGATCTCCTTTCCTTTTGTTACAACCAACATACTCCAAAGGTCATCACAAAGCTATTCACAATACCGGACAAAGAAATGCCCTGCAAACGAAGCACATTACATAATCATATTTTTCCTGCTCTCAGTAGGCACCCCTCCCTTCCTTTTCACACACTTTCTCCACGAAAACCCTACCTTTTTCTATCCTTTTGTTTCATCCGTTTGATCTGCTGACGGACAGCCCGCTCCGCAAGATCCGTCATGGTCACTTCTTTTCCAATCCGGTTGGATTCTTCCTTCGCCAGAAATTCCAGCTGGTTTACCTGCTCTTCCGGTAACGTTACAACCACCATTCTGCTCATGGCACCCCTCCTTTCCTCATAATCTTTCTATTCCTTCTGCAGCATCGAGATAAAATCCAGTACCTGATCTGGCAGCTCCTCCGGCTCTGCAGTTACGACATTTTGTCGCACATTGCCACACTTTAGTTCTTCTCGAACACTTTTCCTGATCAGCTGCTCCAGCGCGCCTGCCTGGTCATAGAATAAGATCGCGTCCACAAGGAACTGGCTTTTCTCTCCTTCCGGCACTTTCTCCAGAATGTCCCATGCCTTTCTATGGTTCCTATCTTTCTTATTCGGACGGAAAGAAAATACGGGACGTTTCATCGTTTCGAAATCTGCCCTGCAAGCCTTTCAAACCCTGCAGCGTTTAAACATACGTCTGGCAGGGTGATAAGCCGACACAGGCGGTCCTGGGGGCTTACGTTGCGTTCAAAAAGGCTTGCTCCTCCTCCTAGGAATACAGCTGGGACTGCCTGCAGATCAAATCCTGCCTCCATGATGGCAGACACGATCCGTTTCACATACTGCTTTCCATAAGTGAGTATGATATTCTTTGCCGCTTCAGAGATGCTGCAGCTTTTTCCATTTAGAACACGTTCCACCTGTACTTCTGTAACGGACAGACCTGTATCTCTGCGGACTTGTTCCAAGATCTCATCCTGACAACGGATGACTCCCATCTCCAGGCTCCTGCAGGTTGCGGCATTAGGAACACCATTGTCCAGCCGCATGATGTCAATGGTCCAGCCGCCAATATCTGCCAAAAGAACAGAAGGTTCATCCCGGATGATCTCCGGGTGCATTGCTACGACAGAATAACCCTGTGGGAACAGCTGGACATCCAAAACCCGGATTTCATAAAGTTCCCCCTCGTATTCGAACACTGCCGGATTTTTTCTTTCCAGCAGGTACTCCCGGAAATTTTTCTTTTCCCGCCCGAAACTGGTGAGTGGGAGGCCAGCGGCCAGCACTACCTCCGCTTTCCGGGGAGCCTTCCGGAAACGGATCTCCTGTGCGATAGCTGCAAGTGTCAATAAATAATACTGATCATTCTCCGTCTTGGTACGCAAAAGCGGCTGTCTCCCTGTACCGCAGACATAATAATTCCCTTCTATCTTCAATACTCCACGGTTGGTATAGGGTTCATGCTCATACCTTACAATCCCTGATGGGAAACAGATATGCGCTGTTTTCATGGCAGAATAGCCATGATCCACTCCAATAATCATACAATCCCTCCCTTTTACAAGCAAAACACCGCCCCCGAAAGGACGGCATTCCTCTATTTCTCCTCTTATCCTTTTATCATTGCTAAAATATCTTCCATGCCATATTGATAGGCTAACTCCCCATATCTCAGCCACTCCGCATTGAGTGCAGAGAGATAATTATCAATGATTGCAATGGTTTCTTCTGGAAGCCCCATACTGCGCAGTTCTTGTTCATATCGGAACACTTCATCCCTTTCTTTTTGATACTTAGGATCAAAGCGGAACTCCTTTTCGGCCTGCTCCAATCGATTCTGTTTCAAACATTGTAGGATTTCTTCATTACGGCTTTCTGTTTCTTCCATTTCGATCTCTGTCAGCTGCCTTAAAAATTGCTGATATGCAAACATATCTGATTGCCCTAGAAAATAACAATAAGCCCTCTCCAGCATTTCTCTGTTTGATGTAAGTTCACAGTATTCTTCGTATGCTCGGTGCTCTTCCTCCGACAAAGTGGTACGGCTTTTCCCGTTGATCCAGTCGATGAGGACTGGAAATTTTTCGCAGAGCGCCTGTATCTGCTGAATATCATTTTGATACTCTGTGTTGTGTTCCTTTAAATACTTTACGACCCGTTTGTCTACCAAAGATTCCAGTACCTCTGTCCATAGATATTCTGGCGTTAATCTCATATTCTCCGCCTCCTTTCCAGCACAACAGCATACCACTTTGTTACGGAAAAGCTATTCACAATACTACGCAAACACTCTCGATCCTTTTGGTGCAATTCTCCTACTTACTCGCAGTCCGCTTTTTCCTCCCTCTCCTTCTCCTGCATTTGCTTCACCAACCAGTACCGTACTCCAAACACGTACTCACAGAAATCATCCAGCTGCTTTAAAGGATATTTCTCCAATTCCATTCTTTTCATCTTCTCCCATATTTCATATCGGTATCCGGGCAGGTCTGAAATATAGGTACACCCAATGCAGCCTTTCATTCTTTCAAACAAATCCTGTTCTCTCTTTTCTTCCAGCAGTCTGTTCCCCCTTTCTCCAAAAGAAAAACAGCCTATCCAAGCGCATGCACTCTTTTGGCTGTTTCACATCATCTCGTTTTCTTTTTCAATGTCATATAAGTCATCCATACAGATCTTTGTATTCACGATCTGTATCACTCTTGCAGCGGCATCTATTCGGGATACCATTCCTTTTTTCTGCAGATATTCTCCTTTGAAAAAATATACTGCCGTAACGATATCATTTTTCTTGATGTGTTGTAATTTGCGATCCAGTTCTTCCAAGTACTCTTCCGACAGTTCCATCTTAGGCACCACGATTTTCTCTTTCTTCCGCAATGCTTCCGGATATCCCTTTAGCGCTGCAAACGGCATAAACTGCTTTGCCCGTTCTTCCCGGTTCATATGTCCTCTATACCCCACTTTTATGCCCTCCTATCTGACGGTTCCGTTCCATCGTAGTGGCGCCTGCCTGCAAGTTCATCCCTTTTAAGATGGCATTTTTCCCAAACTTTTCTTTGATATCCAAGATTGCTTCCTGCATCCGGTGTTCCCGTTCCAATTCTGCTGGATCTGTGAACAGGTCATACTGCTGGTACTGCTCATCCACCACCTGGTTAAAAGTTACGGTCATTCGCCGGACAGAAGTATATGGATCTACAATCTGACAATATAGCTGTTCTATCGCTGCAATGATCTGCTTGGCTGAACTGGTAGTATTCCGCAATCCAATGGTCCCGTGTGCAGGTTTTTTCTCCAGCCGGTTGCTGTAACCTACATGTAGGGTGATGGAATCGGTGACCAAGCCTTTTTCCACAAGTTCCAGACAAAGAAGATCTGCCATTTCTTTCACCACGAGTTTCCCTTTTTCAAAGGTATAGTCGCACTCCAATACCTGACCGCTGGAAAGAGAATTGGTTTTTGGTTTGTAAGACTTGATATCCTGCATAGTGGTGCTTTCCCTACCCCATGCATGATCGATCAATAATTCCGCATCTATCCCAAACATCCGATAAAGCATTTCTTCCTCTGCATGGGCAATCTCTCCCATTGTCCGGATGCCTGACTGTTCCAGACGATTCGTGATTCCTCTGCCGATCCTCCAAAAATCTGTCAGCGGTTTATGATTCCATAAGGTTCTACAATAGGATTCTTCGCCCAAAACTCCGATATGATCCTCTGTATGCTTTGCTGTGATATCCAGTGCGACTTTTGCCAGATACAGATTGGTTCCAATCCCGGCAGTAGCAGTAATCCCGGTATGTTCCAGGATATCTTCCATAATCTTGATACTCAGTTTTTTTGCAGACATCTGATACATTGTTAGATAATCCGTCACATCCATAAATACTTCATCAATGCTGTAAACATGGATATCTTCTTTGGAAACATATTTCAGATAAATAGCATAAATCTCTGCTGAATAATCAATATACAACTGCATCCGAGGCGGTGCCATGATATATTCGATTCCTTTTGGGATTTCAAAAACTCGGCACCGTCCTGGAACTCCCAGTTTTTTCATTGCCGGGGAAACTGCAAGGCAGATAGTTTTCTCTGATCTTTCCGGATCTGCTACTACCAGATTGGTAATCATGGGATCTAACCCTCTTTCCCTACATTCCACGGACGCATAAAATGATTTAAGATCAATACAGACATAAGTTCTATCCTTTTGCATGTTCTCACCTTCTCCAGAGTAGTATCTGCATTTTTCCGTTATTTTCATTCAGAACCGGATAAAATAATCCTTAAAAGATATATTGCACTCATCCATCGCTGTTACGAAATGAAACCGTTGTAATACATTTCGACGTACTGTTGCATAGTCTTGTGCTTTCATGAGAACTGCCTGTACATTAAAATCTTCATAAATATGCTCCAAAATTATCTCAAGAACTTCTTTGAACATGGTTTCGTTTTCATATTCTGGTAGTAGATCGATCCTCAGAATTCCCATTTTGGAATCATCTGCAGAATATTTGTAAGATGGACAGACCTCTACCATTCCGGCAATCTTGTTCTGTTCCTGGTCTACGATAGTAAAACGTACAAAATCTTTTACTTTATATCTACTCTCCCAAAATTTCATACACTCTAAGAACTTCTCATAGTCTGTATAATAAAAATCATCCCCACAGCAGTCACCGTTAAAATATCGGGCAGCCTGGGGATTACTGTAACACAGGAATAATCCATGTGCATCTTGCATTTCCATCTTTCTTATCTCAAACCGATCAGACTGGTATGTCGGACAATCTTGAAAAACATCCTTTTTCATTTGCTTTTCCCCTTTCTGTTCTTTATTATTTTATCAGAACACATGTTCTTTTTCAATAGAAATTTATTGTATCTTTCTTCCATCTCTAGGGAAAAAGGCCGGTCTCACTTGGCCGGTCTTTCATCCTGTTAACTTGCTATTTAGTTTTCGTAGGATTCCCAAAAATCTTGGTAAAATTGTTTTGTGTCTTGGAATTCCTTATCAAATGTTTCCAGTTCCATGTTCTGGAGCCACTGCAGTCCCTCTTGAACCTCTTCTGTTTTAGGCTTGTACAGCTCTTTTATTTGCCCTTTTAAGGCTTCTTTTAGTTCCTGTGCTGCATTCTTCTGCTGTTCTTCTGTTATCGCTCCCTGGGCTTGTAAATGGCTCAGTAATTTCTGTAGCTTTGTTATGGGTTCTTCTGCCTCTTCATCCAGTATATAAGCTACGTTCCTTGCTGACTGCACTAAAAATTGCAGCCCCTTTTCATTTGTAAAATCTTCGTTTTTCCTCATGTGTATCACTCCTAGTATAATAATGGTGTAGTCAGTAAGACTACTTGGTTAATAAGTTTCTATATACCAGATAACAGAAGAAGGAGTTCTTCCTTCATCAGATGTTATCCTAAATAATTACAAAGCATCAGCACATCCCGTACAGGAGAAGCAAAAAATCCGGTACTCCGTGATTACTATCTGAAGAAATGTGAATCAAAACCTAAGCTTGTAGCAATGGGTGCCGTTTCACACAAGGTGTGCAATATGATATTTGCAATACTCAGAGATAACAAACCTTTTGAAATCATTACTCCGCAGGAGCATATTCAACAATACAATGCTGCTAAATGCGACATAGCTGCATAAAATACTGTTAATCCAACGAACCAATATCTTTTTTTTGCAAAATGATATTTTCACCAAGGGATAAGTGTACCCTTTTTTATGGAGAAAATATTTTTGATTTATCTATTGACATTTATTAGCTGGACTTTCGCAACACACACTACCACATTTACCCAGGAAAGCTATTCACAGAAACCACCAAACTTTATGTCTATTCTTATTACACTATTAACAACTGCTTTTGGGCAGGTATTTATTTCTTATAAAGGCATTTGGCTACTTATCTTCTAATTAGGAAATTACTTTTGCTTCCTTTAACGCTCACCATACAAATTTTCTCTATGCTTTCCATTCTCTTTTCCGCAACATATGATTTCTCTTCTTTTCCAATCATATTGAAATAATTGATCGCTTAAATAATCTTTTCCCATCGTATTTTCTATGATCTTTTTTTGCAGTTCCTTAATTTCCTCTTGAGTAAAGGGGAATCGTTTTTTTATGACCAGTATTTCATGCACATTCATCGGCAATATATAATACTCTCCCCTCATCTGTTTTCGAAGTTCTTCTTGTACTTCTGGATATAAAAATGCCGTCGCGCCATAAGTCCTGTCATGCGTAGTTACCAAAGACATACAAGAAGTTTCTCTTATGTTCATGGGAAAAACTCTTGAAATTGAAAAATTCTTTGTATTTTCCAATCCCTGTGCAATCATTTCCTGCTTAGATACTCTATAAAAATTCTGCATAAAAACTGGTACTCTCGTCCAAGTCCATTCATCATTCCTCCCCATTTTCACACGATAATAAGCAGATATGATACCTAATGGATGTTTCTCATAAACACTTCCAGAAGCCTCTCCCAATTTAGATATGGACTCTAGCCTGACTGCAAGATTTCCTTTTATAGTTTCATAATCTGCATAGGAAAATTGGGGTTCTTGCTTTCTTATATCTCCTCTGGAAAAATCTACTAAGCTTTGGATTTGTTCTACGATGTGTTCTATGTATGGCTGTTCTACATATTTATTTAATACTACGTTTAATGGTATGTCCACAAGTTGTTTGCCCCCATACCCTATCTCTAAATATTCTGAATAGACTTTTAATTCTTCACTATATTCAATTTGATACCATTCTTCTGGTTTTAACCGATTTCTTAAGTTTTTCAACAATTCTTCTTTTATCTTCTTAGTAGTCATCCCCTTGCCTCCTTTATCTTTCTATTTGCTCTTACCATTAGTTGCATATTCTATTTCATATCCCTCCCACTGCTTGATAACCTCTCTCAAAATATCATCCATCTTTTCTCTGCTTTTTCTGGTTTCTTCAGCCATCACCTTATTACTGATTCTCCTATAATATGACACACTATCTGTATTCTTATGTCCTAGTAACTCAGCGATTGTTTCATCCGGTATATGTAATTCCGTAAGCTTAACTCCATAACAATGCCTAAAAATATGTGTCTTAGGTTTAAATATTCTTCCTTTATCATCTCTTAAGTCCAGTTCTCGAATTACTTTTTTCAAATGATAAGTCATTGTTTCATATGACATGGGCTTTTCTGGATCTTTCTTGCTTACGAAGATATACTTTTCAGCGCCGTATTCTTTTTTAGTGTAATCACTTGATGCTTGTACAAGCCTTTGAATTTCTTTTGTGATTGGTTTTGAATAAGTTCTGCCTTTTGTACTATCAATTCGAATCCAATATGTGTTTCTCTTTTTTGATATACAGTCCTGCTTTAATGTTAATATTTCAGAAATTCTAGTTCCTAAAAGTGTATGTAGCAAAAATGCTCTCCCCACCTGTTTTTCCATATAGGGAACTGCTTTCATCCAAACCTCTTGTTCTCTTATCGAATATGTCTGAAAACTAATTTTGGGGCTGCTTGGTATATCTGTATTAAGCATTAGATTAGTAAACTGCTTATCTTCATAAATTTTTGAAAACTCTTCAAATGTTGCTTTCAACCCTTTCAATTCTTCAGTAAGATTTTTTTGCTTTTTACTTTCTGTTTTTCTATATATAAGATAATCTTCCATGATGTCTCTATCTAGCTGATAGATTGTTTGAACATCAGGATAAAATTCAAGTAGATATAATGAAAATTTCGTCATTGCCCAAACCCGTTGTTGCACAGTAGATAATGATAGGTATCTGATCCAGATAAGGACTGCTCTCTTCATGGCACAATGAATTTGTAACTGAGTAATTTTAGAAAAATTGACAACAAAATTATTTGTTATCTTATCGCTCCGATAAGGCATCTCAAGTTTGCGGATATCCCACCTGGCCTTTTCAATTTCCACGCGCATATCATGTTCAAAGCTATACCTAACAATATCTTTAAAATTTTCCAGTACTGTATTGCAATCCACCAAGTCTTTATATCCTATTCTTCCATATCTATAATTCAATTTTCTTATTTGTGTTTCTGTACACCAGTTTTTAAAATCATGGAATAATTCTGTATAAGGATAGTCCGCTAAGGCATTAATCATAGGTTTATGTGAGAGACAAAATTCCCCCAAAAATTCAATTATAATTTTTTTACGTTCCATTTCATGTATAGACATATTTCTGTCTCGGAAATAAATGTAATTAATAATTTCCTGTCTTAATGCCTCATATTGAAATGAGGAGAGATCATAAAAGCTATCATTTTGAAAGTTCTTCTCTTGCCCTGAATATATTTCTGAAAAAAATAGTTTGCTTTTCATTCCTTATTCTCCGCATATTGTATAATCTGTGTTTCATAGCACACAATACCGTATCATCCGGAGAATATCCATTCATCAAACCCACCAATTACCCACCTTCAAAATTGGCAGATATTTTATTTCCCTAATACTGTTTTTCTTGTATATAGAAATCTAAAATACGAATACAAATTCCAAAGATTTGCTTTTAAAGAGAAATCCTTTCTATATTTGAATTTTGTAACAAACGGAATCTTATGAGCATCACACCATCCGGCTATTTCTTTCATATTCGTAGCTATCCCCGACTCTATCCGTTCTGCCAGACATTGTTTATTTATCTCGTCCTTCCCTCTTTGAAAAGATAAATAAAAACATACATTGTAGTATTTTATTAAAACTATTTCTATCATATCATTACCTCTTTCTTAGAAAGTTTGACTTGTCCTTTTTCTTGTGTATAGCGTGTATATAGTTTATTTTTGGGGGATTTTCCCCCCTCTATATACTCTATATACAGGTGAAAATTACGACCAGAATCAAAATCACCTCCACGACCCCGATTCCTTTTTCTTCTTTCATAAATTCCAAAAATCTTCTTATCTTCTTCATATACCTTCTCCTCCTGTAACTTCATACATTCTTATAACTGCATGGATAAAAATGCCGGAACAATCACGATGACAAGTACAATTGCAAGCATTCCAAACATTGGCGCAAGAAGTTTTGTTCCGGCCTCCTCACCCAATCGCTTCGCTCTGCTTTTTCTATTCTCAAATGCCTGATCCGATTCATTTCGCAGCAAATCTGTCATCCCTTTTGTTCCTTTTTTCAGATTCTGTGCAAGCAATGCCCCGAATTTCATATACACCGAGATTCCACACCGCTTACCAAATCTTTCATACGCCTCCGCCTCTGTGATTCCGCTTTGCATTTCATTGCAGGTGTATCGCATCTCTTCATACGCTGCCCGCTCTCCGGTACATATCTTCTGCTCTTCATAATTTTTCACAATCCTTTCCCACACGTTTTTCGTTGTCATTCCTGTACTTAAAAGAAGTGCAAATTTATTAATAATCTCAGGATAATCTGTAAGCATTTGTTCTTTACGTGCCTTTCTTGCTTTTTGTTCATTCTGTTTTTTCAATGCAATCATAAGCACAGCACTCACCCCGCCAAGTACAAGTACATAATAGCCTCTTGCTTCCACTTTCTTTTTCCAGTGAATTGGTTGTCCGTTTATTTTTTTCGGAAGCGAAAATACTTTTTCAGTCTTTGTTGTTTTTTCTTTTTCTTCCACCAATTGCAAAACATCCGACAGTAATTTTTCTTCTTTGCTCTTCGACTCCGGATATACCATTGCATTTGTCACGTACAAAGCCTCCTCTCCACCATACGTAAGCTTTCCGGTAAGCTCTACCAGCGTTCCCTCTGCTTTTGTCTTTTCTGTCTGAATCTCTCCTTGCACATTCATCACTTCATAATGATCCAGCTCCCACTGAATCTGCACCGGATAATCTTTCCACTCCGTAAGCAGATTCAGGTCTTTCTCCACACGGTCAAGGCTTTTATTTTCACCTAAAATAACCTCATCCATTTTCTCCATCACTCGTTTGAAAATTTTTTTGGTCTCCTGTGATGTATACCTTTGTTCTTCCACATCTATCGTAACTTCTTTTTCTTTCAATGTCTGTCCGATCGTGATCTCATAAGTCTCTCGTCTGCTTCCGCCGCCATAGACATTCCGCTCGATTTCTCCTGAATCTTTTTCTTGTCTGTCCAGCCAAAAGAGTCCGAGTGCAATCGTATTTGCACAAAACAAAATCAATAAAATCTGCCTTCCTGTCTTTTCCTCACACCACACAAAAATTTTTCGTTTCTGCTTCTGAAGCACTAAAAAAAGTAATACCACATATCCGATAATACATATGATCATGATCTACACCTCAATTTCTACAATTCGTTTTCCAATCTCATATGCAATGACATATCCTAAAAAACAAATTGTCATAATTACAACTCCGGCTGCATTGCCATACAAGACTCCCATAAACTCCGGAAAACTGAACTTCATATAGCAGATCATCCCGAATGGTATCGCCGACATAACTTTAAATTCCAGCTTTTTAGAGGCAATAATCGTTCCAATCTCTCTTCTTATATCTGCCTTCTCCGACATCTGCTGTACCGTATTGCGAATAATCGCAATCATATCGCCGCCGCTTCTTTTTGCCATTACAAATACTGTCACAAACGTCTGAACATCCTCCTCGCCAGTCCGTTGTGAAAACTCCTGAAGCACTTTCTCCATTGTTACATTCACATCCAGTTGTCGAACCATATACCGGAATTCCCGCACGATCAGCTCATCTTTCTTATATATGATCTGCAGATCTTTTAATGCCTCACGCATTGCATTTTCGACTGAGTATCCTACGTTTAATGCTGTCGCCAAAGACTGTACTGCCTCCTTAAACTGTAGCTGAAACACATTTTTTCTTTTTTCTATCCACTGTTTTTCCCATGATTTTAAAAAATAGACTAAATAAGGTGCCAATAGAATTGCACATAGACATGTCCCATAGAATAAATACGAAAACATTAAAATTACAAAACTGCCTGTTAATACCGCCAACAGATAATCACGTCTGCGAATGTCCTGCTGCCAATAATTTTTCTTTCTTTTGTATCTCATGTAATTTTACCCATTCTCCTTTGATTTTCCCTCCAATCATCTCCGTCTCCTGAAACTCATACAACGTCTGAAGCTGGATCTTCCCGTCCTCATACCCTAATACCTCAACAATCTGTAAAAGCTTTCTGCTTCTGTCTCTCAGTCTTCCAAGGTGTATAATAATATCAATTGCTGAGGCAATCTGTCTCTGAATTGCCGTAAGCGGAATGTCCATTCCCATCAGAACCATTGTCTCTAATCGGCTGAGCATATCCTCCGGACTGTTCGAATGCCCGCTGCTCGCTCCGCAATGTCCGGTATTCAGACTCTGCAGCATGTCGATCGCCTCACTTCCGCGCACTTCACCGACAATAATTCTCGTTGGGCGCATTCGAAGCGCCGATTTGATTAAATCGCGAATCGAAATCTCTCCTGTTCCTTCCACATTTGCATTTCTCGCCTCAAGACGAACCAGATTCGGAACATTTTTGATTCTCAGCTCTGCATTGTCCTCAATCGTAATTATCCTCTCATCTTTTGGGATGAAGTCCGACAATGCATTTAAAAAAGTGGTTTTCCCAGAACCTGTTCCACCGCTGATAAAAATATTGTATTTTGCTTCCATCAGCCGCTTTAAAAATGGCACAAGCTCCGGTCCGACTGCCTCCCACTGTACAAGCTGCTCCATTGTGATATTCTCTTTCGGAAATTTTCGAATTGTCACAATCGGACCATTTAACGCAACCGGATAAAGTACCACATTGACTCTGGAACCATCCGGAAGCCTTGCATCCACAATCGGTGAAGCTTCGTTTACAATCCGGTTTGAACCCGCTACAATCTGCTGAATCACATCTTCCAGTTTTGTCCTTGTGATAAATCTCTTTTCAAGTTCCAAAATCTTTCCCTGCTTCTCCACAAAAATATGATCAGTTCCATTGATCATAATCTCCGTAATTTCATCATCTTCAATCAGTTCCTGCAAAATATCAAGCTTTCGGAATGTATTGAACAGTTCCTTTCCAAGACCTGATTTTTGTTTCAATGGTATATAGGACTCTTTTCCCTTTTCTTCTAAAGTCCGGTGTATGATCTCTACAAGTTCGTCATCTTCCACTTCCTTCGACAGATCCAGCTCCGCCAGAATTTTCTCATATAATTCTTCCATCTGAATCATAGACGTTCCTCCTTCACAAGCCTCCTTACCGCATTTTCAATATCCTGTGGGACAATAAACGAATATGTTTTTTCTGACAGTCTCTCCAACTGCAGTGTCTGCAGATTCTCCTCATACTGCCGCAGTTTTCCCTGTGAGATACTATCCTCTAAAATTGGCATATAAATCCTGTCACACAAATCCAGCATCTGAAAAAGTCCCTGCACACATTCGCCGACATCCAAAAGAATCACCTCATAGACGCTGTCCTCCACAATCTGTTTCAGCAAAACTTCCCATTCTTCCCAAAGTACCTCCTTCAAATCAAGACTTACCGGCATCGGCGGAATATAATCCAATTCATCCATTTTCCTGACCAGCATTCCAAGCCGAAGTCCAAAATTACTGTTCTCCTGTCTTGTATAATACAGGACGTCTCCAAGATTTCCACCGTCTGCCTGTGTAAATATTCCGCCATATCCGAAATATTCTTCCAGATTCAAATACAGCACTTTTTTACATCTCGCCAGTTCTTTTCCAAACGCCACTGCAAAGCTTGTCTTTCCCGCTCTGTGGATAGGCGAGTATACCGCCAGCATTTTAACCGATTCCTTTTTCACACTTCGCATCATATTTTCTTTTGTTCTCTCAAAATATGTCTCCAGAATCTCTGACAATATCTGATCCACGCACTGATACTTGTAAACACACTTTTCATCCTGAGACACATTCTGAAAATTACCTGTCGTCAGCACAAAAATCTGTTCTGCCTCCACTCCTTTTCGCTCTTTCTTCGCACAGGTTTCATCTATGACCAAGATATGAATATTTTTATCCCGCGAAAGTATCTTTACATTTTCCCAGGTACTGCATACATATACCCTCACCGCAAATTCTTTTCGCTCCATAATATTTTCCATTAATTTCTCGGCATATTTGACTTCCTGATCGCATATTACAATATTCTTCTCACTCAAATACTCCCTCCTTCGTATTTTATTTTTCAACTTTGGATTTCTCGCCGGAATCGGCTTTTGATCTTTGAAAATTTAAGATTAACTAACTTGTACATTGCATTATAAACGCCTTTTTCTCTCTTGTCCATATCATTTTTTCAAATATTTTATTTTTGTGCAACCTCTATAAAATTTTGTACGCCAATATCCCGTAAAGCATCGCAACCCCTGGCACTCCAAGGATTCCGGATGTCAAAAAGGAAATTCCGTTTAATCCTACTCTCAGAGAGATCCCCCTATATTCCAGATACTGATTGACAAAAAAAATGAGTCCCATACCGACTACTGCTCTGACAATAAAGTTAATAAGAAAACTGGTTTTCGGCTCTTCCTGCATTATATTTTTCCCCCTGCTTTTTGTTACAGAATATGTGCAAGCTCCTCGTTTTATTCCGATTTTTCCTTTGCAAATATGGTATTTTATTCTATTTTTTGTCTATACTAGATAAAAGAGACTATTTACAAGAATGAGGGGTGTCATATGAAACTATTCCAAAAGAACTGCCAAAGAGAAACATCCGAATACAATATACACGAAGAAATCGAAAAGGTAAAAGCACAGATGGACGCCGCATATTCCAATTTTCAAAATGCCGTCGACCCAGATTTGATTGACTGCTGCATTTTTGAAAGCAATGCTGCATGGAAAAAATATCGTTTTTTATTGAGACAGGCTAAAGGGCAACGTTCCTGACACTAAAATACGGGGGCTTAAAAAAGTCCCCGTTCCATACTCTGTTACAAAACAATCTTTATCTCACGTCCTGTGCGATGATATTGGTAATACCGTACTCCTGCCGCATCCATCATGCGTTTTGATGCGATCACAGACGGTGTGTCTGCATATTTATCGCAGTCATATATCACCTCTCGTATTCCACTTTGAATGATTGCTTTCGCACATTCATTACACGGAAACAGTGAGACATAAAGCTTCGCTCCTGCAAGACTTCCACCGCTGTAGTTCAAAATCGCATTCAGCTCACTGTGGGTTGAGTACAAATATTTTGTCTCCAGCGGATCATCGCCTTCCCTTTCCCAAGGGAACTCATCGTCCGAGCACCCGATCGGGAAACCATTATACCCCATAGAAAGTATCTTATTATCCTGACTGACAATGCAACACCCTACCTGTGTACTTGGGTCCTTGGATCTCATACCAGAGAGCATCGCAACTCCCATAAAATATTCGTCCCATGAAATATAATCTTTTCTCTTCTCAGTCATGACAACACACCTCCACATGAACTATTTTGTACCAAAAATACGATCTCCTGCATCTCCCAATCCCGGAACAATATATCCGTGATCGTTCAATTTTTCATCCAATGCAGCAATATAAATATCTACATCCGGATGTTCTTTCTGCAGACGTTCCACACCTTCCGGTGACGCAATGATACACATGAAGTGAATGTTTTTGACACCTTTTTCTTTTAGCATCTGAATTGCCGCAACACAGGAACCTCCTGTTGCAAGCATCGGATCTACCACGTACACTTCTCTTTCATTACAGTCTGACGGAAGTTTGCAGTAATATTCTACAGGCTCCAATGTCTCCGGATCACGATACAGACCGATATGTCCTACTTTTGCAGCCGGAATCATTGCAAGCATACCTTCTACCATACCAAGTCCTGCACGCAAAATCGGTACGACAGCAAGTTTTTTCCCTGCCAGTTCTTTGACAGTCGTCTCACAAATCGGTGTTTTGATCTTGACATCCTGGAGCTTCAAGTTTCTTGTAGATTCATAACACATCAACATTGCAATCTCACTGATCATCTGACGAAAATCCTTTGATCCAACCTCTTCTCTTCTAATAATCCCTACTTTATGCTGGATCAGCGGATGATCCATAACGTATACTTTTGACATACTCTTTCTCCTTGTTCTTGTTCTTTATTCTTCAATCATCGAAATGCGTCGTACATGACGCTCATCTCCGGAAAACGGAGTCTTCAAAAAGGTATCCACAATCTTCACTGCAAGTTCCGGACCTAATACACGTCCCCCCAATGCAATGATGTTTGCGTCATTGTGAAGTCTTGTAGCTTCCGCAGAAAAGCAGTCAGAACAAAGTGCACAACGGATTCCTTTCATCTTATTCGCAGCGATGGAAATACCAATTCCGGTTCCGCAAATCAAAATTCCTTTTTCACACTCGCCATCCAAAACAGCCTGTCCCACTTTTCTCGCATAAATTGGATAATCTACCGATTCTCCATTGCAGCCGAAGTCTTTATATGCAAGCCCTTCTCGTTCTAAATATTTTATAATCTCCAATTTCAAATCATATCCACCATGATCACATCCAATTGCTATCATTCTTTTTTTGCCTCCTTATTTAGTTTCTCTGCTAATTTTAAAATCAACTCTTTTAACAGTTCAAAATTCTCTCCATATGCCACCAAAGGCTGCCCATGTGTAGAGAGAACCTGTCTGTCATCTTCAATGTACTCATTCAATGTAAATACATTCTTTACATTTTCGTATTCCGATACAATCTTCCATTTGTACGGTTCTTCCAATGTAAGCACCAATGTATCGTCATCCAAATCTTTTTCACTAAACGGCGTTGCCTCATGTGACTCCAAGGTCATCTGCTGGCTTTTCATGATTGCCTCTGCCTTTTGGTTCGCCGGCTCAGGAAACAAGACGATCATTCCTCGAGAATCCACTTCATATTCCTGTAAAAGTGGCTGATTGCGCAAGATCTCTGCCGCCATCGGTCCCCTGCAATTGTCACTGTTACTTACAAACAGAATCCTTCTGTATTTCTGAAGCTTCGTAATCTCTTCCGCCTCTATGATCTGATGACCCGCAGCTTTGATAAGTCTGTTCATAATCGCATTCCCGATTCCTTCCACGGCAAATGCCTCACTAAAAATATATGCCACCTCTTCATCATCAAATTCACGAAGCACTTTATAAAGATTTTTAGCAATGGAATTCTCGTTTGCTCTTGTCCCAATACTTTTTACGATTCCATTCGTATATAAATCCGCTGTTTCGCTTGTCGCAATGATTCCCACCTGATTTCCCCTGCGCATCTGTTCATATGCAAGCTGACGAATAGCTTTCACTGCTTCTAACGGCGCACCATTCACAATCACAAGCTGAGCTTTTGGTGCATAGTGACGGTATTTCATTCCAGGAGCTTTCGGTGCCGCATCGCTCGTCTCAGACAATGTTGTCCTGTCCACAGCAACTTCACCTATGACTTCCTCTAACATCTCCTTCGTGATTGCTCCGGGTCTGAGGATCATAGGAGGTTCCACAGTCATATCAACGATCGTTGACTCTACTCCTATTTCCACATTGCCCCCATCGATGATCATATCGATCTTTCCATCAAGGTCTTCCGCAACATGTTCCGCACTCGTAGGGCTTGGGCGTCCGGAAGTATTGGCACTCGGGGCTGAAATATAACCTCCTCCCGCCCGAATCAGTGCCCTTGCAATCTCGTCCTCCGGCATTCTCACCGCCACCGTCTGCAGCCCGCCGGTTGTTCCAAGCGGAACTACTCCACTCTTTTCAAATATAAGTGTCAGTGGCCCAGGCCAAAATTTTTCTACGATACTTTTTGCTTTTTCCGGTATAAATTCTACAATCTCATCCAATGCCTGAATATCTGCAATGTGAACAATCAATGGATTATCTGACGGACGTCCCTTTGCTTCATAAGTCTTCCTTGCAGCTTCCTCATTCAGTGCATTGGCTCCTAATCCATACACCGTCTCCGTTGGAAACGCCACAAGTCCTCCTTTTTCAAGTATCTCACCTGCTTCTGCAATGATCTCTGTATCAAGTTGATTTTTGTCGATTTTTTTAATTATTGTTTTCATAACTTTTATTATATCATCATTATGTACACTTAGTCTAGCCATTTTATAATCCCTGCACAAATTGCTTCCGCCACTTTATCCTGATACTCCTCATTTTTTAATTTTTCTGCCTCCTGGGCATTACTCAAAAATCCGCATTCTACAATGATCGTCGGCACTTCTGTTCTCTTTAACATATAATATGTACTGTTTTCTTTCGCCTGTCTTTTGTTGTTTGTATCCAGCGCCTTCAATGCCTCCTGCATGACAGTTGCAGCACGTTCCCCTTCTTTGGAATGTGTATAATAAAATACCTGCGCTCCTTTTATGCTCTCTTCATGATAGCTGTTTTGGTGAATGCTGACCGCAATATCAGGCTTCGTCTCATTGATAAGGGCAACTCTTTTTTTCATATCTGCAATTTTTTTATTTGATTTACTTTCATTATAAAATCCGTCGTCATCTTCTCTCGTCATCACCACATGTATCCCTTGCTCAATCAGCCTTTTCTGTACTTTTTTAGAAATCTTGAGATTCACATCTTTCTCCAGCACATTATTGATTCCTATTTTACCGGGATCTTCTGAACCGTGTCCGGCATCTAATACAACCGTCTTTGTACCTTTTTCTACCTTTTCACTTGTCACATACTCGCTCAATCCCTTACTCGCAATAATCGCCCCTATTAAAAGCAGCAATACCATCAAAAGTTCTATCTTTCTTTTCAACTATCATTCTCCATATATTTCATTGATAAAATATATGCAAAAGAAGAGCTGAACATTCAGCTCTTCTTAATCGATCAGTTCACATATTTTAAAATCAGCTCCCACACACTCGACTTTTCAAAACCTAAGCGCCATGCCGCTGTTCCAGCCAGCTTATATTCCTTCATCAGCTTAAGTTTCTCTTCCAAAGCAGTCTCATCCTCTAACCAAATCTTGTATGTGGCTCCATCTGCCTCCCACTGAGCATAGTTTTGTTTGGTTGCCTCATCTACAGTCGTCTGAGCGCCGGCATCGGCAATCGCCTGTTCTGCAGCTTCCATACCAAGCGCTTCGCTCGTCACTTTTACAGAATATTCAGCCGCTTCAGTTCCTGCCTCCTCTGCCAGCTCTTCCTCGGTCTTTGGAACTTCTTTCCAAAGTCTTGTGAAAAACGGAACCGCATTGATTACTTTTTCTTTTGGTACGGCATTTAACGTCGCTTCTATTCCCTCTTTTACAAAATTCAAAGATGCAACTGAACCGCTTTCATAAGAGCCGCTGTAATGTTCATCATATCCCATGATAATTACATAATCCGCAACTTTCCCCTGCTCTTCTATATGATAATGTGCATTGTATGTCTTCGGCACATAGTTGTCCACAGATAATACAAGTCCATTCTGTCGGCACTTTACAGATAACTCGCGGATAAACTGAATATAATGTTCTCCGCACTCTGCAGAAATCTTCTCAAAGTCGACATTAATGCCGTCAATTCCTGTCTGCAGTGCCTCTGCAATCAGCTGATTTACCAAGTTTTCTCTCTTTGAAGTATGACTAAGTACTTCGTAAGATTCTTCATAAGAACCGATTCCACCATCAAAATCTCTCACCAGCGCCCATACTTCGATATTGGACTGATGAGCATAGTTCACATACTGGGAACTTGCAAGAGAGTTAATATTTCCATCTGTATCTGCAATTGTAAACCACGTTGGAGAAATTGTTGTCAAACCTTTTGTATCTGCAATTGTCTGAAGCACTTTTTCGTTCGCACTCTGATTCGTCACCACGTGCCACGCCATATTGATTGTGTAGTCTTTTGAAATGTTTGTGTATACCTGTTCTTCAAACTCTCTCGAAATCGTCTCTTCCTTTTCATTCTTCAGACAATTTTTCTTGATATATCCAATATATCCATCCTCTGTACGAACTTTTTTCCAGTCCCCTTCATTCTCAATTACAGTTACCTTATCCTTTTTGGATACCTCTGTCAGGTACGGACTCTTCACTCCGCCTCTGTACCTCACCTGTGTATCCTTTTTGACCGTTGCCGTTCTGATCTTTCCCCAGTCACTTATAATCATGACTCTCTGCGGGTCTTCATATGTTTTAAATTCAATATTTGTATACTTCTGCACAAAATCCAGTGCGATATACGCCGTACTTCCTTCCGTCTTTATAATCGTATAATCTTCACTTTTCTTTTCTTTCTGCAGTGTATACTCATTACTTCCTACGTCTGCCCGGATCGTTCCTTCCGGGAGTGTGTACAATAAAATATTCTCATTGGAATCCCAATAAAATCTATCATTTAGATAATCTCGCACAAGCGAATATTCCAAGTATGGCTTTCCATCAAACATCGCCGCTTTCGCTTCAAGAATCTGATTGTCTATAATAACAGCTACCTGATTGTCTTGTTCTATTCCATAATATTTTTTCAAATCAGCTTTTTCTTTAGATGGGCTATATCTCTTTAATAAGAAAGCGCCTCCTACAATACCTATTACTATCAAAACAAGGATACTCATCTTGAACGCCAAATTGCGTTTTCTCCGTCTCCTTGATGCACCATTTCTTCTCTTCCTATTCGAACCATTCTGTGCTGATCTGGTTCTTTGGGTCGTGCTCTTATTTTGCATCTGCCTTGTTGTACCTGAACTCTTTCTTGTTCTTTCGTCCATGCTACACCTCCTACTTGAACCTATTATAACAATATTTTTTGTACACGTCATCAACTATTTCGACAATTTCCGCAAATATAAACAATCTAATTGTCTTCGCAAGAGGGGTATCTGTGCGTCTTTCTTAACTGTTGCTGATACTGTGAAATACGATTTCTTTAACGTCTCCCTTATCATCCCAGACGTAATCTCTCATATAGGCATTTTCCTCTTTTACCATATGTGCCGTAACAATCTGCATAGGACTTGCCGGCTGATTGTTCAACCGTATGCTGACACCTCGATTCTCGTATTTTTCTAACTCCGCATACAAATCTTTATATAGTTCTCTCTCTTCCATGTTCCGCTCCTCCATAATTTTTACAATTGGCAACTATGGCATCTGACATTCCACTATTCCTTGAGGTTCTGTGATATATCTTATGGAAATGTTTTTGCTGACAAGAAGATAGGTTTTCTCTTTAGAATTTCTTTTTTTGTTTATTTTATACGTTGCTTGTTTTGGTTTTCTGATTCGATTAAATCCTGTGATATGTATTGTTGATTCGCTATTGAAATGTGTTTGATTTAAACAAATTAGACTTTTTCAGATTATTTCTTAAAAGATTATTTTTACGAAAAGATTCTTATTGAGAAGTTAAGAATCCTGCCTTCGATAATACGTCCCTCCTTACATTGTAAACATAGCCGCCCGACATACTATCTTCTTGTAATAAAATTATAATCATTTTCATTTATTACTTGCAAGCACTATTTTGTTTATATCTAATTGTAAAGATTTACCTTGTAATTTCAAGCTTTTCTTTATCCATACTATACTTATCCACGGATTTTCCACAAGATATCCACATACTTTTCCACACAAAATTCTCTTTACATATTTTTTGTTTTTGTTTATACTAATAAAAAGTAAGCAGATCTATTTATGAATAGGAAGTGATCATTATGAAGATTGAAAAAATTAACGATAATCAAATACGCTGTACTCTTACACAAGCTGATTTAGCTGACCGCGAATTAAAACTCAGCGAATTGGCTTATGGAACTGAAAAGGCAAAATCACTTTTCCACGATATGATGCAACAGGCTGCTGCTGAATTTGGTTTCGAAGCAGAAGATATCCCTTTGATGATAGAGGCAATTCCTACATCTTCCGATTCTATTGTACTCATTATCACAAAGGTAGAAGATCCGGAAGAACTTGATACAAGATTTTCAAAATTCGCTCCTTCTCCGGCTGATTTAGACAGCAGAAAGCGAAATGTATTAGATAAACTGGAAGGCGCAGAAGATATTTTAGATTTGATAAATAAAGTAAAAGAAGCGGTATCCGAACCTCCGGCTAAAATGGCGGAAGCGAAAAAAGAAGAGATAAAAGAAGCAAAAAATCCGGCAATTCGCCTTTTTTCATTCTCGAATATGGACAGCGTCATCCATGCTGCTCATTTGCTAAAGGCAATGTACTTTGGTTCCAACACATTATATAAAGATACTTCAAACAATGTATTCATCTTAGCGCTCACACAGTCTGAGCATACAACTAATGAATACAATAAGATTTGTAACATGTTATCTGAATATGGATCTTTAGAACGTGCTTCCGGAGCAACACTTGCATATTTGGAAGAGCACTGTGAAGTATTTATAGCCAACAATGCAGTTCAACAGTTGGCAGTAATTTAAAAAAATGGGAAGAGAGTTCAAATACTCTCTTCCCATTTTTTCTTTATGCATTAATTGCTGCATTAATCTTTTCAACTAATAATTCTACGTCAATACCGTGTACCATTGCTGCTTCTTCCAAAGATTCTCCCTGTGCAGATGGGCATCCGAGACAGTGCATACCAATTTCCATTAAAATCGGTGCCACCATAGGATTAATTGCAAGAATTTCACCAATTGTCATTTCTTTTGAAACTTGTACAGCCATTTGAGATTCCTCCTTCTATAATTTTTACTTTACCTATTATAATACCATTTTTATAAATTATCAATCTCTTAAACATTTCAAAAGTTTCTCAATTGTATATACAATTGTATACAAATTGAGATTACTTAAAAGTCAACATTTTTTCTCCGTTTTTTCGACAAAATAATTTTTTTATTATTTCTCTACAAAACGCTTGTTCTTTTTTTCACAATAATAATCCACACTTTCCACGCCCTTTAGTGTGGATAATGTGGATAACTTTGAGGAAAACTACTATTTATTGTGTTTTTTCCAATTTTTCATGTGGATAAGTGTATTTTTAATTTTTTTCATTTTTTTTCACATTTCGACATTTTTGTGCATTTTGTACACGCTACTTTTCTTATGTGTTCTGGCACAAAAAAAACCTCAAGACAATTCCTGAGGTTTTCCTTATAATTTCTGAACTATTACAGAAGTCTTCTGACAGTGATAATGTTTGTATATGTTGCTGAAGATACACCAATTCCATGCGCTTCATCAATCGCATTTACAATCTGACCATTTCCTATATAAATTCCTACATGCCCCTCATAACAGATTACATCTCCCGGAACAGCCTCGCTGTAGCTTACTTCTGTTCCCGCACTTCTCATGGCACTTGATGTACGTGGCATGCTAACTCCAAAATTAGCATATACTGACTGAACAAATCCAGAGCAATCCGCTCCATTTGTCAGGCTTGTACCTCCCCATACATATGGATTTCCTACAAACTGCATTGCATAGTCCACAACAGCCTGTCCATTTCCCACTGTTTCCGCTTCTGCCGCCTTAGCCTCTTCTTCTGCTTTCGCTGCTTCCTCTGCAAGTCTTGCCGCTTCCTCTTCTTTTGACTCTGCATAAGAAAAACACTCTGCCGCAAGCTCTTCTGCTTTCGCTTCATCCAATGTCTCTACATCTACTTCCGGTTTCTTCTCTGCTACAATTGCTTTTGCTTTTTCTTCTGCTGACTCCCCTGTCAAAATATATTCTGTTTTCACATAACCGGTTACATTGCCGGATTCAATCTGTGTCCATTCTCCCACCGGACCGATTACTTTTGCTGCGTCCGCTTCATAGAGCTTACCAACCCATTCACTGTCCTGAGATGGTTCTGTTCTTACAAATAAATAACTTCCCTCTTCCACCTGTGTAAATGCCATGTCTTCGTACACATTTTTCAGTTCAGTTTCTACGTATCGTTCAATCTCAGCTGTAGCATTTGCCAAATATCCTTTATTTATATTTACAGTACTTACCCCCTCCGCATTTTTTGCTTCGGCTGCAAGAACTTTATCGTTCGGTATTAAGACTGCACTTGTCAATACTCCTAAAGCGATTCCTTTTTTCAGGAATTTAGAATACATAAATTGTCCTCCTACTATATTTTTCTTAATTGTTACAAAAATGTTAAATATGTTACATTGGTATTATATCAACGTAACATCTTACTGTCAACCGTGTATACTGTGTTTTTATTGTGAATTTTATTTTCTGTATTGACAAAATTTCACTTTTTTAATATTATAAATATAGTAACTATTACTATTATTGACTGAAAGGAGGATTCCCATTGGCAACTTTAAAATACAGCCGCCAGCGAGAGTCCATCAAAGACTATCTGAATAGCACAACTGAACATCCAACAGCAGATACTGTCTATTTAAATGTAAGGAAAGAGTTTCCGAACATCAGCCTGGGCACAGTATATCGCAATCTGAATCTGCTGGCAGAGATTGGAGATGCTATAAAGATACCTACTCCCAATGGCGGAGATCGATTTGATGGAAGAACAATTCCACATTATCATTTTTGTTGTACTTGTTGTGGCAGAGTCATGGATCTTGATATCGAACAGATGGATTTCATTAATGAGACTGCCGGCAAGAATTTTGATGGTATTATCGAGAACCACTCTATGATGTTCTACGGGACATGTAATGAATGTGTTAAAAAACAATAAAATTCAAAATAAGGATTGACATTTTCATTTGATTATGATAAATTAATATCAGTAACTATTACTAATATTGATGATAAAAAATATTATTAACAGAAAAGGAGAGTTTTAAAATGAAAAAATTTGTATGTACAGTATGCGGTTATGTTTATGAAGGAGAAGCTGCTCCAGCAGAATGTCCACAGTGCCATGTAGGAGCTGATAAATTTAAAGAAATGACAGGAGAAAGAGAATGGGCTGCTGAGCACGTAGTTGGTGTTGCACAGGGCGTTAGCGAAGATATTTTAGCTGACTTAAGAGCAAACTTCGAAGGAGAATGTTCAGAAGTTGGTATGTACCTTGCAATGGCTAGAGTAGCTCACAGAGAAGGATACCCAGAGATCGGATTATACTGGGAAAAAGCTGCTTGGGAAGAAGCAGAACACGCTGCTAAATTCGCTGAATTATTAGGTGAAGTTGTAACTGACAGCACAAAGAAGAACCTTGAGATGAGAGTAGAAGCTGAGAACGGCGCTACAGCAGGAAAATTTGATCTTGCAAAACGTGCAAAAGCTGCTAACTTAGATGCTATTCACGATACAGTTCACGAGATGGCTAGAGACGAAGCTCGTCACGGAAAAGCTTTCGAAGGACTTCTTAACAGATATTTTGGTTAATTTGAATGCTTCTTACGAGCATTTACAAAGGAGCCGACCAGTGGTCAGGCTCCTTTTACTTTATATTTTTTCTGTAATTCTGTCATATGCCATCTGGTACAATGCTTCCTGAGCATTGACTGGTTTTTCTTCATTCACCCGCATGTGGTAACAACCATCTTTATCTTCCCATCTTGCTTTCTGATTATCATGCAGCAAAATATCAAACAATTCCTGAAGTCGTTCTTTTAGATTCTCCTGATAGACTGGAGCGGCAACCTCCACTCTTTTCACTGTATTTCTCGTCATAAAATCAGCGGAACCAATGTAATATCTTCGTCTTTCTCCAACTCCAAATATATAGATGCGGGAATGTTCCAAAAACCTCCCGACAATGCTAAGTACACGGATATTTTCTGTCTTACCTGCAACTTGCGGAATCAGACAGCAGATTCCTCTCACTACCATCTCAATGTTCACTCCTGCGCAGGAAGCTTCCACTAACTTATCCATAATTTTTTTATCGGTGAGAGAATTCAGTTTTAATCCTATATATGCATCTTCTCCACTTTTTGCACGTATGATTTCTTCCTCAATCATCTCAATAACTTTTGACTGCAGACATTTCGGAGCAACTAAAAGATGTTTTGTCTCTTCCACCACTTCCCCTTTTGACAGTGCCTGAAAGATTCCCGCTGCCTCCAGACCGATATCCACATTTGCTGTCATCAGAGACAAATCCGTATATAATCTGGACGTTTTTTCATTATAATTACCGGTTCCGATTTGCGTAATATACTCGATCTTTCCTTCTGCCTTGCGGGTAATCAGACAAAGCTTTGAATGTACTTTATAATTTTCCAGCCCATATATTACCTGGCATCCTGCTTTTTCAAGCATTCTGGACCACTCAATATTATTTTCCTCATCAAATCTTGCCCGAAGCTCTACCAATACAACTACTTCTTTTCCGTTTTCTGCCGCCTCGCATAACGCCTCGATGATTTTACTTTGTTTCGCAAGTCGATATAAGGTCATTTTAATCGAAACTACATTTTCGTCTTCCGCCGCTTCCACGAGCAGATTCAAAAATGGACGAATAGATTCATACGGGTAGGATAACATCTTATCTTCTTCTTTGATCTGTTCAATAATACTGGTTCCGTCTTTGATATCAGGTGTTTTCTGCGGAACTCGCTTTTCATAGAACATTTCTGAATTCTTTCTGAGGAGGTCCTCAATTTCAGAGATAAACGTCATATCCAGCGGAGACTCTTCACGAAATACACTGTCTGTATCCATATCCAGATATTTACACAATGCATGCACTACATTTCCGTCCATCTCACGCGAAAGACTCAGGCGTACCGGAGAAAGTTTTTTGCGTTCTTTCATTAATTCTGCCATAAATTCACGGTAATCCAAATCTTCGTCATAAAGTGCATCTGCATCAATGTCCGCATTTCGGATCACTCGAATGAGAGACTTTCCTTTGATCTTGTAACCTTTAAATACTTTTGCCATAAAGTGTAAAATCAAATCTTCTGACAGCATATATCTTCCCTGTCCAAACGGCAGCTCAATCATACGCTCCAGCATATTATTTGTGCATGGAATAATTCCAAGACGTTCCTTTCCGTTTCTTGTCTCCAATACAACAACCGCGTAGATTTCCTTGTTGCGCAAAAATGGGAATGGCTGGCGTTTTCCGACTACGGTAGGTGAAATCAACGGCGCAATCTCTGTCTCAAAATACTTTTCCAAATACTGCTGTTCTTCTTCACGCGCCATCTGGAAATCAATCAGGCAGATTCCAAACTGTTCTACTTCTGTCATCAGCTTGCTGTATATTTTATCTTTTCTTTTGTTAAGCTTCTTTACTTCTCGAAAAATTGCATGAATCTGCTCCTGTGCAGTCATATTTGTCTTATTGTCTTTCCATTTACTGCTGATAAGCATCTGGTCTCTCAAAGACCCGACTCTTACCATAAAAAATTCGTCCAGATTGCTCTCAAAAATAGAGACAAATGTCATTCTCTCACATAGTGGAACGGACTCATTTTCTGCTTCTTCCAGTACTCTTTCGTTGAATTTTAGCCAGGAAAGCTCCCGGTTCATATAAATTTCTCCCATTTTCGCCTTCTCCTTTGTTTTGAATTTTCAAAAGAAACTCTCGTTTTATAACGTATAGCGACGGCGTTTTGTAATTCCAAATACGACTGTCAAAGTCAAAATAATTGCTGTGAAAAGTCCTGCTGTTTTCTGCATATCTCCGGTCTTTGGTGCATCTGATTTTGCTCCTTGTCCGGATTCCTGTCCATTGTTTGAATTCTGTCCTTCCCCCGAATCCTGCCCGTTATCCGAATCTTGCTCATTTCCCTGATCTTCTGTTTTCCGAGCAGTTAATTCATATGATGCAACGGTTCCTGATACTTCACATGCCGTTAATAAATGTGCATTTCCATCCACACTTTCCGACTCCGATATAAAACAAAGTCCTTCCGGTGAATCATCTCCTGCAATATCCGCACTGAAATCGCGGGAGTTAATATAATTTGCATAACTGATTTTCTCTGGATTTGTAACATCATACATCATTACGCCTCCGATTCTTTCCAAACCAATAAATGCGTAAATCTTTTCGCCTACATTTCCTATAGTTACATTTTCTGCTTCAACCCCCTTTTTCCCTGAGCGGTCATCTATGTCATTATTGTCGTTCGAACAGTTAAAGTGTTCTAGTTCATAGCCTGCTGTTTTTGCTTCAAACTCATTACCACTTGTGTATATTTCTGTCAGACCTTGCTCATCTGCTTTAAATACCGTAAAAGAGCGCCCTCCAAAGAGATAGTCAAACTCACTGTCAAGCCCATCGTAATCACTGCTGTCAAAAAATACAACTTTTCCAGTTAATCCACTGTTTTCGGCTGTAATCTTTCCTGTTGGAGACGTCTCTCCTTTCCCGAAGTTCCGCTCATTTTCATTCAGATACTCACCCCATTCCCGAGAATCACCTTCATTTGCTGTTACTATATAGTCTACACCATTTATATGATATGTTGCAATCCCATCAGGCATACGTATTCCTCGTAATGTCTCATAAACTGCTGGTTTATATGCTTCATCTTTTTTGTCAATATCTACTGCGCAAGTACTATAATCTTCATACCCGGCAGAATAAACTCCTGTAAGAGATTGCTGGTTCAAGTCAATTACTGCGATAGCATTTGCCTCTTGAAGCGTCACATATGCTGTCTTATCTCCTACTGCAATATATTCCGGCTCAAAATCTACAGAAGGATTCGTATTTTTCTTCAGGATAACTCCACTTTCTACGAGTTGTTCCCGGCTGTCAGAATTATCATACGATGTAAAATCTACCTGTGATACTGTCTGGTCTGCCAAATTAATAATTGTGACTGTCCCCTTCGGATCTATGATTCCATCCCCGTATCCATCTCTTGGTTCCCCTTCGTCCGCCGTAAGAATTTTACTATCATTCGACGCAAATGTAACCATATCCGGCTGCACTCCGGTCTCATAAACCTTATCAAAGGTCAACGTCCCATCTGCATTGCATGTAAATAACGCCACACGTCCGGTATCTGCATAATTTTCTGCCTGTATTGCAACTGCAAGCTTACTTCCGTCTTCCGAAACTGCAACAGAAGTCATATCTCCATATACAAACCCTGCACAATTTTCTTCTACCATCGATTTTACATCAATATCATTGCCATCCAAAAGGTCTATCTTTTCTGAAGACTTCATATCTTTGATCGCGATGGCTGTCAAGTTTCCGGTTACGCCATTGACCGCATATGCCCATCCAGTCGTCGTATTATAATCTACAATCTCCATCACACCGCCGTCAGCATTTGTCATGCCAGAGTCATATCGTGCCTTTTGAACCACATCCAGAGATGTCTTTGTATTTTCTTTTCCTGATGTCTGTTCTCCTCCGTCTGTATTCTTTGTAACGCTGAATGAATCGATCAGCTCACTGTCTGGTGCATCGCTCTCTCCGGAAAGATTATACACATTTACAGAAATCTTTTGATCTGTCACATCAAAAATAGCATAACTTGGACTATACTCCTGATTCCACTCTTGATTTCCCACAGGAAGATTTCCTTCCAGATAGGATGCAGAACCACTCTCTCCATTTGCTAAAATCGGAAAATCCGCATTATTATTTTTATCTAGTTTTTCAAACGGGGTATAATACTGCATATCAGAACAGCAATTTCCAGTAAGATAAATCGTTCCGTCCGGATCATTAATCGTATCCAGGCGCTCTGAATTGCGCTGTCCGTCTTTTAAAACATAACTTCTGGAATATACATGATCATGTCCTCCCAGTACAAAATCCACATCAAACTCATCCATGACTTTTTCAAATCCTCCATCTACATAGTTCTCAATATCGGAGTCTGCGGCATGCTTTGCCACTGTCTGTGTAGATTTGTGATGTGTTACAATCAGCCACTGATACTGTCCTGCATATTCCGCAGTTGCAGCACTGAGCGTTGTCTTAAAATTTTTCACAATTGCCTCTGCCTCAGAATTATCTTTTGAAGCACTTGGAACATCTGCATTGTCTGCATTTTCCGCATCGTTGCCACCCGGATATGCCCCTGTATTTAAAGTTACAAAAAGTACATTATCGTACAGATAATAATAATTACCTTTTGTCTCCATCTCTCTTCTCTCGGTAAAGTCATATTGTCCTTCTGCATTTGGCGTCACTCCGTTTGACTCAGATTGGTTCGCAATTTCATCTGCCGTTGCCTGAATATAGTTTCCATGACTTTGACTCGTCCCACTGTTCTGCCCACGAAATGTTGTCTTCACCTGGCTGAGCACGCCTTCACTTCCATCTACAAGCATTTCATTTGGCAGATTAAAATGATCTGCAAACATATAATGTCTGTCATGATTTCCAACCGCCGGAGCATAAAGAATCGAGGACATCTCCTTCGGTGCAAAAAATGCGGCATATTCACTTGACTTTCCCCAACTTTGATCTTCCACCTGATCTCCGGCAGATACAACCAGATTTACATTCTCCTGCATCAGCTTATCCAGCATAGTTGCCCAACCGGTCTGGTTCGTACCATCAGATGAGTTCCATCCTTCTTTGTTGCTCTCTCCATTTTCCTTGATTTGAGGATCACTTGTGAAGCCAAGCTTAAACTCATTTTCTTTTGCTGTCTTATAGCTATTGATTTCCGACCATGTTTTCCCATCATCATAGGACACCTGATACTGATATTCCGTATCTTTTGTAAGCCCGTCAACTGTTGCTTTACATACCATTTTCCCAGTGTCAGTATATTTGTTTTTGTCTACCTTTGTCGGTGTATGAAGTTCCTCCACAGATGCTTCCACTATCCGATCCCCAAATTTCACAATCGCTTTCTCCGTTCCTGTCGGCGCATACCAATTCAGATTCACAGCCGAATCCGTCTCCCCCGGCTGAAGTGTCAGGTACTCTACAGAAACCTCTGCATCCGTATTCCATTCCACGCTATCACTATTTTTATCTGCTGAGTAAACTAAACTCATAACATTTTGCGAGTAGGCTACAGATGCTGCTAATGCAAACGCTGCTCCTCTTTTCCATACTTTTTTCATATTTGTTTTCCTCCTAAATAAACGCACTACGAGAGAATTGTAAAAGATATTTGTTAAATTCAGAATTGTTTTTTGCAAAAAGTATGTTAATTTAATTTTTTCAAAAGTTCTTCTTCCCTGTTATGAAGTGAAATCTAAAAAAAGATTGCGCAATAGCGCAATCTTCGCGCGCGAGCGGTTCACGCAGTGATAATTTCACCCCCGCGAGCTGCGCATCTTTGCACGAAGTGCATTTTTTGAATTATAGGATTCCAAAGGATTTTCCTATATTTCAAAAAAATCCTGTAATTCAGCTTTCCGCTGAACTACAGGATCATAGAGTAAATGTTAGCTGACCATATGGGAACTAATCTGGAAATCACAGATGCGCCTGCTAATGGAAGTACTTTTTATATATCCTTCCTATCGGTCTGTAAATAAGAAGCACCACGCCGACCATAAACGCTGCGTTTATCACTGTGGCAGGGATTGAAGTGAGCGCTCCCAAAAGTGCCGCATTCACTCCACTTCCCGCAATCAAAAGTGTAATCGTTCCCATCACAAATTCAATCACAATATTCATCACAGCGTACACGAACACGCCGATCGTGACAGCCCGGTATTCTGTCTTCTTATCATCTTTCCCTTTGACAAAGTGTTTTAAAATGGCACCGAGGATCAGGCACTTCACAATTGTCTCTATAAAAACCTGTGGAATCGCCTGCACGTATCCGTTTAACAGATCAAATAATACAAGTCCGATCGTTCCTGATACTGCACCTTTCTTCCCGCCTTGCAGCAGCACACCCAGCACAACAAAAATATGTCCAAAATGTACAAATGGTGTCCCAACTGCTGCCGGAAGCGGAATCCGAAACATCTGTATCCCAAGAAATGTAACTGCGGCAAAAAAACCAGCCGTCACAATCGTCTTTAAGTTTATCGTACTACTCTGCCTCATAGTTAAACAGCCTTTCTCTTCATATGAATAAGTCCGCTGCGAAGCAATACCGGTCTGAGCGCATTATATACAACACCGACCAGAATGACTGATACCACTGCATTTACGAATGTGGTCGCCGTGCTCCATTTCGCAAGCACCTCCGCCATCTCCTGCGGCTGTCCCAGTATCCACTGTTTATAAAAATAACCTACAAGCGGATCTGCGATTACATTGAATCCAAGCCCTGCAACAGATGCAATCACACTCCATCTGAGCACATACTTCTTATCACTGCTCTCATTGATCTTGGCAATGCGATGCGCCACAAGTCCGACAATCAGACCGATGCATAACTTTAATACAAATGTCTTTGGTGCAACTGTAATATAAACCGGATCCATAATATCTGCAATAGACATTCCGATAGCTCCTGCAAGTCCGCCATACCAGCCGCCTAACAGCAGTGCCCCAAGTACACATACCGCATTTCCCAGATGCAGTGATGTGGCATCTCCACCAGGCATCGGTATCTTGATCTGCAAAAATGTAAAGGTCACATAACATAACGCCGCCACCAAAGCAGTCTGTGCTAATTTTATCATTGTCTCATTCTTTTTTTCCATGTTGTATACCCCTTTCCTTACTTAAGTTAGGTACTATACTAACATCATTCTGGTATATTTAAAAATACCAGTTTTTGAGTTTTTAACCAGTCCAGTTTATTTATTTTTGGTTCGCCGGTTCTATGGCAATCGATTTTCCTTTGATTTTTGCATTCTGCATCGCATGCAGAACGTCTTTCGCATACTCTCTCGGAACCTCTACAAATGTATATTTGTCAAACATATCGATGGTACCGATGAGTTTTCCAGGCATTCCGGTCTCGCCCGCAAGCGCTCCAAGAATATCTCCCGGTTTTGCTTTTTGCTTTTTTCCAATATTGATAAACAAACGTACCATTCCAGGCTCTTCTGCTCCGGTGTCACCAAAGTCCATATCCTCCGCTGAACCGTCATCGCCCATCGTCATTCCCGTACACATTTTCAAGAATGCAGCCGCAATGTCCATCGCTGTGTAATCAGAGCCATTTACTTTGCTCTCGATTGCATTGACCATCGCTGTCAGATCTTCTGTCTCGATAATGCGGTCAATGTCCTCCAAAATATTCTCCATCTTTGTGTTCGCAACATCGTCCAATGACGGAACCTTTTGTGCATAAATCTTCGTCTTACAATATCTCTGAATCTCTTTCAGTTTATACACTTCTTTTCCGGATACAAATGAAAACGAACGTCCGACTCTTCCCGCACGCCCCGTTCTCCCGATACGGTGTACATAATATTCATCATCCTGCGGCAAGTCATAGTTAAATACTGCTTCTACTTCATCTACGTCAATTCCTCTGGCTGCCACGTCGGTCGCAACAAGAATGTCTGTCTTCCCACTTCGGAATCCCTGCATCACACGGTCACGCTGCGCCTGCTTCATATCACCGTGAAGTCCCGCCGCAAAATATCCTCTTCCAAGCAATGCGGTCACAAGAAGGTCCACCTGCTTTTTCGTATTACAGAAAATAACAGAAAGCTTTGGTGTATAAATATCTAAAAGACGAGTTAACACCTCTTCCTTATTCTTTGGTCTTACTTCATAGTAAAACTGCTCGATATTCGGAACTGTGAGCTCTTTTTTTGTCACTTTCACCACTTGGGCATTCTTTTGGAATTTTTTTGTAATCTCCATAATTGCTTTTGGCATTGTCGCTGAGAACAAAACTGTCTGTCTTTCTTCCGGCACTCCGCTTAAAATCGTCTCGATATCTTCGCGAAATCCCATATTGAGCATCTCGTCTGCCTCATCAAGGACAACCGTGTGCACCTGATCCATCTTGATCGTCTTTCGTCTCATGTGATCCATCACACGCCCCGGCGTACCGATAATAATCTGTGTCCCACTTTTCAGAGAACGGATCTGTTTTACAATCTCCTGCCCTCCATAGATTGGAAGCACTTTAATTCCATGCATATATTTTGCCAGATTTCGAATCTCATCCGCCACCTGTATTGCGAGTTCTCTTGTCGGGCAAAGAACAATCCCTTGCAGCTTTTTGTTTTTCGGATCGACTTTCTGTAAAAGTGGAATCCCGAATGCCGCTGTCTTTCCGGTTCCTGTCTGCGCCTGACCAATGATATCTTTTCCTTCCAAAATAACCGGAATTGCTTTTGCCTGAATTGGCGACGCCTCCTCAAATCCCATGTATTTTACTGCTTTTTGAATCTCTGAACAAAGTCCGAGATTCTCAAAATTCATATTTCCCATATTTTATATCCTTTCTATTTAAAAAAGATTGCGCAGTAGCGTAATCTTCGCGCGGTGTGCATTTATTGAATGATAGGATTCCAAAGGAATTTCCTATCATTCAATAAAAATACCCTTCACTTGCCACCAAGTAAAGGGTATTCACAAAGTTTCTGGGTAACATCATAACAGAGCAAAACGCTTTTGTCAAATTTAACTTGCTATTTATACATATCAGGTGTAATATATACATATACTTAACATAGTATTAATTACTACATATAACATTTTTCATCACCAGGAGGTATGACTTATGAATAAAAAGCATTTAAAAGACCCGGGAAGCGCAATCACTCATTTTATCGGCATGTTAATGGCAATTTTTGCCGGAATACCATTACTGATAAAAGCTGCCCATGAACCAAGCCCAATTTACCTTATCTCACTTACGATTTATTTGGTCAGCATGATCTTATTATATGCAGCGAGTACGATTTATCATTCCCTTGATATCTCAGAAAAAGTGAATAAAAGACTGAAAAAATTTGACCACATGATGATATCCGTTTTGATTGCCGGAAGCTACACTCCGATTTGTCTGCTTGTCTTAAAAGGAACAACCGGAATCATTCTTCTTTCCATCGTATGGGGCATTGCAATCTTCGGAATACTGATCAAAGCATTTTGGATCAACTGTCCGAAATGGTTCTCTTCTGTGCTGTATATCGGAATGGGCTGGACATGTGTTCTCGCCTTTACAAAATTGTTGAACGCACTTTCTCCCGCCGCATTCGGATGGCTTTTAGCAGGTGGTATCATCTACACCATTGGCGGAATTATTTACGCACTGAAACTTCCAATATTTAACAGCCGGCATAAAAATTTCGGGACTCACGAGATCTTCCATCTGTTTGTAATGGGTGGAAGTATCTGTCATTTCATCGTAATGTATGTGTTCATACTTTAAATATATGTATATCAACGGAGACTATACAAATAGCCTCCGTTTTTCTTATTCTTCAATATTCAATATGTTATTTACAGTCTCTTTTGTCATCGTATTGACCATTTTCGAGCCATCCATCTGCACATAATTATAGGCATCACTCTCATCTCTTCCGCCTACATAAAGTGTAAATGTCTGTTCTTTATCATCGCTGTCTGTATATACGACTGTGACTGTTGTGCGCTGTGCCTCATCTAATCCATATTGAGCCAGTTCATCCGCCTGTACAGAATAGTCCACGCAATCTACAAAATAAGCTGCTCCAAGTCCTCCGCCGATTGCTGTGATATCATCTGACTGATCACTGTTATCTGCATCATACTCGGTTGTCTCGCCGGCTTTTGTAATTGTCACCTTCTTGATATTATCTGATCCAATGCTTGGGAATGTCTCTTTCTGAAGCATAGAATCCAAATCAAAATTCATTGCATTTACCACACTGTAATCTACCGTATAGATCTTTTCCTTATCTCCTACAGTCATATAATAGTCTTCACCTGCCGCATTGCCGATATAAATGTTCTGTTCTTCTCCATCAGCATTCTTGAGCGTGATCGTATACTGTGGCTCTTCCAGTCCATAGTCCGCAAGTGTATCTCCATCGGTTAACTCCCGATTAGCTGAAAGCGTTCCAAAAGTCTCCGCCATCGTCTTAAGACTGCTCTGCTGCAGTGGAAATTCTTTATCAGACTCACTGTACCATGTACCATCTTCTTTTATAAACGACATCGTATCTGTTCCGTTCGTATACTGAATTGAGGTGATATCCGACATATCAAGCACTGCAATCTGTTTCTCTTCGTTTTCTTTCTCCGCAGATTTCTTTTTTAACTGCCCTGTCACAACATACGCAACTACAAGCACAACCAGAACTGCCAAAAGAATGATCAGTGATTTATATTTCTTCATTCTATGTCCTCCTTACGCTTTACGGCGTTTCAGCCATCTTACAAATCCAAAGATGACAATGAGAACCGGAACACCTATGATCGCTGCAAGTCCTAATAATCCTGTGTGCTGCATTGTATTGAATGTTGTCTCCAAGCTCTTCGCTTCGATTGAAAGATTGTCTACATCGTCAAAATTACTTGTAACCGCATTCATAAATAGCGTTGTATTTTCCAAGGTTGAGAAGGAATCTGTCACATTTGCATCGATCATAGTTGCCGCCGAAATAACTGTAAATCGGCTTTCATCCTCTGTTGCCACAGCGCCAAGAGTATAAGTTCCCTGAGTCTCCTTATCCTCTGTCACCGCATATCCGTTGCTGGAAGTTGTCATGAAGCTGTCAACTGTGATAGTATCACGTTCCGGATCTGCCGTGTTAAATCCAAGCGCATTGATCAACAACACCATTTTTGAAGAAAGACCGTCCGCCATCTCTCCGCTTGCTGTGATCTCCGGGAATATGTAATATGGATTTCCTTGATAGCATCTTGTTGTGTCTGCAATATAGCCGTCTACCTTTTCCATTCCGTAAGTCTTCATCAGCGCATCTAAATTCGGTGTCTCATTCTGCGTATCTCCCATAATGAACAATACCTTCCCGCCATTTGTGAGATAATCTGTGATCAATGTCTTCTCGTCCGCTGTCAAATCCGACGTCGGCGCATACAGAACAAGCAGATCACAGTCATCCGGAATCTTATTATTCATCATCAGATTCAACTCAGATATTGTGAAATTGGATTTTCCCATCAAATCTGTGATTGTCGTGGAGAAAGTAGATTCTCCGTGTCCTGTTGTGCGGTAGATTGTCTTTGAAGCGTCACTTGTCACATAGTTTATCGCACTTGTCAGCTGGCCTTCTGCATCAAACTCACTTTCTGTCATTGATCCTGTCGTATAATAAGACATCTCATCGTACACAATGATATCTGTGAACGGGATTACCATCTTCTTTTCTGTATCCTTACACTCTACAACAACGCTGTTCTCCTGTGCCTCATATTCTGTAACCGCTGAAGGATGCAGTACCGGATCCACCCAGTCTACCTTCACCTTGTTTGAGAGCGCTGCATATTTCTCTATGAATGTCTGAATTCTCTCATCTGTAGAGCTTTTCTCCGCCAACACATGAATCTGTACCTCTTTATCCAGATTCTTCAAAAGCTTCTTGCTCGTCTTCGTAATCTCATAGAGTGAATTACCACTCAAATCTACACTTTTCATACTGTCAGGAAGCTGACCTGCAATCATATTTATCACGATCACGATTGCGATTACCACCGCAGTTATTACCATACTATATGTCCCATAACGTGATTGAGGACTTTGAAACATTTCTTTTATTTTCTTCACCGATACAGCCTCCTAACTCCAACGTCTTTTTTGTATAGTCTGAATTGTCAGAAATACAAACAATGCAATGAGTGAAAAACATAAAATCAAATCACTGACATCCAATAGTTTGTTCATATACACATTTGAAAAACTACCGGAAATATCTAATTTACCCAAAAGATTCACGAGCAGATTCTCAAACAAAGATGATTTCACAACGTATGTAACGACACATGCAATCACTCCAATTGCTTCTATCACCGCGCTGATAACCCAGTTTTTTGTCAACTGGTATATAATCAACGCCACAATCGTGATAATTGCGATTATTCCAATCACTCCACTGATTGCCGTACTCGGGATAAAATCTAACAATCCGCCCCACAGATGTAAAATGAGAAGCACTGCAAAAGTACTTACCGCTGCGATAATCTGGCTTTCTGTCAACGCAGATAAAAACATTCCGATTGCTATGTAGACACAGCCAAGTATAAAAAACATCAAAATCGCCGCATAGTCCACCCGCAAATAGGCAGTCCCCTGCATTTTGATCACCAGCGGATAGATGCAAAAAATTAGATTCGGAATCAGAAATACTGTTACCATCGCAAGATATTTCCCAAGCACAACATCCACCAGACGGACCGGCGATGTCAAAAGTAGCTGGTCTGTCTTACTCTTTCGTTCTTCCGAAAAACTCTTCATCGTCAATATCGGCACAGCAACGAGGAACATGAACATCACGCCGGATAACGCGTAAGAAAAATACGGATACCCTGCATTCAGATTATATGCCATAAAATAAATACCGACAAACGCCAGTAAAAATGCGATAAACGCATACCCGATCATAGATTGAAAATAAGATTTTAACTCTCTTTTATAAATTGCTTTCATCTGATTTTTGTCCTCCTGTCAATTCTAAGAATACTTCTTCCAACGAAACTGTTGTCTTCTGCAATGTGAGAAGAGGACATTGTGCCTCTGCAAATGCACTGAAAATCGCTTCTCTGATATCTTTTCGTTCTTTCGTCTTAACCTCTGCTTTCAAGATCTCATTTTCCTGTGTATAGGTCACATCTTCGATATCTTTCAGTCCACTTAGGATCTCTCTTACCGTCTCTTCTTCGGCTCTTGTCTCAATATGAATCGTATCGGAGCCATTCATCAATTCTTCCAAATGCTCCGGAGTATCGCTTGCAACCAGCTTTCCTTTTGAGATAATCATAATGTAATCGCACACTTCACGAATCTCCGCCAAAATATGCGAACTCAAAATAACCGTGTGCTCTTTCGCCAGTTCACGGATCAGTTCACGAATCTCAATGATCTGCTTTGGATCGAGCCCTACAGTCGGCTCATCCAGTATGATAATCTCCGGAAATCCTAAAATCGCCTGCGCAAGTCCTACTCTCTGCTTATATCCTTTTGACAGATTTTTAATCAATCTGTCCTGCACGTCTGCGAGCTTGACAAGCTTCAACGCCTTTTCAATCTCCGCTTCTCGGTCTTCTTTTTTAATCTTTTTTAATTCTGTTGAAAACTTAAGATATTCCATGACAGTCATATCCATATATAATGGAGGCAGCTCCGGCAGATAACCGATACTTTTCTTCGCCGCTTCCGGCTCCTTCAAAATATCGTGCCCATTGATGAGTACCTCACCGTCTGTTGCCCCCAAATATCCTGTCATAATATTCATTGTGGTAGATTTTCCGGCGCCGTTCGGTCCGAGAAATCCATAGATTTGTCCTTTTTCAACTGTAAAGCTCAGATGATCTACAGCTGTGTGATCGCCATATTTCTTGACTAAATTTTTTACTTCTATCAATTTCTTCCCTCCTGAAACAACATGAATTGTTTATATTATATGAAAAGAAATCGATAACTTTATGATATTTTTGTGTTTAAATTATGAGAATTCTGTGTTCATTCTGTGAAACACATCTTTTCCCACTAAGCGTCCTTCTTTTGCAGATTTAATACTAAGTTGAATCCAAACGGATTTATAACAACTCCTGACATCTCATCATTCAAAAGATTAGATACTTTTTCAGCCTCTACGACGCCTCCCTTAAATTTGTCCTCACGATTGAACTTTTGAAATTCGTGAAGATCTGTGAATAAAGGAAGGTAAGCCTGTCCTTCTTTTTGTTTTAAAATTGGGATGCCATGCTCTTCCTGTGTCGGAACAATGTATTTTCCTCTGCTGAAATGCACCAGCATCTCTTCATAAGTCTCTTTCAGTTCATCAGACATTGGAATTGTCTGATTCTTACGAAATTCCTGCTCAAAATAAAGCGCTGTGAGCTGGAATTCCGGATTCTCCACACGCACTTTCCCATCGTCAATCTCCGCAGGATCTTTTCTGCGCAGCAAATCACTGTGCTGAATCAAAATATCTCCATCCACGCCCTGATTGATATGCAGACAATTCACTCCCATCGGATAGAGGCTTGTATAAAACTCTAAAAACAGACGGTTTTCGACCTTTGCTATATGTACGAGGTTCCCTGCATCTAAAAGCTTCTTTCCAGCTTCCTTTGCCGGCTCTTCCTCAAAATAGACAAACACCTTATCATCGAATGTCTCTTCGTCACACGCAACATACGGCATCTTTGTAAATCCTGACATAATCACATAAATTGCTTCTGCCTGTTGTAAATTTTTAATTACTTCTAATTTTTTATCGCTCATATTTTCCCGATTCCTTCCTTTTTTTGCAAATATACATCTAACTCCTATTATAATATAGAATATTCTTAAAGTATAGGAAAATGTTCTATCAATTTTTCTTTTTCTTTCCGACTCATGTGTTTGATCGCATACTCTCGCTTCATCGCTTCCTCTTTTGCTTCAAAAGTCTCATAATACACAAGTGTGACCGGCTTTCTCGCCCGCGTGTATTTGGCGCCTTTCCCGCTGTTATGATCTGCAATTCGCTTTTCCAGATTATTCGTCCACCCCGTGTATAGCGTGCCATCCTTGCATTCTACGATATATGTGTAATTCATTATTTTTTCCCTCTTTTCCTGAATACCATTATAAGATAACACACCCCTGTCACAGTGACAATTCTCTGTATTATGAAATGCGCTTTTTGCATTATAAATCCCTGTTGTCTTACCCAATTCATGTCGGGCTTGCCGCATCATTTAATGTCTCGTTTGTTCCGTTTAAAATCAGACGTTGCCTGTCTGTATCTCTCACATAACATTCCATCTCCGGGTTCCGGAGATAATTACATCGAAAGTCAAACGTCGCTTGTGAAAAATCATCGGTAAAATTCCGTTCTTCCTCCCTTTGTGTTCTTTCATTTATCCTCATTGTAAGAAAGTTCAGAAAAAAAATACCATTCTTTTCGGAGGTTTTAATTTTGCTTTATTATTTTGCAATAAAAGAAGCAGCTCTTAACGAACTGCTTCTTTTCTTATTTTCTTATTATTTGTCTGTTTTTCTTCTTTTGAATAACAGAAGTGCAATTGCAACCAAAGCGCCAAGAGCTGTCGCTGTCATAGTTGTCATCACATTTGCTGTATCACCTGTATCCACTACTGAATCTGATTTTGAATCTGGTTTTAAATTTGGTTTTGAACCTTGATTATCACTATCATTTGGTGTAGATGGTGTCGTTGGTGTATTATCTGTATTTACTTTCTTAATAGATACATTGAACGGAAGGAATGTTACATCATAGTTCTGATTCTGTGAAGCAGACTCATCTAATGCATATGTAACTGTATAAGTTCCAGCATCTACCGGCATTCCTTCTGTCTCAATCGGAGTTTCCAGTTTTGTTCCATCTGCTAATGCTGTCTGGCTTGTTACAACCTTTAACTCTAAACCAAGATCTGCTGCGTCTGCTGTATCTTTATCTGCTGCTAATCCAGAAATTGTATATGGCGCTTCTGCTGCTTTTCCATCATATGTTTTTTCTACATCTTCCGCGCTGATTGTAATCTCACGTGGAAGGATCTCCAATGTACCATTCTCTTCTACAATACCGTACTCGTAGTTTTCACTTTCATTCTCTACAGTTGGTATCAACGTGTAAGTTCCTACATCTTCACCTTTTTCACGTACTACTTTGATTTCACCCAGATTTTCATCTGTCACAGCATCACCCTTCTCGTCTGTTACACTGAATGAATAAGCCGGATCCGCATCATCGTAACGTTTTACGTAATTTCCGTCATTTTGCTCTCCACCAGTAACAGAGATTGTAATTACCTTTTTGGCAATTGTAAGTTGTCCATACTCAAATGTTACTTTATAGTTTGCATTCAATACATTTTCATTTTCTGGATAAATTCTATAGGTTCCTACATTCTCTCCCGGCTCGCGAACAAGTTTGATGTCAAGGTTATCGTCACCAACCAGTTCTCCTTCTAATGTATACTTAAATTGCGGATCTTTTTCTCCATACACTTTTGCTGTCGAATTAATCTTAACTGTAAGTTCTCTTGCTTTGATCACAACATTAAACGGCAGGAATGTCACTTTATAGTTTGCATTCTGTGAAGCTGTTTCATCAAGTGCATAAGAAACTTCGTAAGTTCCCGCTTCTGTCGGCATATCTGCTTTTACGTGAAGTCCAAGATCTTCTGCATCTGCTGTATCTTTATCTGCCGGCAATCCGGAAATTGTGTACGGTGCTTCTGCTGCTTCTCCGTCGTATACTTTCTGTACATCTTCTGCGCTGATTGTAATGCTGCGTGGAATAATCTCAAGTGTTCCAGTCTCAACTGTATAAGTATAGTTTGGACTTAAGTTTTCCACAGTCGGAGTAATTGTATAAGTATTTACATCTTCTCCCTCTTCACGAACTAATTTTACTTTGCCAAATTCTTCATTTTCCGGCACATCAGTATTAACCAGTGCATCTACACAGTAAGTATAAATTGGATCTATATCTCCATAACTTTTTGTGTAATTTCCGCTGCTGTCATTTCCACCGGTAACTCTGATCACTGCATTTGCCTGTGTAATCTCAAGGTTACCATTTACTACTGTAATTGCATAATTTGCATTTAACTCTGCTTCATTCTCTACATAGATTTCGTAGTTTCCTACATTCTCACCCTGTTTACGAGCAAGCTTGATACCAAGATCTTTCAGAGTATCTCCCTCTGCCAAACTTCCTTCTGTGATCTCATAAGAGAATGCCGGATCCTCTGTACCATATGTTTTTGAATAAGAACCGATTTGAACAGTAATTGCTCTCTGTTCGATTGTATGTGTTCCGTCCTGAGTCTTAATTGTTCTATAGTAGTTTTTCTGAACTGACTTTGGTACACTGACAGAAATTGCATGGCTTCCTACTGCAGAGTCATTGCCATCACATTTTACTGTTGCTTTGATCGTCTCTACATCTCTTGCAGCAAGACCAGATGTTGTATACTGCACTTTTGTGAGATCTGTCGGTTCCCCGTAAGTTGTTGTCAATAATCCAACCTGAATCTTTCCTTTTGCATATGATTTCAGAATCAGTACGGAACCACCGCCTAATTTGATTGCCGGCTGGTAAGTATCATCTCCTGCAAATGATGCTGATGCTAAATAGAAGCCTGCATCTACCGGCATCTCTTTGCTGTAATATCCTTCAATTCCTGCTTCGATTCCTGCATATTTTACTTCTGCATCTGCGATTCTGTCGCCATTTGCATTATAAACTCCTGCTTTTAATCCGTGTGGATTACCATCATATCTTGCTGTCAAAGCTGATGGCTCAAATTTAATTTCTACTTCTTCTCGCTGAATTGTATATAATCTGCTAATTGGAAGTGCGAAATAATTTCCTCCCAATACATAAACACTTTCTGTGTACGCACCTGGCTCTAAACATGGAGTTGTTCCTGTATAAAGCTTTCCGCTTGTTGTCATTCCGACATAAAGTGTATGAACATTGTTTGTCTCCTGAACATCTCCGTCTACAATGTGTCCGCCGAAGTCAAATGCCTGCGCCTGACTGATTGTCAGTTTGTGCGCATTGTTGTCAAATTCCTGATCAAATGCAAGTTTTACATCTGATGTCTTTGGAGCGACTGTGAGAAGTCCTATTCCTAATGCTGTCTTATAGTTTTGGCTTGCTGTAACACCAACTGCTGTATATACTCCTGCTTCACTCGGAAGTTCGCCAAGAGATACTGTTGTGTCAAGTAGTCCCGGAGCAACTTGCTCGATCACATCGATTGCCTGCTGAATTCCGGCAACTATATCACTGATATCTTCCCCTGGAATTTTCTGTAAAATATCAGTCAGCTGACTGACTTTAAATTCTTTAATTCCAAGTGTGTCTGTAATAAATTTTTGAAGAGACAGGTTTCCGATAACCGGAATCTCTTTTCCTGCGATATCGTTGATTGTAATCTGAGATGCATCCACGCTCACATAAAGAGCTCCGTTTCCTGTCACACCACCAATGATTCCAATTACTTTTGCATCGGAAGGGTTTGATGAAAATACCGGTGCAAAACTTTCTCCGTATGTAATATTCTGAGAATTTACAGTTACAGAGGCTTTTCCTTTTTCAATTGTGATAACAGTACTTGCCTCACAAGGTTTATAATCGTCAGAGCCTTTGTAAGAGACTGTTACTGTCTGTTCTCCAAGCGCTATTTCAAATTCGATTGTGAAGTCATCGATTGTATGTGCAATCGCAGTTCCCTCACCTGTGTTTAAAGAAGCGATGACTTTCTCATAGATTTCCTGCTTCATCGTCTCTTCTGTGTTATATTGTAATGTAACACCAGCATTCAATTCCAAAACTGAGACAGAACGCGGGTCTACAATCGTTACTGTAATTTCATCAGAACTAAAACTTCCATATTGGTCATTGCCGGCATATGTAATTTTAATCTGCTCTGTCTCTTTTGTTCCAAATTTATGATCTGTAAATCCATGCAAAAAGTCTGGTTCATAATTTACTTCCTGCCATTTCCCCCATGCTCCTGCATAGTACTGAATTGTCACATCATCTACTGTCAGGTCTGCCGGAACAGAAGCTCCTGCGTTGACCAAAGTGTTGAAGATATTTGACTCTGTTGTAGCCTGATCCATCCCATCACGGTATCCAACTGCATATACGCCATCTTCGTTTTTGTCATTTAACGCAAATCCTGTCTTTACAAGCGTTGCGCTTACTGAATATGTCTGATTTTCTCCTGCCTGATAAGATGCGCTTGCTGTCTGATTTGCAAAAGTGACATTATCAAGTGCTGTATCATTTACTTTAATCTCAGTTACCGCATAACCTGCATTGGGTGTTACTTCAATTGTAAATTCCTTGTTATTCTCTACCTTAACAGATGCATCACTGCTTTCGTTAATCTTAATTTTGGCATTTTCGACTGCTGTACTCTCTACTGTCGAATACTGTCTCAGTGTATATACCACTTTTACAGTTGTATCTGCCTGTACTGACGCTACTGTGTAAGTTCCGTTTTCATTTTGAGTCACGCCTTCTACAGTTACGTCATACCCGTCAATGTCTTTCACAGAAAATGTCACTGCTTCGTTTTGGTAAACCTTAGCAGATGATGCACTCTGTCCGTCGATCAACACTCCCCCTGCTTCATGTCCTTCGACTACAAAACCTACATTGTAGTAGATTTTAACTTGCATTGTCCCTGCATCTTTCCATTTTCCGAAAGGTTGCCGTGTCTGTACATCATACACATTTGACTGCAATGTGTGTGATTTTGTGATATCTACAGTCTGCCACTCATCCTGTGTCCCTGAAACCCGGAAACGATATTCAAGGGCAACCCCAAATGCATTTTGAAACTTTCCACGAAGATCTACCCCCGCTACTTTGTTCCCATGAAACTCTGCTTCATGTTCTGTCTGCTGTGTATTAGTATCTTCATCCTGTTGCTGTTGTTGATCCACCTGCTCTGTCGTCTCTTCCTGTGACTGCACTTGCTGTTCTGTCGTGCTCTGTGGCTCAGTCGCTGTCACATCTTCCGCAAATACGGTCGTCGGCACATTGCTTAATGTCAGCGCAAGTGTTAGTACAAGTGCAAGCAGACGCTTTGTCTGATTCTTTTTCATTACAGTACGTTCTCCCTTCTAATGTAATAATGTTCTGTTCTTGATTGTGGTAAAATTCCTGAAATGGTATTTTTTCCCAATGTTCATTATAAATATGAAAATCTATTGTTTTCAACACTTTCTCGGGTTTATGACGTTTTTCTCGTTTTTTTACATTTTTGTCGAGCAACCGGATTATTTGTCGTCAAATCACCTGTGTATTTTTCAAAAATCAAAATATGTATATTGCAAAATGTCGAATTAAACAAACCAAGATTTACACTTCGTATCAACCATGTTAAAATGTAACAATCACAATACTTGACAGATGTAGGAGTATACATACACATGCACTTTAAAAAGCTTTATTTAAATTTTTTTCCAGACAAAAAGTCGGGCGTCAATTGATCACTTTATAATACATACTTTGGATGCTGAGATTCATAAACTTATTGATGAAGTACATCCTCATTATCTGACCATTCCTGGAATTGAGCCGGGAATAAACAATTCCGGCACTGAATCTTATGACGGCAGAATGGTGAATCATGGTTCATCGCAGCTCCATGAGACTTGTGAGGTAAACCAGCTTATCCTTACAAACACCAACGAGACTTGCGAGCAATTGAACTTAACTTCTTATGTAGAATTCTGCTTCTTATTTCGAGTCAGGGACCGGCCGTGGTATGGGATTCCGCGATTCCTGCCAGGATCTGCTTGGATTCGTACACTTGATCCCAGATTGCGCGCGCCAGAAAATTCTCGACATTGCAGCGACACAGTTTGAAGATGGAAGCGGATTTAATGATGATCCACTGTGACTGATTGCAGGTACTGCTGCCTATATCAAAGAGACCGGGGATCTGTCTATCTTAGATGAAATGGTAGACTTCAACAATGATTCTGCACTTGCGAAACCATTATCAGAACATCTGAAACGTTCCTTTGACGGTCTGGAAATAGGTCCTTGTATTCCATCAAATATGGATGGATTTACGGCAACTCGTAAGTACCGCAATGCAGTGTATTACATCACAGTAAAGTACCCGAATCATGTAGAAGAAGTGATGGGATAAGAAATCCCCATCACTTCTCCATAGAATCATATTTCTCACGGTATTTTTTCGGTGTCATTCCATATTCTTCTTTAAACAGTTTATGGAAATGACTTGAATTTTCATACCCAACTTCTACAACAATCTGCTCTATCGGCGTGTCTGTCTCCGTCAGGAGATAGGCCGCCTGGAGTATACGTCTTCTTTGTAAATATTTTGTAAAGGTATAAGGGGAATACTGGGTCATAAGACGGCTTACATAATAGCATGGAAGATTATGATGTTCGCAAAACTTGTTAAGCGATGCCGTCTGGTAGTTCTCCTCTATGTATCTTAAGGCTTCCAGCACAATCTGACTTTCATAGGAAGATGGGGAGCCGACTGTGATCGTATACGTTCTATTCGATAATTCCATCAGCAGAACTCCCATCGTCGCCTGCAAAATTCTCTTGCTGTTTCGCGTCTGATTCAAAAGGCTTCGTGTCATATTCTCCAACAGATTCTGGGCATCCGGCAAATCCTGCAAATGAAAATGCAAAAACTCCTTATCTTTTCCGTCATTCTCCGCCGCTTTTTTTATAAAACGCCGAAGCGCCGTATCTTCGTTCAGCATGCTGAGCGGATATTGTAAAAACTCCGGAAGAACAAATATTTTAATTCCAATATCGTTATACCCCGAGGCGCTTGCTGAATGCGGTGTTCCCTGTTTGATAAACAAAACATCATCTGCTTCCAACTTAACTTCTGTCTTATCGATAATATGTGTCGCCGAACCACTGAACATATATATTATTTCCATGTATTTATGCGTATGCTCCGGGATATCTACAAATCTCGGCTGTTTCATAATATCAATCATAGCCCCTTCGCGAATCATCTTGTCCGTATCTATGACAGAACTTCCTTTTTTTATCACATAAGGCGCCAGCACATTTTTCTCATTTTTAATAAATTCTTCTTCCTTACTGTCTATCTTTTTCAAATATTCCAATAATTTCCGTTTCACAAATTTTCTCCTAGGCTTGTTTTTGCAAATTATAGCACAATTTTTTTTCTTTCTCTATAATTACTTCCTTTTTGTACAAAAAAATAACCGCTTTTACCATTTATTTCCTTTTTTTGCAAAAATCAACGGTTTTTTTGCAATTACCGTTCTAGCGGATTTACAAAAAATATATTATACTATTATTGTATAAGCGATTTATCACAATCGTTTTCCAAAACTTTATACGCACTTAAAACAAGAAAACCGGACATCTTACCCCTTCTCAACGTGTCCGGTTTTTTGTTATCTATTTTTAAATAAATCTCCCTAAGAATCCATATATTCCATTGGATTCACCGGTTCCCCATCTTTTAGCAGCTGAAAATACAAATTACAACCTTCCACACTGTAATATTTTGTAGGCTCACTTAAGTATCCTACCAGTTCGCCTTGCTCCACATAATTTCCTTCCTGTACCGGAACTTCTTTCAATTGCCCGTAAACAGCCTCATAGCCATTTCCAAGGTCCATCGTCACCGTGTTCCCCGTCTGCGCATTGACCTCCACTGATTTTACAATTCCTCTTGCAGATGCCGTTACCTCTGTTCCAACTTCTCCCCCGATAATCAATGCCGGATTGTATTTGTATTGATCCAGCGTAGAAAAATAAATCGTCTGATCCATGCTGTAATTCATCAACACATTTCCATCCACAGGCCATGCAAGCAGATCATTTTCTGAAAATGCCAGCGCATCTGGCTGTGTTGCCGTTGGTGAGGTCTGATTCTGTCTCTGCTCTGTCTGTGTTTGTGTCTCTTCTTTTTGTTTTTCTGTCTCCTGTGCTTTGTTCTGAATTGCCTGACTGTTTGTCGTTTGGCTCTTTTCTGTCTCTTTAATGTCTTTTTGTTTTTCTTCAGTATCAGTTTTTTCTTCCGCCTTTGCCAGCTGTCTGCTCATATCTCTCTTATAACGGCTGAATGTAAAAAATCCCACTAACGCAATTACCGCCACAAAACAAATGACCAGACCGACCGCAGCACCTTTCCCTCTTCTTGAAGGTCCTAGATTATTTTTCATATTTATCACCTCTGACTATATTTTTGCCAGAAAATGATACGCTTATTCTACATTCAACAAAATTTCCGCGACCTCTTTCATTTCTGTTCCCTCGTAGAAATACTGCAAAATTTCATCGTATTTTTTACCTTCTTTTGCCATCTCATTTGCCGTATTTTGGCTCATCCCGAGTCCATGACCAATTCCTTTTGTCGTCACACGCATCTTTCCCTCAAACTCCTGCAGTTCAAAGCAGCTGGACAACAATCCATATGTATCCCGAAAGGTTTCTCCGTTCAAAGTCTCCTCGCCCACTTTTACTCCGGTCACATATCCGGCGCTGTCCTGAGAAGTAATTTGCGCTCCCGCTGCTTTGATGAGCTTACTTTCCATCTGCCCGTCCGCTTCCACATCCTTCGGACACTCCTTCATCTGCAGATACGGATACTCATCCGTCCCAAGTACTTCTTTGCCAATTCGAGTTTTTCCATTGCTTAACTGATGGAACGGCACCATTGCCAGTTGGCCATTGTACATCACAACTTGTCCATCGGTCTCATTCCAAACACGCTCCAGTTTTTTATAATTTTTCTGAAATGCACTCCTGCCCCATTGATTTTTCATATCAGATTTCGTAAAAAAGCGCTCCGTCATAACTGCTTTCTCTCCTTGTTCCTCAATTTTTTTATAGATAGTTGTCCGAACAATGACAGCCTGTGCTTTCAATGCCTCCTCTTCAAAATCAACTGAAATCTCTTTTGCCAGCGTTCCAATACAGTACTCTTTCAACGGAACCTCTTTTGTTCCAGACTCCGTTTTTACTTTAATATAACCATTTTTTCCGTCTTGATTTGCCTCTATGCTTTTCCCATTCATAAATATGGTAATAATATATGGCAATAATACAATAATCACAAATACCGCGCATATTTTTTTTATTTTCCGTTTCATACAAACAAGCCTCCCATACTTTATTGTATGAGAGGCTTATCTCTTTTATGAGTTTCTTTTTCTTACAAGTACCACTGCACCTGCTGCTATCATCGCAAGCATCCAGCCAGCTGCCGCTGTTGCATCTCCTGTCTTCACCGGTTTTTTGTCCTGAGAAGGATCTTTCTTATTTGTATCACCTTTTGAAGGATTCTGAGGATCCTTTGGATCTTCTTTTCCAGGCTCGTTCTTTCCTTTTACTTTCACTGTAAAATCTGCACTCGCTGTCTTGCCTTCTGGATCTGTCACAGAGATTGTCACGATAACATCTGTGTCCTTCTTCGGCGTTGTCACTGTTCCATCTAATGCGATAATACCTTCCGGATTTACTTTTGTAATCTGGATCTTATATCCTTCTGGGACTTTCGGAAGAACAAGTTCTGTCTCTCCCTTTGTAATCACTGTCGGCACTTTCTGTCCTGCAATAATTTCATCTAAGATATCCTGTGCTGTCGGAGCTTCCGGTTTCACATCCATTTTCTTAAAGTTTGCTGTCAGTGTTGTGTTTGCTGTCACTGCAAATGTGTATGGATTGGAACTACTTACTTCTTTTCCGTCTGTATCTGTCCAGTTTACAAACTCATATCCTTCATTTGCTGTCGCTGTCACAGTCGCATTCATGCCATCTTCATAGACACCATCTTCTTTGTCCATAGAGACAGTTCCCATCGCTTTTTCACTATCTTTTACATTTACAGAGACCGTATACTTTTTAACCGGTGTCTCTTTTTCTTCCACTGTAACCTTGACTATCGCTTTCAATCCATCTGGATTCGCAATTCCTTCCGGTAGAGTTAAAGCGCCTTCCAATACATATGTCTTACATTCCTGTGCATTGTAAGTTCCTTTCTCCCATGTCACATCTACTTCTGCTGTCTCGTTCTTTCCATATGTGACAGATACTTTTTCCGGCAGATCCAAATCTTCAAATGCAGTTCCCTGTACAACGGTAATATCATCTAGTTTTTCCACATCTGTGATGTTTTTGTCTTCTGTCTCTCCAGTCTTTTCAAACTTCGCAATCAAAGCTGTATTTCCATTCACCTTGAACGTATACTCTGCTTTTTCAGATACTTTCTCGCCGTTTGGACGATACCATCCCTCAAATGCGTACCCTTTATCCGGTGTCGCTGTAACCGTCACAGATTCTCCTGCTGACACATCTTTACCGCCGCTTACTTTTCCACCTTTTTCTGCTTCCACATATACGGTATAAATCTTATCGGTTACTTTTTTATCTGCAATATTGAATTCAGATACGGTTACCCAGCCATCATTTGACTGAGTTGCAACAAACTTGAATCCGTATACCATTTGTTTGTCGAACGTAAATGCTTTCTCTGATTTGTCAGCCGCAAATGTCTTATCTTTTGCAACCTCTACCCATTTTCCGTCCTTTTCAGTCTGAATATAAAGAGACGCCTTTGTTACCTGACCACTGTTCGTGTCCTGACGTGGAGCAAATAACACTTGATTAATTTCATATCCTTTATCAAATTTAACTTCTGCCCAGATACTTCCATCTGCACCTTTACCTGTTCCGGCTGCTCCGGCACTTGTCGGAACTTTGTCTTTTGTAGCCTGAGACCAGTCAGAGTGCCAGTGTGTAGAAGAACTGTTATCAAATGCCATGCCTATGACACCTTCTTTTCCACCACCTTGTGAAGTCGGAGTCTCTGACTCTGCTGTTCCGGTCCAAGCCGCTTTATTATAAATATCCTGTTCCGGTTCTTTTGCTGATACAACTACATTATCAATCACCGCAGAGACTGTCTCTGTCTTAGAACCGATTCTTTCCAGCGGCAGTGCAAATGTGGCATTGGTAATATTCTCTTTTTTCACCATGTCATTGTGAATGAATTTTCCTTTTGCATCCGCAACAAACTCGCCATTTACATACAGACTTGTCTTCTGCTGATCGGTTGTGATTGTAATAGTTACATTCTTTCCTACCGGAAGCTCATAGTCAAAATAGTAATTGTAAAGCTCTCTTGTAAATCCTAATTTGCCATCTTCCATAATTCGGATATCGTGTGTTCCATATGCCGCGTCAGACTCAAATAAGATATCACCCGGTTTTGCCGGCTCTTCCAACTTAATGTCAAATGACAATTGGTTTCCATTTCCAAGCTCTTCAATCGGTGATGTCACATAACTTTCGCCATCTTTTAATACCAATGCGTTTTCTTTTACTTCCGCATTCTTTCCTTCTTTCAGATCACGTTTGTTCTCCGAACCGTCTTTTAAGCCATCTTCGAAATCATAGCTTTCGTAATTTTCACCTTTTTTGTCTTCCTGATAATAAGGATTTGTATTCGGTCCTGTTCCTTTATCGGTTGCTAATTTTGCAAGCGCATCTGCACTTCCTTTTTCCTTACCAGTTGCAGCCCATGTCTTCTCCGCATAAAATGGAAGTGCATCAAAGAAACGCCAGTATAAATCAGATTCGCTTAATCCGGACGCTCTCTTGTCAATGTTATCGCTCCAAAGTGCAAATGCTGCCCCGAGCATCTGGTCATCGCCCGCCGGAACATACTTGTATGCTCCGCCTTTTACTCTTACTTTATTTGCCTCAAACTCATTAAAAATTCGCTCTACATTTAACAAATCTCCATACGCATTTGCACGTGCTTTACTTCCATCTGGAACCATGTAGCCAAAATTATCAATTGTGTTGATGAGATCATATCCCATATTGTACATTTCGATTCCATCTGCCCAGTCGGCTGACCAAAGATTCATCTCCACATTTTCAATAGCTTCTTTATCAATCTCTGTCACCGGATTATCTTTGATCCATGTAAGGCCGCCCCACATACGCACTGTATTTGTCTCTTTTACATGAGGAACCAGATCATTTACAAATCCGCGGTACGCTTTGTAATCTGCCAAAAATTCGTCTGCACCGATATGTACGGTTGTCTCACTGTCAAATGTTGGATTGTCACCCTTTGTATAATCATCAAAAATTTCTTTAATTTTTTCTTTTGTCTCTGTCTTAGAAACGTCAAGATGATCTACCAGTGGTCTGTTTGCATTTAAAGACGAAACTTTATTTTTTACCATCAGATCCGGCCATATCTTTGTAAATGAAGTTGCATGTGCCGGCACGTCAATCTCAGGAACAATATTCATGCCAAGAGCTCTCTCGTCCTGAATAAATTGTCTGAAATCTTTCTTAGAGATCGAGTAGTCTTTCGCTGTAGGTGTCTCCCCTTTTTCATTAGAAAGTCCGGATTCCAGACGGAAGGCCTCATAAGCTTTAAATGCCTCATTTTCCTGAGCGCCCTTTCCGTAATCCTCCAGGAAAATGTAGTTATCTGACAAATGTGCCTGGAAATCGTTCATTTTATAATAGCGCATCGTTCTTGTAACTTCTTTCATCATCTCCAAAGAAACCGGCTTACGAGCAACGTCAAACAAGAATCCACGCGTCTCAAAACGAGGATAATCACGCATCTGCCCAACATTGTATCTCTCATTGTTTTCTTTATACATCTGAAGGATTGTCTGCATGCCATACATGTTACCTGTGGTGTCAACAGATGCAACATTGATACGGTCTTTTTGAATATCCATCGTATATCCTTCTTCTCCGAGAAGCTCATCCGGCGCTTTCAGCTCAAAGTTGAATGCATTCGCCTCAGCCCCGCCTTTTTTCGCTGTCAGCTTGATTCCCGTGAAATCCTCATAATCACTTACAAACTCATCTACAACATCTTTTAATTTATCATCTGTATAGGTAACTGTCTTTAGGGAAGATACCGCTATCTTCTCCGTCGAGTCCGAATACCACTCCTGAATCTCCGGAATTACAGTTGGTTTGGCATTCTTACCATCTGCCTGAGTCTTTGTTCCTTTGACAATATAATCAACATCTTTCGTTTCTTTCCCTTTTCCTGTTGCAGTCTCTGTTACAACATAAGATACCTTTACAGTCTTGTCCGTCAACGGATGTACGATTTTCCCATTATCCCCAATAATCTGCTCAAAATCTGCTCCGTTTAGTTTTACCGAAAAACCAGCCGGAACTACAGGCATCTCAAGTGTATCTACATCTGCCGCAATTGTCTTACTCTCAGCTTCAATAGCTTCTACTACCGAATCCAGAGTCGCTCCCTGCTCTGCCTGATCGTTGGAATACACCTCCATCTCCAAAATTCCGATATTATTCCATTCTGCTGCTTCCGCAACAAAATTACAAAGCTTCAGTTCTTTTGCCTCAATCGGCTGGTCCAGTCGAATGACAACTTCGTTTTTATATCCTTCTCCCTGCTTTGTATTTGTAAAACTCTTCGCAGTCTTCTCTTCACCATTTTTATCTATATATTTTATATCAAAGCTTTTTACATTAGATGGCTGCGGCGCCACATCTCTTTCCAAAAAGTGAATCTTAATCTCTTTCACAGAAGTCAGTCCTGCAAATTTGGAATTTAACCAAATATTGGTTGTCGGTGTCTCGTAGTCACTCGCCCAACGATTCGCCTTATCAGTCTTGCCGTCTTTTACTTTATCTGCGGTAAATTGTGTATTTTTCTCCACACTGGAAGCCGTAACAGTCGCATTCGCCATATGATTTTTATTTGGAGTCGCATCTGCAACCTCCACCAACTCACTGTACACCTCAATCTCATTGATTCCTACATTCTTCCAGTTGATTGTTCCCTGGTCTGCCGAAAGTACAGTTACTTTTACTTTTGTCGCTTTATGATTCTTATCTAATTGAATCACTTCTTTTTGTTTTGCCTTGGCAGTCTTTTTATAAACCTCTGTATATTTTCCGTTTTCTTCTAATTCAATTTTATAGCTTAAAATATTCTGTGCTTCATCTGTTCTCTCAAAATTAATATTAATCTGGCGTACTGTCTTCTCACCGTCCAAATCAATTTCAATCCATTCATTATCTGCCTTGTTCTGTGCAGTTCCCCAACGGGTAGCCATATCACCATCCACAGCTTTTGCTGGCGATGTATCAATCTGATCACTCACCTCATAACTACTCGCCGTCACATTGCATCCTTTTGCGAGATTTAAGTTCTCTGCTGCCTGTACCGGTCCCATATCAACCAAAGCGATATTTGCTATCATAACCGTTGCCAGCAATCCACTTACAACCTGTTTCTTTTTCATTCTCCTCTTTATCTCCTTTCCTTTTCTACATAGAATTGCTAAAAAAGACCAAAGTATCCCTCTCTCATTCAAAGTCTACCCTGGTCTTGCCTAATTCAATAGTAACAATCCTATCTGCCTGTCTCAATTATTTCTATAATAACAAATTTCATCTATTATTTCTATATTTTCTATATTTTTTCTATTTTTTTAGTTGATATGCACAATTTAAATTGCACGTTTTTATTCAACTTTCCGCAATCACTTTAATCTACAGTGACTGCGTCTCGATTTGTTTTAAAATACATAGCTCTTGCAATTTTGCTCTTTTCAAGATACCCTTGCATCTCAAGATTTCCAAGCACTTGCTTTCTCAAATACGTAGAATCACTGATTCCCAAGTGCTCTGCAATCTCCGAAACTTTATGAGCCCGGTAATAGCAAAAAGAAAGAACCTTATCATCATAATCAGTCCCACTCTGTACCGGCACAAAATTCAGAACTGGAAGATTGTTATCTTCCACTCCATCCATATAGGTCAAATCTGGTAATACAAGCGTAAAATGATCCGATGAAGAATAAATATATGGTCGATGCATTTCATCTGCCATTTTATACTCTTCCACAATTTTATCAAATCCTGTACCGGCCGCCTCCATCACATTACAGCTTACTAAGACAGCTGTAATCAGTTCATTTCTTCTTTTCGAAATAATACCTGATAAGTCATACGTTTTTCCTATCTTTTCGCCTCTGTAAAAACTTCCCGGAGAGGAAATTTCCAATCTGTCCTTAAACATATCAACTTGAATCTGTGTCCCATCAAGAAAATAATCCCGATGTGCAACGGCATTAATTACCCCTTCAAATAATGCTCTCTGTGGGTATGCATCGATATTTTTTCTAGTATCTCCAAGTTTAATCATAGAATGATTCATTCTCTGCGTGACAAATTCCATAATGTAATTGATGACATCCAAAATATTTCCTGAAAAACGATTGATTGTTACAATTCGTTCGCTCCCCTTGTTAAATCCAGAAAATACAGAACATTGCACCTCTGTCTTTTTATCTTGATAATCATCAGCAAACAACGTTGCTCCATTCGCAAGAAAACCTTCCTCATCATAAAATCCCATTGATTGCAATGCTTTTTCTGATAACTCTTTTCCATTATTGTGTGAAGTGTAAAACTGACGAAGCTTTTTAAACTTGGACACATCATACTTTACATCTGATGTCAAAATATCATATTGCGTATTTTTACTTTTCACACTCATTTCTATAATTTCTTCATAAGTTGCTCCATTTGTAAAACCATCTCTTCTCATAAAAATAGATGGGATATTTTTATATTTTAAAATGATTGGTTTGACAGCAGATTCCAGTACTCTTACACGTATCAGAAATCGTTCTTTACCTTTGATTTCATAACGAATAAAAGAGGGTTCCATCCGTGGTCTCGGCACCAAATGTTCATTGACCTGGTTATTGAAATAATTACGTTCATTATCTGCCGCACTTCTATCAAACCCAATCAATTTATTTGTTTTATCCTCTACTCCAATATAAAACTCTCCGCCCTGAGCATTTGCAAATCCTGCGATTGTCTTCAGCCATCCTACTACATCGTCTCTGTTTAATTTGCTCTTGCACTCAAATTTGTCGTTCTCCAGTTGTATATCGTCTATCACTTCTTCCAAATACATCTAATCACCTCACCTATTTTCTCTACGATTATTTTACTTCAAGCTCACTTCAAAGTCAACTTCAAGCTTACTTCAAAATCACTTCAAAGTAATTTGAAGTGAGAGTTCACACAATTAGTTTTCCACAAAAAAAGATTTCAAACCGGTAGTTTTCCCCACCGATTCAAAATCTTTTTCTTTCAACTTTTCTATTATTCTACATCTGTCACTTCCACTGTGACTTTATCCAGTTTCCAAATATCATCTACATATTCCTGAATTGTTCTGTCTGATGTAAACTTACCACAAGATGCTGTCTGGATCAGCGCCATCTTAGACCATCTGTCCTGATCTCTGTAAGCTTCTTCCACACGTTTCTGTGCTTCTGCATAGCTTCTGAAATCTTTCAAGATAAAGTAAGTGTCGGCTCTGTCGCTGCTGTTTGTATTCAGCAGAGAGTTGTACAGATCTCGGTAAAGTTCTCTGTCACCGTTTCCGTAAGTTCCGTCTACAAGCTGGTCTACCACACGTTTGATATCCCAATCATTAAAGTAAATGTCAATCGGATTGTATCCGCCATTGTTCTCATAGTTAATAACTTCATCGGAACTCAACCCGAAAATAAATGCATTTTCCATTCCGACTTCTTCCACAATCTCCACGTTTGCGCCGTCCATTGTTCCAAGTGTCGGAGCGCCGTTTAACATAAACTTCATGTTTCCGGTTCCGGATGCTTCTTTTGATGCTGTAGAAATCTGTTCACTGACATCTGCTGCCGCGAAGATCAGCTCTGCATTGGATACTCTGTAATCTTCGATAAACACAACTTTAATCTTTCCGTTGATGCTTCTGTCATTATTAATCACATCTGCGACAGAATTGATCAGCTTGATCGTCTGTTTTGCGCGTATATATCCAGCCGCCGCTTTTGCGCCAAAGATAAATGTTCTCGGATAGAATGACATCTCCGGATGCTCTTTGATCTGATTGTACAGATACATCACATGTAAAATGTTCAATAACTGACGTTTGTACTCATGAAGTCTCTTCACCTGAACATCAAAGATAGAGTTCGGATCTACTTCAATTCCGTTGTGTTCCAAAATATATTTCGCAAGACGAACTTTATTTTGATACTTGATCTCCATAAATTCTTTTCTCGCTTTTTCATCTTCCACAAGTGGTTTCAGTTTTTCCATCTCCTGCAAATCTGTGATCCATCCTTTTCCGATATGAGCTGTAACCCAGTCAGCGAGAAGCGGATTACCATGCAGCAAGAAACGTCTCTGAGTAATACCGTTTGTCTTATTGTTAAATTTCTCCGGCATCATCTCATAGAAATCTTTCAGTTCCTGATGTTTTAAAATCTCTGTATGCAGTTTTGCCACACCGTTTACAGAATATCCTGCTACGATCGCAAGATGCGCCATCTTCACCTGTCCATCATATAAAATCGCCATACTGCGTACTTTATCTTCATTGCCAGGATATTTTGCACGGATTTCATTTACAAATCGGCGATTGATCTCTTCCACAATCTGGTAAACACGAGGTAGCAGTCTCTGGAACAAGTCGATTGGCCATTTTTCAAGCGCTTCTGCCATGATCGTATGGTTTGTGTAAGCACAAGTCTTCGTCGTAACCTCCCACGCTTCATCCCATTCCAGTCCATGCTCATCCATAAGCAGTCTCATAAGCTCTGCAACCGCAACTGTAGGATGCGTATCATTCATCTGAATCGTCACTTTTTCGTAGAACTTATGGATATCATCATGGTCTCTCAAATATTTGTCAACGGCTTCCTGCAAACTTGCAGAGATAAAGAAATACTGCTGTTTCAGACGAAGCTCTTTTCCCGCATAATGGTTATCATTCGGATACAGTACCTCTACAATCGTCTTTGCAAGATTCTCCTGCTCTACAGCTTTTTGATATTCTCCACGGTCAAATGAATCCAAATGGAAGTCTGTGATTGCCTTCGCATCCCAGATGCGAAGTGTATTTACAAGGTTATTGTTATATCCGACAATCGGCATATCGTATGGAATCGCAAGGACAGACTCAAAATTCTCCTGAATAAACATATCCTTTCCTGTCTTTGGATCTTTTTCCACACGGATATTTCCTCCGAAACGCACCTCTTTTGCGTATTCTTCACGTCGGATTTCAAATGGATTTCCTTCTTTTAACCAGTTATCCGGTGTCTCGACCTGATATCCATTCTCTATTTTTTGTTTGAACATACCGTAATGATAGCGGATTCCGCAGCCATAGGCTGCGTATCCCAAGGTTGCAAGTGAGTCAAGAAAGCATGCTGCCAGACGCCCGAGTCCGCCATTTCCAAGTGCCGCATCTGGTTCTTGATCTTCAATCACATTCAGATTGATTCCCATCTCCTCCAATGCTTCCTGCACTTCTTTATAGTCAGTCAAATTGATCAGGTTGTTACCCAAAGCTCTTCCCATCAAAAATTCCATAGACATATAATATACAGTTTTTGGGTCATCTTTTTTATATTGTTCCTGTGTCATCAGCCATCTGTCGATGATATCATCTTTTACAGCATAAGACACTGCCTGAAACAATTGCTGCTGTGTTGCTTCCTCTACTGTCTTTCGATACAGTCTTTTTACATTGCTTTTTACAGTTTTTTGGAATTCCACCTTATCAAATTTTTCACGGTACATAATCACAACCTCCTATTTTTCTACTCCCATAGTCATAGTTTCACCGTTGATGTTCCATTCTTTTTTGTATCCGCCAGGTGTTCCTTTGATTACTTCTGTAGCCAAAACTTCTCCGCCAATTTCAGTTTCATATTTTTCAAATACAGCCTCTGCCTTTTCTGTTCCCTGATAATATAGTTTAATCTTATCTGTCACTTCAAAGTCTGCTTCTTTTCTCATTGTCTGAATCTTGCTGATCAGCTCTCTGACAAACCCCTCTTCCAGCAATTCTTCTGTCAGGTTTGTGTCTAAGACAACTGTGATTCCATTATCACTCTCAGATACATAGCCTTCCATCTGAGCTGTATCGATCAAAAGATCCTCTCTGAACAATGTCACTTCCTGTCCATTTACGTCCAATTTCAAAGCTTCTGTCGCATTCAGTTCATCCATTGCCTGATTTCCGTCTAAGTTTGCTAAAGCTTCTTTGATTCCGCCCAGTAATTTACCGTATTTCGGTCCTACTGTTCTCATCTGTGGTTTAAATGTATAAGAAGTAAAGTTTCTCACATCATCTGTGAATTCCATCTCTTTTACGTTCAACTCTTCTTCCACGATTTCCTGATAAAATTCAGGTAATACTACATTTGATTTTACAAACATCTTTCCAATTGGCTGACGGTTCTTGATATTTGCTGTATTACGGCACGCACGTCCCATAACAACCAGTTTCAGAACTTCGTCCATGTTTGCTTCCAAATCTTTATCGATATAAGCCTCGTTTGCAGCTGGATAATCACATAAGTGAATACTTTCCGGAGCATTTGCATCAATGCTTCTTACAAGATTCTGGTAAATGTCTTCTGTCATAAACGGAATCATCGGTGCAGCCACTTTTGCCACTGTCACAAGTGCTGTGTAAAGTGTCATATATGCGTTGATCTTATCCTGCTCCATTCCTTTTGCCCAAAAACGTTCACGGCTTCTTCTTACATACCAATTACTCATATCATCTACAAAATCCTGCAATGCTCTTGCACTTTCCGGAATTCTGTAGTTTGCAAGATTATCATCTACTGTCTTGATCAGTGTGTTCAGTTTTGACAGTAACCATTTATCCATAACAGATAATTTATCATATTCCAAATTGTATTTTGTTGCGTCAAATTGGTCGATTTCCGCATAAAGTACGAAGAATGCGTAAGTATTCCACAATGTACCCATGAATTTACGCTGTCCTTCCACAACCGCTTTTCCGTGGAAACGGTTCGGCAGCCATGGCGCGCTGTTTACATAGAAATACCAACGGATTGCATCTGCTCCGTATGTCTCTAATGCATCGAACGGATCGACTGCATTTCCTTTGGACTTACTCATCTTCTGTCCGTTCTCATCCTGTACGTGTCCGAGAACGATAACATTCTTATAAGGCGCTTCATTGAAGATCAATGTGGAGATCGCAAGCAATGAGTAGAACCATCCACGAGTCTGGTCAACCGCCTCTGAAATAAAGTTTGCCGGGAACTGCTGCTCAAATAATTCTTTGTTCTCAAATGGATAGTGGTGCTGTGCAAATGGCATTGCTCCACTGTCAAACCAGCAGTCGATTACTTCCGGAACACGGTGCATCTCTTTTCCACAATGCGGACACTTGATTGTCACAGCGTCGATAAATGGGCGGTGAAGTTCGATGTCATCCGGACAGTTGTCGGACATCTCTTTTAATTCTGCAATGCTTCCAATTGAATGCATATGTCCACATTCACATTCCCATACATTTAACGGAGTTCCCCAGTAACGGTTACGGCTTATTCCCCAATCCTGAACATTTTCAAGCCAATCGCCGAAACGTCCTTTTCCGATGCTCTCCGGAATCCAGTTAATCTTGTTGTTGTTTCTGATCAAATCTTCTTTTACCGCTGTCATCTTGATGAACCATGACTCACGTGCATAGTAGATAAGCGGTGTATCACAACGCCAGCAGTGTGGGTAGCTGTGCTCGAAATTCGGAGCATCAAATAAAAGATTTCTCTTTTCCAGATCTTCTAATACAAATGGGTCTGCTTTTTTACAGAATGTTCCTGCCCAAGGTGTCTCTGCTGTCATCTCACCTTTTTCATCTACTAACTGTAAAAATGGAAGGTCATATTTACGTCCTACCTGAGCATCATCCTCACCAAATGCAGGAGCAATATGAACGACACCTGTACCGTCTGTCAATGTTACGTATGTGTCACATGTCACATAGTATGCTTTTTTATTCAGTTCCACAAATGGGAATAATGGTTCGTATTCTTTTCCTTCTAAATCTGTACCGACATAGCTTTCCAATACTTCGTATGCAGGAGTTCCCTCTTCCGCAAGATTTCCAAGTACTGTGTCAAGCAATGCCTCTGCCATATAGTATGTGAATCCGTCTGCTGCTTTTACTTTTACATAAGTCTCATCTGGGTTCACACAGAGAGCCACGTTTGACGGCAATGTCCAAGGTGTTGTTGTCCATGCCAGAATATAAGCGTCTTCGTCTTTTACTTTAAATCTTACGATTGCGGATTTCTCTTTGACATCTTTGTAACCCTGCGCTACTTCGTGGCTGGAAAGCGGAGTTCCACAACGCGGACAGTAAGGTACAATCTTGTATCCTTTATATAACAATCCTTTATCCCAAATCTGTTTTAATGCCCACCATTCTGATTCAATGAAATCGTTGTGGTAAGTTACATATGGATTTTCCATATCTGCCCAGAAACCAACAGTCGCAGAGAAGTCTTCCCACATCCCTTTATATTTCCAGACACTCTCTTTACAGTGTGCGATAAATGGCTCCAAACCATACTCTTCAATCTGTTCTTTTCCGTCTAATCCAAGCATCTTTTCCACTTCAAGCTCTACCGGAAGTCCGTGTGTATCCCATCCTGCTTTTCTAGGTACCATGTACCCTTTCATTGTACGGTATCTCGGAATCATATCCTTGATAACACGAGTCAACACGTGGCCGATATGCGGTTTCCCGTTCGCTGTCGGAGGTCCGTCATAAAACGTATATGTCTCCCCCTCCTTACGATTTTCCATACTCTTCTCAAAAATCTTGTTATCAGCCCAAAACTTTTCCGTCTTCTTTTCACGATCTACAAACTTTAAATCTGTGGATACCTTCTGATACATTTCTTCTTCCTCCTTCTTATTTGGGGACGTAGTATTTTTCAATTTTACTACGTCCCTAATTGACACATGCCCTGTCCCTTTTTGAATTTTGATACAAAAAAACTCCCATCCTGTAATCAGGACGAGAGCTGTAAAACCTTCGTTATACCACCTATTACACCATACTGACATATGCGTTCCTGCTAACGGTGGAATCCCGGCAGTACCTATTGGACAACTTCGTTCGGTCACTGCAACTCAGAAGTGATCTTCAAATATATTCTACTCGTATCAGGCTCTCACCATCCCTGACTCTCTTTGACTTTAAAATATATCCTACTGTCTTCGTCAACGTTTTTTCATATATCACTAACATTATAAAAAGAAACCCTTGGTTCGTCAAGGGTTTCTCTATTTTTTCTCTTACTCTGCGACTTCTGATCCTTCAATAATTTCTCCTTGTTCCACTCGGTTGATCAAATCCTCAATGTTTGCAACCGATGTCTCATCCGGATATGTAACATAGAGCGGACCTGAGCTAGCTGCCGAATAACAGATATCTTTTCCTCCGGTTCCCTCCGCTGCGACTGAATAAATATTCCAGCTTCCGCCTTTACTCAACTGTGTCTTGATCAAAGATTGGATCTGTTCCTGAGACATGTTAGTCTCTACATTTCCACTTACGTCGTCGATAATTGAGTTCGCTTTCATAAGCATCTGAGGCGAAATCATTTTCTTGATCATGGCCGTGATAACTGCCTGCTGATTCTTTCCTCTCTGGTTATCTCCGCCCGGCACATTCTCACGTTCTCTTGAGAATGCCAGCGCTTCTTCACCGTTAAAATGGTTGATTCCCTGTTGTACATCCATGACATGTTCCGAGTTCTTACTTGTCGTAAATGCATACTCAGAATATACATCAACACCACCTAAATGGTCTACAATGTCAATTAAAGAAGTAAAGTTAATTCTGGCATAAAATGGAATCTCAACTTGATACAACTCTTCCAATGTCTTCATTGAAACATCCACACCATAATTTCCGGCATGTGTCAGCTTATCATTCTCCCCTCCGGAAATGCCCGGAATCGGCACATAGTAATCTCGCGGTGTAGTAACCAAAAGAATCTGATGCGTCTTTGGATTCACTGTGGCAATGATATTCACATCACTTCGGCTTGTCTGTTCAATATCCCCATACACATCAATACCACTGATATACACACTGAATGGATCCTGTATGCTCGTATCCACCGACGTGCTGGCAAGTTCTTTCTTAATCTTGTGCTCATAAATAATACGAACACTCTTTTTATATCCTGCAAATGACTCAGAAATATTATCTGTATAACCTTCATTGTAAATAATCGCATCTACTTTTTTATCATGCAGTGCCTCTGCCTGTTCCTGAAGATCTTGATATTCAACTACCGTTATGTCTTTTCCAAGCTCCTCGGAAACCATCTGAATAGCTGCCTCCATATCCGTTCTTCCCATCTTATACTGAACACCAAACGTGTAATTCTCAGTATCTTTGATATCTTTTGCCGGGTCATCTTTTAATACAGCTACAACCATATTATCAATCTTATAGTTGCCTCCCGTAATCTTGTCCAATGCCCCGTTCGCCTTTCCGATATAATATGTTCCGACGCTGATCACCATAATCAGGACTACACTCAATATCTTTCCGCCAATTGCTTTCTTCTTTCTATTCAACTGCGTAAATAGTGTAAGCCCAAGCAGCAACAATAGAATACCTCCGATTATAAGCATGTATTTCAACGGAATAATTCCTATAATGTGGAGCATACCAACACATAACATCGACACAATTGCCTGAATTGTGACAAGAGTCAATCCTACCTTGTGCGGCTTTGCTCTCCCTCTGCGTCTTACATTTTTCCTGTTTTTATTTTTTCTGCGCTTTCTAGATCTTGTTTTTCCATCCTCGTCCAAACTTTGCCGATCTCTTGCGTTCTCCAGTTTTCTTTTTTTCCTCTGCTGTAATTCCTCAAATGCCTCTCTTTGCTCTTGATTTGTCCTTTTTCTAATCATTTAATGAATCCTCTTTCGCATGTTTCACATTTTGCTTCATTTAAACTCAATGATTATATCATATTCTGTCGAAAATTACGAACATTTTAAGATATTTTTAATAAAAAGGCATTTTCACATTTCCTACTCGTCTAAAATTCCTGCTTCCCGAAATTTTCCCACTACAGCTGCAGTATCCTTTTTTGCCTGCTTTTCCTCCACGTCATATTCTTCCATTAGCGCTTTCACCAGCTGCTCTTGCGTACATTCTTTTTCCAAATTTCTCCACAGAAATGCTCCTGTCTCATTCAATTGTATCATGCCGTGGAACTGTCTGCTCTCTCCTTCCACCGGAACTGCCGCAAACACTCCTGCTACCTCTCTCAATATAAATCCTTCTCTAATTTTCATGCTCTGATTTTTCCTCCAATCCCATCTCTTTCATACATGCTCTTATCTTTTTATTCTGATCCTGATTTCTAAGCGTGCGAAATTCTCCGATTATCTTTCCCGGAGAACATATCACTTTTTTTGTCAAACGATGTATCCACGCCATCCAAATTCTCCGTGGGTATTGTGCCAGCCACGGATATGCAACAATTAACTGTTCCTGGTTTGGAAATATCCTCTGCAGGAAATAAGCTTTTTTATTCTCATATCGATTGACCTCTGTCTGTAAATGAAACTGAAAAAGACCATAAGTTCCACTCTGTACTATATAATTCCAGACCGGCTCTTTTTCAAGGCTCTCACCACATTTTCCTTTTTGAAGCAACTCCCTGATTTTCTTTTCCATTGTAAAAAGTTTTGCCTGAGTTAGCTGATTTTCCACAATTTTTGTATTGCAGCAACTCATCTTTGTGTTTTCAAACACAAGAAAATCTAACAGCATCCGTATCCCTGCTCCTCCATGCTCGAAGTGCTTCGCCATATGTCCTGTCTGGTACAGATAAAAATCTTCCCAGGACATCTGATACTCTGTCTGACATCCTTCTTTTTTTGTGCTTCGTTCCCAGACTCCTTCCATATAATTATCCAAAGTCTCATAGCCTGTCCCACAGTCTTTGTGAATTTCTACTGTCATACAAGGCTCTTTCTGATAGACATCATGATGCCCTCCCTTATGCAGGACCCGATATCCAAGCTTTTCCATCAGCACAGATACCCGCTCAAGATCTTTTGTCTTTACTAAGATATCCAAATCTGTCAAAAACCGCATGTCCTGAGAAGGATACTCGTATTTTAACAAACCGCCTTTCAGCAGCATCCGCTCAATGCCTTCCTCCTCAAAAAGTTTTGTCAGCTTTTCATATTCATGGTATTGTATCGTCTCCCGCATAATTCCGGATAATCTTGCTTTTTGAAACTGCTTTTTTACTTCATCCGGTATCTGTTCACAATATTCTTTATTCAGGCATAGTTGTTCCACCGCATACGCCACAATATTTTCAATGCGATGATAAGCACTTATCTCATATATCTTCTGCCAATCTGGCCGCACATTCGGAAACGGCACGTTCACCTTTCCCACAACTGCACATGCCATATAAAATATGTACTCGGCTTCCCTTTCTGTCGTCATCTGCTTCTCCTTTTTATCTGAAAAGAACCGGCAAATCTGTAAAAATCCGCCAGTCCTTTTCCACTCTTACTCATCCGGTTACATTAGATTACTCCCAACCTGTGCCAGGCATAACTAGATCATTATCTCCCCATGTGTCATCGTCGTTTTGACCGCTCAATGTCATCTGCATCTGGATATCTCCTTCAAACGCAAACACTTCCACAGCATCCAGCATTCCGCGTAAGACTGGGTATCCTTTATTGGATGCCGTATCTGTATTCCAAATAGACGTATTTAACATCATAGAGTATGCATAGAACGTCGGTGATGTCAAACCTCCGGTCCACGACTCCGGCTCACTGATTGCCCAGTGCGATGGAACTGTTCCCGGTTTTGCAGGAGAATGGTAAATCTTAACCCAGTTGCTCAATTCTGATGCATCATCTACATGTGTAATCTTCCATCTTGTATTTGAAGAAGATATAACTGTCTTTTATGCAGGACAAAAAACAAAGCCCATCGGCTCAACGGTTCTTACCTGCCCTCCAACTGTCTGTAGATTTTCCTCTTATTTCCTTTTACTGTCATTCGCTGTTCTAGTCCTTCCTTAGTATATTCCTGTTACCCAGCCCGGTTCCTTTACAATTGGGAGCTGTTCTGCCGGCTCTTCCGGCTCTGTCTGTTGCTCATCATTGTTATCTGAAGGTTTGTCCGTTTCTGACTGATTCTCCTCCTCTGATGGCTGCTCCACTTCTGATTGCTGAATTTCCTATGACTGTGTATTTGTTTCTTTCGATGCTGTATCCTGCTTATTCTGTTCATCCTGCCCTGTCGATGCTACAGCTTCTGCCAACTTTTCTTCCAATTTCTTTTGTTCCTTTTTCGTAAGTTCTTTTCCTTCAAATGCATCGGGCTCTGCCACATTGTCCCTCGCATTTATATTTTGTATTTCCTGCACCTCATCTGGCTTCTCTTTCACTGTACTTTGAGACTTACTTTGTCTGTTCCACAAAAAAATCCCTGCTGAAATACAAAAAATACACACCGCTATACTTCCCGCGATCCATAGTACTTTTTTACTAAATCTTTTTCTATCCAAGCATTTTCATCCTTTCCTCTTCTTATTTGTAAATTTTTCAACAAAAAAACTGAGGTATGTCTATTTGTGGGCAGGCCTCAGTTTCTCTATTCACTTATGAGTAGTCTTTTCTAACTAATCGCTCTCTAGTATACAATAGACCATTTCCTCAGTGCAAGTGTAATTTTTTCCAATTATTCTCTTTTCATTCGCTGCTGTCTCTGATGTCTCATGCGAGCTCTCTTGCGGCGTTCTTTTATTTTTTTTCTCTTATAAGCTAACAGAAGAATCAATGCAAATGCGAAAAGAATCACAATCCCTAAAATGACCAGTAAAACTACAACTACTGTTGGAAGTCCTTCTTCTTTCTTTGTCTCTTTCTTCTCCGCTTTTGCAGTCTTCTTTTCCTCTATTCCATGTATCTTATTATAATATTTATCGGTAATAGTCACAGGCACTTTTCCAACTTCCTGACCTTGATAAGTGTAGATCAAAGTTCCACTTTTATCTCCCAGCTCTGTTGGCTCCTGCAGTGTGGCATCCAATTTATCAAAAGTCACTCCTGACGGCAACATGACATATGCATTCTCGTCGACAGACTTTATATTTTTGTCGGTAACCTGTTCTTTCGTTACCGGAACCTTTGAAAAATTATCAAACGCATAATCCAGCATTGCTCTCGTGTCTACATATGCATTCTGTCCGCCTCCGTGAACCCTGAGAGTAACCGCCACAAGATTCTTATCATCCTTTGTCGCAAATGTTACAAGTGTCGTCAATGCCTGATCTGTATATCCTGTCTTTCCTCCTACACAGTACTCATAATAATTGCGGTTTCCCTGAAACAGCATCTTATGATTCTGCTGAAATGTTCTTGATTCGCTCGTAAGCGCAGTCGGTCCAATTGTGTACTGACGAGTACCTGTTATTTTTCGAAACTCTTCATATTTAAATGCGGCAGCTCCGATCAAAGCCATATCATGTGCCGAAGTATAATGTTCATCATTATGAAGTCCGTTTGCATTTACAAAGTGTGAATTTGTGCCTCCCAGTTCAGCCACTTTCTCATTCATCATATTGATAAAATTATCGTATCCGCCATTTACACTGTTTGCAATGGCATAAGACACCTCGTTCGCCGAAGCGAGAAGCATTCCATACAAGGCATCTTCCATCGAAATCTCTTCGCCAACTTTCATTCCGATATGTGCATCTCCATATTCGAGAAAATCAATACAATTCTGTGTGAATTTCACCCGATCTGTCAACTGGCTGTTCTCCAAAGCGACCACTGCAGTCAAAATCTTTGTAATGCTCGCCGGATAATGCTGATCATCTATTTTCTTTGCATAGAGAATGGCGCCACTATCCATATCCATTACAATTCCCGATTCGCTGTAAATATTCGGTCCGACAGGCCATCCGGCCAGCGCATTCGAATCCACTTCCTGATTATAGACACTGTCTACTTCTTCCGCCGGAATCTGCTGATCTACCTGTATCTTTGCTGCATCCACATTCATTCCCACGGTTCCCATCACTAAAATGCCGGCAATCAGACCCGATAACAGCCTTTTTCTAAATCTCATTTTCTTTTCCTCCACAGTATGTAACTTAAAATCTATTTTGTATTATAAATTATTTCTATATTTCCCGCAATAACAACTTATTGTGGTATAATAGGGATATCAAATAAATCTGGAAAGGGGTTGTTTTTATGAGTAAACGAATTATTACAATCGGAAGACAATTTGGAAGTAACGGACGTCTAATCGGGATTGCGTTGGCAGAACGTCTCGGAATCAACTGTTATGACAAGGATCTGATCAAACTTGCCTCAGAACACACAGATATTCCATATGACCAACTGAAACTGGTAGACGAAAAAAGAGAAAAACCTTGGCGGTATCAAGTAGACGAAAACAGCAATATCGATCGTCACTATCGTTACGGTCACATTGATGAGATTCTGTTCAACCTGCAGTCAAAGATTATCAAAGAAATGGCTTCAAAAGAAGACTGCATTATTGTGGGACGCTGCGGTAATTATGTGCTCCGCGATGAAGAAAGATGTAAAAATATCTATCTGTACGCCCCTTTAGATGTCCGTATCTCAACCATTATGGAGCGATACCAACTAGATGAAAAGGGCGCTCACTCCTTAGTGCGCAAGATGGATAAAGACAGAAGCTACTATTTCAACTACTACACCGACCAGAGCTGGGATGAGATGAACACTTATGATCTGAGCATAGACACAAGTGCATTTACCGTTGATGAGATTGTCGATCTGCTTGAGATGGTTTATAACAAATTGTAAATAACTGTATGGCTCGAACGATTGAGCCTTGATATGACAACAAGGGAGATATCACCGTGTATCTCCCTTTAGTTTTTTCTTTCACAAGTGTCAGACAGATGAATGCTCATTTCATGCCACTGCTCGCCGCCCCAATTAGACTCTCCAATGCCATGATCATGAAAACCAAATTTTTCATACATATTTACTTTCTCTTCTACACAGGTCAAAATGACTAACTTGCGATTCTTTTCCCGCTCTCTTCTCAAATATTCATCCACTAGCGCTCTCGCCAATCCCTGACCTCTATGGTCCGGAAGCACATCCAGACCAAGCAGCATAATGTTCTTTCCTTCCGGATTATGTACGCTGGCATCTGTAAAAAAATCATCGGTGAGATGTTCCCGATCTGTTGCCAAACCATTGAGAAATCCTGCTAATTTTCCTGTCTCCCTATCCACTGCTACCAAAAACAAATCCGGTGCCTTTTTTATACGTGCTGCCATGTGCTCATAAGAACACGCTTCATTTGGCGGAAAACAGATTTGTTCAATCTCTGCTGCTTGTTCCGTCTCCTCTAGTCGAATCATTCGAAATTCATATTTTTGTAAAATTGTTTCCATCTTATTCTCCCTCTAATGCTCTTTTTCTTACCTGCCCAATATTGTACATATCAACTTGTCAAACGCCTCTTCAAATCTTTTATTATCCAACTCCGTTCTTTTTGCAGGTCCTTTTAGATGATGCCGTTTTTTTGTATTTCTCGCTTTTTTTGCCAAATGGCGTTCCATTAGCATCTGATCTATATTTTCATTTGTGTACCATTTTCCACTCTGATGAATACCATAAGCACCTTTTCCGAGAATCATAGCAGCCACGCCATAATCCTGAGTCACGACAATATCTCCTCTTTTGCAGATGCTGACTAATTTAAAGTCAACCGCATCTGTCCCAGCACCGACAGTCACAACTTGACTGTATGAAGACTCCAGTACGTGATTGGTATCACATAATAAAATTACCGGTATCTGATATTTTTGTGCAATCAGCTCTACAATAGTTACTACCGGGCAAGCATCTGCATCCACTAAAATTTTCACATTCTCGTTCATAATAATACCTACCTGTGCCAGTTCTGCTGAATCTGCAATTTATTCTCCCTCTTTTTATAAAAGTTTCTCACTATCTGAACTTACTATCAACGCCGTACACTCTTGCGCAAAAGATGATCCGCCTTGTAATAAATGCCCGTTTTGGATCGACTTCATCTCAAGCCTGACCAAAGCGGGCATTTTGTATATAATATACCGCAGAATGTACTGCTTGTCTACGGTGTTTTCTGTACTTTTAAACTTTCATCTGAAAACCGATAGCCTCTCGGCAGACAGAAGCCTTTTTTTATCTCATCCGGCATTTCATGTGCTTGCAGCAATAAAGCGGTTTTATTCCTTCGGAAGCCTTTTTGATTATAAAATCCGACTCCGCCGGGATGTGTATTCAAAAAAATATTTTGATCTTTCATTTGACGCGAGAGCTTGTCCACAATGTTCCATCCTAAATGAAGTCCCTGATAGTCAGGATCAACAGCCACATTTAAAATCAGTGCATGCGCTCCATCGGAAATTGCTCTGGCACAGCCGATTAATGTTTCATTATCGTATGCATACTGTACATACTGACTTTTAGAAAATGTGTCTTTTGTCACATGTTCGTTTCGTTTCCCTCCAAAAGCTTTTTCTAGCAGCGCATTTACCTGATGATAATCGGCACGGTCAGATTTATCGGAATAAAAAACCTTAAATTTTTGTTTATCCGATTTCTTCCCGACCGGAAACATTCCTGTAAGAGGCTCAAATTCCGTTTCATATCGATACCCGATTGGCAGGTATAATCCACTTTCGGTCAGTTCTTTTTCCTGTGCATCACTTAACACTTTTCCTACATATGTAAAGGAATTTTTGGAGCGTCGAAAACCGATTTCTTCATACAAATCCAGTTTATCCGGCGTGGCTGTCACAAAAATTTCCTGTCCCTGCAGTTTTAAAATCATTTCACGGATAAGTTTCTTTTCCGTTTCCGCCTTATCAGCCCATACATCACAAATCAATGCCCAGTCATATCCGTCAGACAGCGCGCAGATTGCTCCTGTCTTCTTTTCATCACAATATGAAAAAATCTGAATCTTACTTCCACTTCTTTCTTCCCTATATTCAATACCCATGTAAAACACTCTCTTTCTCAGCCATATCTCAAATTTGTTAAATATAATATTCCGGATCCAGTAACAAAATGTCAATAGTTTTTTAATCACTTTTTTCAAAAATAAGCAAAAAAAATAGAACGCATAGATTTCTCTATACGCTCTACGTTCAGATTTCATATTAAATTTTTGCGTCTTGTGAATCATTTACCAGTCCTTCTAGCTCTTTTTCATTTTTTTCATCTTCAACAGGTTTCTTTCCGGTAATATCCTTATATGCTTCTTTCACACCATTCTTCACAGCCCACTTAATGACAAAATATAGTGCTATCAAAATAACAATTGCGGTTCCTCCGCTTATGCCTAATTCATTCCACATAATTCAATCCTCCAAATTCAAATTCCTCAGTTTCAAAAACTGGAATTTCTATTTGTGTTGCCATGTCATTACATAATCTTTTTCTCCGGTAGCCTCAT
>OBAB01000106.1_pt1 | contig 77680 bp, 73 predicted proteins | sample 1516501 | NCBI WGS metagenome assembly OBAB01 (sample SAMEA2579906, study PRJEB22360) | human gut metagenome
AAAGGCTTATCCTCCAACGATTTTTCAACGGCTCTTCTGAATAAACTAAACGGTATCGCCGACGGTGCGGAGGTTAATGTGCAGGCGGACTGGAATAACACTGATTCCGCTTCCGACGCTTTTATCAAAAATAAGCCGGCCTCCTTCCCGCCTTCCTCCCATACCCACACAAAGGCACAGATTTCCGACATGCCCACCAAACTCTCCCAGTTCACCAACGATCCCGGTTACCTTACCTCCGAGGATGTTGATACTTCCCTGATCCATAATCATGCCAACAAAAGCATTCTGGATTCCATTTCACAGGCACTGCTAGACAAATGGAACACCGTTTCCAATAAAGTGGACAAGGTCACAGGTAAAGGCTTATCCTCCAACGATTTTTCAACGGCTCTTCTGAATAAACTAAACGGTATCGCCGACGGTGCGGAGGTCAATGTACAGGCGGACTGGAGTGTTACTGATGCCACTGCTGATGCATTTATCAAAAATAAGCCGGCCTCCTTCCCGCCGGCCTCCCATACCCACACAAAGGCACAGATTTCCGACATGCCCACAAAGCTGTCCCAGTTCACCAACGATCCCGGCTACCTTACCTCCGCGGATATCGATACCAGCCAGAATCATGTGCATGCCAACAAAGGCATTCTGGATTCCATTACGCAGGCACTGCTGGACAAATGGAATACCGTTTCCAATAAAGTGGACAAGGTCAGCGGCAAGGGGTTATCCACCAATGATTTTACGGCAGCTCTTTTAAATAAGCTTAACGGCATTGCCGCCGGCGCAGAGGTCAATGTGCAGGCGGATTGGAGCAGTACCGATTCCGCTTCCGATGCTTTTATCAAGAATAAGCCGTCCTCTTTCCCGCCGTCCTCCCATACCCACACAAAGGCACAGATTTCCGACATGCCCACAAAGCTGTCCCAGTTCACCAACGATCCCGGCTATCTCACCTCCGCGGACATCGACACCAGCCAGAACCACACACATGCCAATAAAGGCATCCTGGATACGCTTACCCAGGCCATGCTCGACAAATGGAACACCGTCTCCAATAAAGTGGACAAGGTCAGCGGCAAAGGCCTGTCAACCAACGATTTTACAGCCGCCCTTCTCAGCAAGCTCAACGGCATCGCCGAAGGGGCAAACAAATATACCCACCCCGCTTCCCATCCCGCGTCCATGATAACCGAGGATTCCACCCACCGCTTTCTCACTGATTTCTGCAAAACCATCACGGACTGGAACTCGGCGGCGGCAAATGGTTTTTATATGGGAAATGATGCCGCAAACGCCCCGTCAACGGGCTGGTATTTCGGCCGCGTTACCGCCCATAACGCCAACTACCTGTACCAGGAGGTATATCAGTTTACGGCAAGCGCGGACGCCAGGGCCGTACCCAAATACATCCGTGTAAAATCAAACGGCGCCTGGGGATCCTGGTCCAATGTCACCGTTGCGGCGGCGGTTCCCTCCAACGCCAAATTTACGGATACCGTGTATACCCATCCCAACAGCGGCGCATCGGCCGGAACCTATAAAAGCGTAACCGTAAACGCCCAGGGCCATGTTACCGGCGGCACCAATCCCACCACGCTTTCCGGCTACGGCATTACGGATGCGGCCGCCAAATCCCATACCCACAATTATGCCGGCTCCGCTTCCGCCGGAGGCGCTGCTTCCAGCGCGGAAAAATTATCCGCCAGCAGAACCATTTCCCTGACCGGCGATGTCACCGGCTCAGCCTCGACCAACCTGTCCGGCAACGTTTCCATTGCCACAAGCCTGGCAGGAGGCGTACTGAAGGAAAAAATAAGCGCAACCGAACCCACCGGACTGTCAGTAAATAATTACTGGCTTCAGGAATATTAAGGAGGATACTATGGCTACTTTACATACGCCGGATATACATCCTGTCGAGACCTTTGATCCCATCAACAACCACACTGTGGAATTTTCCTACACAGGCAGCCAGATAGTCCGCAACCGGGCCATCGTGCTGGACAACGAAACCTATCAGACCGTATATGATTCCGTGCAGGACAGAATGCGGCCCGACCACGTATTTCCGGGAGGCACCTTTTCTCCCGGAAAAAGCTATCAAATCCGCATCAAGGTTTTTGACGCCTATGGCAATGAATCCCCTTTTTCAGAGCCTGTACTTTTCTGCTGCTACTCCACCCCGGAATTTCGTTTCGACGCCCTGGACAAAGACACCATCCTCCACACGGCCAACCCAAAGCTGACTCTTATCTACTCCCAGAAGGAACAGGAGGCCTTACAGGACTTCCAGTTCCTTCTCTACGACTACGATAAAACACTGCTCACTTCCTCCGAACATAAATATGACGCTTCCGACATGACCCATATCTTTTACGGCCTGAAAAATGAAAGCGAATATTATGTGCGGGCCACAGGAACAACGGCCCACGGACTTCGCATCGAAACCGACTATATCAAAATAAGCATTAAATATTTCCTCATGCCTGCCAACGTCCTTTTTGAGGCAAAAAACCATCCCGAAAACGGCAGCATTGCACTGGAAAGCGGCGTCATTGACATCGGCTATGAAATAGAAAACGACAATTATACCATTAAAAACAGCGAACTGATTATCGGCGGCGACAACACGCTCACCTATAATGCCGGCTTCGAAATTACGGATGAATTCAAGGTATTTCTCAAAGCGCGGAAAGTCCCCCTTGACGCTCCTTTTTTCAAAATGCGCTGTCCGGGAACCGGCAAATATCTTGATATCCGTATAAAACGGCTGGGGAAAGCTTACTACGGGATTTTAAACATCCCCTATGGCACCAAACTGGGGCATTACAATATTTTCGCCGAAATCCCCACGCCCTCACTGGCAGACGCGCAAGGCAGCCTGCTTGTGGACACCGCCGGCAACCTGCTTATGCTCGCCGCCCCGGGCTACCCGGATCAAAACACCGCAGTTTTCGAAATCAGCTATAAAAACGGGCGCTATGACTTAAGCATCTATTATGAAAACGACAGTACGGTGGAAACTATCTGAAAGGAGACTGACAAACTATGCTATTTCTCGGAACCGCTTTTTTCAGCGGGTTACATACACTGGATCCTCCTGCCGTCAGCGTCAGCCCGATCACGGAAATCAAGCTGACCAACGGAACCTTCGATCATTTATACGCCAGCAAAAATTCCGAAGAAACCATCGAAAGCACGCATAATGAATGGAATGAAAATACCCTTCTCAGCGCGCCCTTTGATGACAGCCTGGATGCCGGGAATTCCGGCTTCAGCTTAAGGAATACCGACGTAATGGTGGTCAAATGCCGTGAAAAAGGCAGCATGGACTGGAGGACAATCCATACCAAGGAAATCAAAACCATTGATGATTTCAAAATGTTTTACTTTTACTACTATGCCCGAAGCAACACGGATTACGAATTCATGCTGGCGTCCACCTGCAACGGCATTGAAAACAGCCGCGTAATCAGGGAAGTCCATTCCGATTTCAACGGCTTTTTCGTTGTAAACCAGGACAACGCCATCGGAACCATTTACAACCTGGACGGATGCGATATCACCAGGACGGCGTCCGGCGAGGCTGCCACACTTTTAAACAGCCAATATGCCAAGGTGATCCATAACGGCGCCTATAACTACGATACGGGCACAGCTACCGGCGCCTTCCTGAAAACGGACACAAGGGACTGCTTTGCCGACCTTCCCGGCAGCCTGTCGCTGAGAAAGGACATGATGGATTTCCTGACCGATAAAAAGCCAAAAATCCTCAAATGGGAGGACGGCCGGATCTGGATGATTGATGTTGTGGGAACCCCCACCGATACCATGGACAGCCATCCTGACCTGCGTAAAATCACCTTCCAGTTCGCCGAAATCGGTGATGTCAATGACCCCAAAGCGCTCTATACCAACGGCTTAAGCCCCATAGGGCCGGAATGGTGGTGATTTATGAAATATAGAATAAACGAAGAAGACAAGCTGCTTTTCAGCCAGGGCTCCCTTGACTATAAATACCGCCTCAGCGTCATGAAGGGCAGCCGGATTGTGGATGTTATCTATGGAATTTCACAGCTGGGCACCTACGGAATCAACGGAGAATCCGACATCCGCAGGACCCTGAACTTTACGCTGGCGCTGGATGAATTTCAGACAGATATTGAGGAAAAAATCCAAAGCTGGTTCGGCCTGGATTTTAAATTTGAAATCGGCATGTACAGCGTCATGAAAAATGATTACATCTGGTATCCCTGCGGCACCTATCTGATTACCGCCTCCAATACCCAGTATAACAGCACCAGCAATACCCTTTCCCTCACCGTTTCGGACTGGTTTTCCAAACTGAACGGGACACGCAACGGACAGGTAGGCGGCACGCCGCTGATAAAAATTCCCGCTGTGGACGACGAAGGAAATCACACCATCCTGCGGGAGGTGCTGACCTTTGTCCTGAAGCAGCAGGGCGGGATTGAAAACTGCATCATTGATGATATCGGAGAATTTTTCGGCATGGAAGCCAATAACACGGATTTTGAAGAATACCGGAAAAATAACCCCGGCTGGAACCAGCTTCCCTATGACCTGGAATTTAACATGGGATGCATGGTTGCCGACGAAATCAACGAAATCACCGGCCTGTATCCTAATCTCCAGAAATATTTTGACGTATACAATAACTTTTGCTGCCACATGATCCCTTCCTGTGAAAATAATCCGATTGCACTGGACGATGATTTTCTCAAATCCATCCTCACGGACAGCGGGGAATCCGTTGACTATGATATTGAAAACATCCGTAATGTCACGGAGGTCCTCGGTTCCGTTTACGAGATTGACCGGATGTCCGAAAATTGCACCACCTCAGGCAATACCTACAAGCTTCAGCTGGATGACTATGAAAAATATGTTTCCAACGATTATATCGCTTTCACAGCAGACAAAAACAATACGGAAGGAATGCAGCTTCAGATCAACGGGCTTTCCCTGGTTCCCATTTATTATGAGAATACAACGAACCCTGTCGCCGCAGATACTATGACCGCCGGTGAAACATATGTCTTACAATATAAAAAGGTTGATAACTCCGGCCGTTTTTATTATCTGGGCCAATACCAGCCCCATGCCATATGCGTTCTTACCGCCGATGCGCAGGACCCGGTTTATACGAAGCAGTATTTCACAGAACGGTTTAACTGCAAAAACGTTGTATTCCGCGTGGAACCCGACAATCCCTTTACGATACAGCAGATAGGCATTGTTCCCGATGTCAAAACCGGAGATACCTATGACTACATCACATCCGTGTCCAATGCCATTGAAACGGCTATCTATGACAATATAAAAACCTCCTCCTGGAATGATATTGTCACCATCACAACACTCTGTGTCCCCTGGCTGGATGTCTACGAAAAAGTCACCTGGCAGAAACAGAATACATCCGAACCCTATCCCTATATCATCACAAACATATCTCATAATCTGGGAGGCACCGTACCGACGACCTCCATAACAATGTACCGTTTCCATCCGTTAATGTACGATTATGAGATCCCACTCTAAGGAGGTGAAAAATGTCATATCAACTGTCAAATTACAAAGACGTGGATGCCACAGCCGCTCCTCTCGTCCTCCAGTATTATAAATACATGGACCAGGAGGATTTTGCCGCCGCTTCCCGGCTGCTCGAGGAGAATCATGAGCTTTTAAAGCCGTACATTATAGACATGAACGGCATCAACAAAATTGAACAGGGCCTTTATGAGCTGTGGCAGACGGCCTCGTCCACCCAGGCCGTCGTGATTACGGAAAACGAAACAGAACCGGAAGGCAATTTCGGTCAGGGCACCGAATGGTTTGCCGAATACTGAACAGGGAGGATTTAATGAACGAACATGATTTTATTTTTGTACCCCACAGCTCTGCCCGGCTGCGCAGCAAAGAAACCGCCGACCAACACAAAAAGCTGTTCAAAGCGGGCAATCCGGCAGGCGCTGCCAGGCTTTTAAAGAACCATCCCAACCTTGAGGCGTTTACCGCCTCACTCTTCAATTTCCTGGAACAAAAGCTGGTTTCCATCGAAGAACAGCTGTCCTTTAAAAAACAGGAAATATTTAACGTATATTCAGACACAGAACCTACCGCCGAAGAAATGGCCGGCAAGGTTTTCTGGAACAAAGAATACTAAGAAAGGAAACAAAAATATGAGTATTGTATCAGGTTATAAAAAATTTAAAAAGTATATTTTAACTTCCTCGGGCTTTCAGCTTGTTTCCCATTGGACGAACGCAAATACACTGCAATTCGACGACGGAAAGACCGCCCAGGCGAAGTTAGGTGCCATCGATGGCATCTCCAGCTCTAAAGATTCCAGCAGCGATAAAATTGCGGCTAGTACTAAGTTGGTTAGTGAATTAAATTCGGATTTAGGTGGTTTGTCTTTTTATGAAGATGAAACCGGAAAGTATGTGATAGGTGCTGATTCAGTTCCAAAAAAATTGGGTAGCATACCAATTAAAGGGCATGTTAAAGCTGGAAGAACCAGAGGTGGAGCGGGTGTGGGAGAACTAACCTATTACAATATCCCTAAGGGAAGTACAATAAAAATCTCAAATCTTTCATTACCATATGGACCACAAAATACAATAAATTTTTACGTTAAGGTGAATGGTGTATCAGTGCTCACAACAAATGGTAGTTATACAATAGATACAGAAAATAGTACATTATTAATATATATGTATATATATTTGTCTGAGGAAGGAAATGGAGGATATGGAAATTGCGATTATGAAATAACTATATAATTAGAGTTTTTAAAGTTAATTTATAATCTTAATCCTTCTATACTCTTTTCATATATTATATAACCTCACAAACTGCTGATACCGTTAATAATGACCCTGTATTTCCCCAACTTTTCAATGATGTTGATATTGAGGTTCCAGCTATCGTTAATTTTCCTGTTGCTGAATTATATGATATATTCGGTGCTATCGTGCCACTATAATTATACCCTTTATTATAAGAATCATTCTCCGTTTGATAAGCACTAATATTTGTTTTAACAATTCTTAAAAGAAAATTTTCTTCTGGTGAAAAGTTTGTATATCCTTCATATTGTGATAAATCAAACGTCGTACCAGTACCTAAATTAATTAGGATACTACCTAACTCTTTTTTTGATGTTGAATCGACACCTCGTTGAATATAGTATTTTCCGCCTTTATACAAGAGTACATTACCACCTAAATCCGAATTTTATACTTTACTTCTCTTATATTTATTTGCTTATGTTAAATACCTACATTATTAATCTATTTACTAAAGTTCGGATTTAGGTGGTTTGTCTTTTTATGAAGATGAAACCGCAAAGTATGTGATAGGTGCCGATTCAGTCCCCCCAAAATTGGATAGACCAAATTTAAATATAGTAAAAGTTGGTTATGAAGGACATGGGGACGATTGGGAGCACTAGGATCTATTTGATATAGTAATTGATGTTTCTGAATGTTCAAAAATTACATTAGACGGCATTACGTCTCCGTCAAATTAGGCATATATAATGGTTCAACTAAAAAAAGATGATAATGCAATTTTTAATGTGTCTAATAACAATTACGATAATGGTATTTCGAATAACAAAATCGTCGCCCATGTAATACATCTTATGCCGTTTCCGATGCATCCACATTTACTATTGTGTTGGGACAACATTATGCAATCAAATATTATGGATTAATAACATTACTATAGAATAGTCTCTTTAAAACATGCATTACGGAAACAAAGGCTATTCAGTTTTCATGAATAAATGCCTTGTTCCCCATTCAATGTAAGGTCTTGTATCATGTCCAGTCACTGTTTTATAGTGTACAATTGTTTGACTACTGGCATTGCCAGATACAGAATAATCGTATCCAGTATGATTTGCTCCATCCATAACAGCCCATATACCCTTCGTCGGGTAATGTTTGTGATGTAGATAGCACCAATCCTTTATTTTCGGAACTACCCAATTTTTTTGAGACTGGAGCAGCACCTCCTGTAGGGGTATAAGTAATGTAAACACCATCCTTCCGTCGTTCAAAGCTACAGCTATCTAAATCCGAATTTCATAATCTACCATCTTCCCTCATCTACTAAACTAAATCAAAAATTTCCCCTCCTCCCAAATCACCGCCTTATCCCCTCATCCCCCCACCGAAAGGAGCCCCTCCCATGCCCAATACCCCTGCCACCGCCGTCACCAACGCCAACCACCTCATCACCACCGGCGTTGTCTACATATACGGCCTGAAATACGAGCCAGTAACCCAGTCCAAAATAAACACCCTGGCAGCAATGTATCCCAACATATACACCCCCGCCATCAAAAAACTGGCCCTTGCCAAAATCGGCAAAACAGGAATTGACTGCTCCGGCTTTGTATGCCATTCCTACGGAATTCCTCACATTAACAGCACCCAGCTAAAAGCCAGAATGACACACCTATACAAGGTTTCAGATCCGCAAAACCTGCTAAACGGAATGCTCATCTGGCGAAGCGGCCACATCGGCATCGTGGAAATTGACGATACCGGTGAAGCATGGATACTAGAAGCCAAGGGAACCGCCGAAGACCTGGTAAAAACAAAATATACCACCCGTTCCAAAGCTTTCACCTACTACGGAGAGCTTGCCGGCATAGATTATTCCGCCGCAAAGAAATATGAACCAGCTTCCCGCCCACAATCCCCTGCAATCATCCGTGAATTAATCGACATATCTCATCATAACACCATCAATCTCACTCTTGCCGCCACAAAATACAAAGATATCATCATCCGAGTCGGCTACAGATCCTACAGCTCCGGAGCCCTTACCCTGGATAAAAAATTCCTCTCCCACGTAAATGAAGCCCTTAAAAACCACATGAATCTCGGCTTCTATATCTATGACCAATCCATCAATGAAACCGAAGCCCGACAGCAGGCGGACTGGCTTTGCGAACAAATCCGCCCCTTCCCTGCCTCCTACCCCATCTTCATTGATTCCGAATATTCCAATCCGAACAAAAATGGCCGCGCCGACAATATCACGAAAGAACAGCGAACAAAAAATATCGTCGCATTCTGTGAACGCATCCGGGAACTGGGCTGCATTCCCGGCGTCTATGCCTCCGACAACTGGTTCAAAACCATGCTGATTTTTGACCGGCTGAAAAACTACCAAATCTGGTGTGCTAGATATTCCGCAAAACCTCCCACCATTGACCATTATGATATATGGCAGTATGGCTCCTCCTTCATCCCCGGCTCAGCCACCCCAATTGACGTAAACCATTTATATAAAGAATATCTCACTCCCTCAAAACCTGAAGAAACAGCCTGGAACGAGGTCACCGCTACCGCCCTCAACGTAAGGGACAAGCCGTCCACAGCAGGAAATATCATCGGCCTCAAGCATCAATACGATAAAGTAAACATCTATTCCCTGCAAAACAACTGGGCCAAAATCAGTCCCGCCGAAAACAAATGGTGCAGCTACAGCTATCTCCGCTCACATAAAGGCCATGTGGTAAACTGCAGTAAGCTGAATTGCAGAACTACCCCCGTTTCCGGTGCCGTAAACTTTATTTTATCCCGAAACAATACCGTTAACATTCTCCGCCAGGATGCAGTATCCCGCTGGTACTATATTGAATTCAACGGTCATACAGGCTACGTTTCAAACAAATATATCTCTCTGTAGAAAGGTTTTTCCCAAAACATGGATATCATAATAGATTCTTTAAAAACATATGACAACGTAACAATCCTCGGCGTCATTCTATTTCTGTCTTCTATTATTTCATGCGTATCCAGGCTGCTTAATGCCCTTGGAAGTCTGCTGAATAAATATTACCGGAAAAGAAAGGGCCTTGAGGATAAAAATAATTCTTTCGAAAACACTCTTAACAGACACCAATCCGACATAGAAACCTTAAAACAATACGAAACCGAAACACACAACGACATAAAAGAAATAAAAAACCTGTTGGAATCACACATTCAAAGGGATAACGAACGCACCATCTCTTCCTTCCGCTCCACACTTTACAGGCTCCACATGGAATTTACGAAGCAGAAATACGTCACCCCGGAAGGCCTGAAAACCTTCAAGGAAATAGGAAAAGTCTATGTTGAAGCCGGCGGTGATGATATTTATCACGATAAGCTTGAACCGGAAGTCCTAAAACTCCCCATCAAATATGAAGAAGATATCCTGTGAAATCCAGGGTCCCTTCCTGCATACCCCACAAAAAAGGAACTGACTTTTTCCCTCCGGAATCAGTCAGCTCCATATCTTGTTAAAATAAATCCCGCATCCAGCCGAAAAGGACCTTCGCCGTTAATCCTCTGTTTGAAACCTGTAATTTGTACCATAGGTCCTCAGACAGATGATATTACCTTATAGATAAAATTACCTGGATTTCGCCTTAAGGCTTTCATCTTACCGCTCTCTTTAGGTGTTCCTATCCTAATTCTTTTCCACCTTATTAACATCCCGCTCCATCGGCAGGCTGTCCTTATACCCTTTCATTCCCGTCTTACCATATTCCGTGGCAATGTCCAGAATCGTTTTTTCTTCCTCTATCTGCAGATCTGTAAGGTAACTGTCAGGGAGATTCTCATGCAGGGCGGCAACGGTATAACTTCCGGACTTTTCTACCGGTGTGCCGTCCTCAAGCCGGATTGACTTGATTTTATGGTCTGATGTAAATTCCACATCCAGACCCGATGTTTCATAATAGAATGGGGATGTCATTCCGCCCTTATCATAGTAGTATTCATTATTAAGCTTATTATCAATCTGTTCCCAGCACATTCCGTCTTCAAGGAGCTCATAAAGCTTTTCCCCGGAGATTGTCCCTGTACTCATTTTTGCCCATCCGCTCGTTCCGTCAAAAGCCATTATGCAATTACGGCTCAGAGCCCAGGAGTAAATATCGCCTTTATAGAATTTGGCAGCGATTCCGGTCGTAGGATTGTTAAACTCCCCTTGCTCATTTATCGCCGGAGTAATCATGCCAATCTGTGTGCCGGCATAATTCCGGAGTGCATCCGCAAAATACTGTACTGTCTGTTCCTCAGTAAAATCCTCTTTGGCAGTAAACAGATACTCTCCTGTATACGCTTCTGTCGTTTCATTCTTTTTCAGTTCATCACAGCGTTTTATGTATTCTTCCTGTGAGATCAACCCATTCATCATATTTTTCAATTCCGCAGCAGATGCCGCCAGCGTATTCATATCTATATTCATAGGCGCAAAATGATTCTGCCCCAGCACGTCCTGATAGGAGTCAGTAATATTAGTAAGATCCCCCTCAAAACCTCTTAAAAAGGAATAACAGGCATCTCCGCGCATAAGCCCTCTCTGACCTTCCTCGGTACTCAAAAGATCAAGAATCCTGAGTCCAACCTCCAGCTTTTTTTCATTTCCTTTTTCACCCAGCTCTTTATTCAATGCAAAGTACCCTGCCGTTGCGGTAGGATAATAGGAATCCGCCGTTCCCGTGGTAAAAAACGGGATCAAACCATACTCATGTACCTCATCAGACTCAAAATTTCCAATCAGACCATAAAATGTGGCGATTTCCCCATTATCAAACCGTTTCCGCTGGCTCGCGCCCGTCTCATTTAATCCATAAGGGAAAATACCATCCTCGAACCATCGTATATAATTGGCAATATAAGGTTCGATTACCCCTTCCCCTTTTGCATTTCCCTTGACAAAATTATAAAACCAGGCCGAACCCTCAGGTGTGGAATAAAAATCAGCCGCCATCGTACAGGCCAGCATATTTGAATAAGTTCCGGCTTTATCCCAGGAAGCGCCCACACACTGTATCCCTTCTTTTTCCACCTGTTCACATAAAGCGACAAGTTCATCATAACTATGCGGTTCCTTCCATCCGTGTTCCCGGAAAACATTTTTATCATACACAAGCCCTGTCAGACTGGTGAAATTCGGAATGAAATAAACTTCCCCATCCATATTCATGGAATCAATTGACTGGGTTATATACCGATTGAGCACATCATACGAAGATAAATCCAGGAAGCTGTCCTTATATGTATCCATCTGAAGGTCATTTCTGGTAGTTACTAACAGGTCAGGAATATCATGATGCTCGAGGCGTTCCGCCACATCCAGGGTGAAATTCGAGCCGCCGTACATCTCAACACGGATCTCCATATCAGGATATTCCTCCCGCACCTGATCCAGGATGCTCCTTGGAACATAACGGGTTTTGCATGCATTGATTGTAAATACGTTGTCTTCCTCTGGCTTTTTACCGCAGCCTGCGCAAAGCAGCGCCAGCAATATCATGAACAGACAGCAGGCCGCCCCTCTTTTATACACTTTTTTCAGTTTCATGTCCTTTTCCCCTTTTCCCTTTGCAGTTTTCTTTTGTGGCGGGTCAGTAATTCGATTTGTCTGCCCAAAGCCACAAAATCCAAAGGTTTTGAGAGATGGGCATTCATCCCGGCTTCCTCCGACTCTATGATATCTTCCTGAAATGCATTCGCAGTAATGGCAATGATTGGGACACTCTCCGCATCCGCCCTTTCCAGCCGCCGTATTCTTCTGCTGGCCTCGTATCCCCCCATTACCGGCATCATGACATCCATAAGGATAACATCAAAATACTCCGTTGGACTCTCAGCAAACTTTTCAACTGCTTCCTGTCCGTTTTCTGCCGTAATCACAAAAGCTCCCATTTCCTGGAGCATCTCAACGGCAATCTCCCTGTTCATTATATTATCCTCTGCCAACAGTATTTTCCTGCCGCAGATGGCTTCTGTGCTGTCCTCAGGCTCTTCCTTATCAGCCTTTATTCCATTCGGATCCAGCTTAAGCTCAAGATCAACGATAAAACAGGAGCCTTTTCCAGGCTCACTCTCCACTTTTATCGTCCCATGCATCAGTTCCACCAGATTCTTTACAATGAACATTCCAAGGCCGCTTCCTTCAATAGAATCAATAGTGGAATCCTTTTCCCTGGTAAAGCTTTCAAAGATGTGCTCTATAAACTCCTTCTTCATTCCGATTCCATTATCCCGGAATTCCATATGATAATGTGCATATTCCCCTGACGCCCCGGGAGTTTCCACGATTGACAGCCTGATCTCCTCTCCCTCCGGCGTGAATTTCACCGCATTGGACAGGATATTGATGCCGATCTGGTTCAGATGCAGCTTGTCCCCGATCACATATTCATTCCGGATATCCTTCTCAATTGTAAAATGCTGCTTCTTGTTATCCGCAAGAGGCCCGATCACAACTCTGATATCCTCAATAAAGTCTGATATGTTCATCGGTTTCTCCGCAATTTCAAAGGCGCCCTCACTGATCTTGGATACATCCAGAATATCATTGATCAGTGACACCAGATACTTTCCGGAAATCTGTATCTTATCAATATATTCCAACGCCTTCTGCCTGTCATCTATATTGGCCGCCGCCAGGGTCGCCATACCGAGCACGCCATTCATAGGCGTCCTGATATCATGAGACATGTTTGCAAGGAAACGGCTCTTTGACTCGTTTGCCTTATGCTCATATTCCAACTCAATTTCCTTCTGCTTCTTTTCTGCATTAATCCTGTAAAAAAAGTGAACAATTCCGCCTATCCCTGCCGCTGCAAGCAGAATGAGCACAGCAACAAGCATCCCCGTCATCCGGGTATAATTATGCATCTCATTGTTCACCACATCGACCGGAACCATGAGCAGCTGCTTCCATCCCACAACATCTACAGTAGTGTAACTCAGGTAAGCGTCCCTGCCTTTTGCCTTGATCTGCATGATCCCATCGTTTTTCCCCGAAAGGAGCTGCTCCTCCAGATTCTCCAGTTCAGGATTCTCCTTCTCCACTGCATTGACTATATTATACGCATCCATGCTGTCTTCATGGATGGAGCGTGCCACTGTGATCCCATCCGCATCCAGCAGGTATACATCACAGGACTCCTTAAAAGCGTTAATATTCATGTTCTCCAGCATCGACTGGACCTCATAGCAGATTCCTGCGCCTTCAATTAAATGTCCATCCAGTTCAAAAGGCTCAACAGGCCTGGCAAACAAAAGAATTTCCGTACCATCGTAGTCCGTAGCCGGAGCCACCACATTTTCTCTTTTGGAGATGACCCTGTAGATGCTCTGGGAATTATCAAACTGCAGCTTGCTGATTTTGCCTGTCTCGTAGATGAAAGAACCGCTTTTATCTATAAAAAACAAATGGGAATACCCCCAGGTCTGTTGATAGTCTGAAAGGAAACTTACCAACTCCTCCTTTGTACCGCTTCCATATATCAGGTAATAATCCCGTATAAAGGTGTCCAGGACATTCCAGTTTGTCTCACACTGGTCAGAAAATCTCTCAGACAACTGGTGCGCAATCTCCACCAAATGCCCGGAACTCTCCCTGTAAATTGTCTTCTGTGTCTCATATACCATAGCCGCTACGGTGCCGGCTAAGGCTAATATAATAAATGCAGCACCAATCATATTTCGTATTCTATGTTTTTTCATTTTATCATCATACGCTTTCTGCGATCTGCTCTTTTGATAATCTTAACACAATTATCTGATAATTGCTATGGAAAGAAGCCATCATAAAAGGACTACTTTATCACATTTTCCGCTTCCTTCCTGCCCAGTCACGTGCGTCTTCCCCCTGACAGCTTACAGCTTCATCAGATTCCCAATCCACTTCAGCCAACCGGCCACCGAACTCGCCCGCCGCGCCACCTGCCCCTCATTGCACACATGCAGCGCCCTCATTTCATCAGCTATCTCCTTTTTATCCGGCACCTCTCCCGTTTCCATCATCACGTCAAAAAAATCCGCAAATATCCGATGCTCCAATATCAGTTCCACCAGCTTCAGCTGACGCTTCTTATAATTCAGCCTGAAAATACGGTTGCCCAATGCGGTCAAAGACACCACCTTCTGCCCGTCATCCGCGTTTTTTTCAAATAAACCAAGATATCTCCCCGCATTAAAATAATAATCCGACTGCCGCAGGTCAAAATCCATAAGCTCCGCAATCTGCTGCGTTGTCATGGGATTTTCATACATATTTTCCAACAGCGAAATCACCCGATCCATGGAATTGGCCTGAATAAATGGTATTTTGGTCCCTTCCATATTGTCATCGGTTTTCACAGCCGTATTCCGACGGACCTCCAGAAGATTCTGCCTGCTGATTTTCGTATCCTGCAGAGAATAATTCTTTGCCTGCACCAGCTCTATGGAGGAATAATCCTCCGGTGTGGCAAAACGATACTCAAACAGCCGGTAAATCATATTTGAGTATACGGAAAAAACAAGTCTTATCGGCTTCTTCACCCTGCTTCGCCAAAGCCTGTAAGGATAATACAGCTGCCTTACATGAAAATCCTCATGGACCACATTTTTAGCCTCCATGATCACCACCGAGGCCTCGTTTTCAAAACCGCCGTCAATTTCACACTGCGCATTATTGACACTGATTTTCCTTTTGATTTTCCGATAAGTATCCACCTCAAAGTCAAAGCAACCTGTTCCCATCCGGCCATTAAAGGTGGAAACATTACCGCTCGTTTCCAGAAAATCATCCAGAATCCCTGAAATGATCAGTACATTGATTGCATTGGCCTCAGAGCTGATGTTATTTATGTCAATGGTTTCATAATCCGGCAGCTCCACCTGCTTCATCCGCGTCACCGGCTCATCAAGCTCCGGAATTTTCTGATAGAGGATAAAATCCCCCAAAACATAGGAGCTGCGGCTGTCCGGCAAAATATTGATCCTATTTTTCCGCAGCACCTCAGGCAGGGAATCCGTGCTGTCCCATTTTGCCATCAGCCGCGGTTCCCTGAACTCCTTAATCTGGCTGGCCTTAATAGGAAAACAGCCGTTTTTTTCGACTTCCTCCAAAACATGATATTTTTCAATAATCGTCTTCCACGCTTCATTTGCGGAAAGACCTTCTTTTCTTTCGGCCATGTTTCCGACTCCTCATTATAATTACCTTTTTACCATTAGTCCGACTGGCTCAGGCTGTCCAAAACTGCTGCCTTCCTATCCGCATAATAAACAATTTGCTCCACCGTTTTGCGAACCTCCGAAATTCCCGGTTCCTTTTCATCCGCACCACAGTCTATGCCCAAAACACGTTTGATATTATATTCCAGCCACTCCAACCTGCCGCAGTTACTGTCATAAACAGCCTCCCAATCCACCGGCGCACTTCCGCCCGCCGCAAGATAAGACCTCACAAACACCCGGAGCAGCTCAAAATCAACCGCTCGCTCTTCATACCCCGACCAGCACAAAGCCAGCTCCATAAGCTCCAAAAAAGGATTGGAATATGAAAGGCACTCCAAATCAATAATACGGTAATCCCTGTCGTTCCATAAAATATTTTTACAGTCCATGTCATTATGGCAGATGGCTGCCACCTGCGGAAGCCTCTTTACCGCCGCATTCCCCCGCTCCTGACAGTCACAGAGCAGAGAACGATTATCCTTTAAAAGCTGGAAAAGCCCGCTGTTTTCAGCCTCCAGCCCCCTGATATAAAAATCCCAGTCAATACGGATTTCATTGCGAACAAAAGGCGCCTCTCTTTTATCGATATTGTGAATGAGCGCCAATATTCTGCCAACCTCGGCACAATGAAATTCTTTAATCCCGCCGCTCTTTAGCGCCCTTCCATCATACCAGGGGAAAAGGTAAAAATACTGTCCGTCAAGCTCCTGCATCTTTTTATGTTGAAAGGTTAACGCCGGAAGAATGGGAATCCCGTACTTTTCCAGAATCTCCTCCAGCCGCTCGGCCGTATCAAAATTAGCCTTGGCCTCCGGCCGCAGCATAACATGGGGATTCAGCAGCTTAACCGCATATCTGCCCCTTGTTGTTTCCAGTGAAAACATATTGTGCATAAGCCCGCCGCTTAACCGGACAGGCGGCAGCAGGAGCCTTCCCAAATCCAGTTGTGCACATATATTTTCAAATATCCTGTCAGGCATCCAGTTCCCGCCTTTCCGAAATATATTTCTTATATCATAACTTTACTTTTACTTCCTGTAAACCAAAACAGTACTTTTATCCATACAAAAAGGGACCTTGAAAACAGTCCCTTGCGCAGGGGCTGTTTTTTCACAGCCCCCTTTTTTACAGTTTTATTAATTAAAATCATAGCTCATCCTAAAAAACGCCGCTTCCGGCATACGTTTCCTGCTCCAGCTTTTCCCGGATTCAGAATCCTGCCAAAGCATAACATTTTACCGCCCGATGGTTCCATTCCCGCACATCCAGATAAACAGCCTTTGCCCCATACAAATGCCGGCTCTCCTGAACTGCCAGCCTGACAACCCGGCTTCCATATCCCTTCGAACACAGATCCGTACGAATCCCAATACCCAGAAAAACTACCTGAAAACATTTATACTTTTATTGTACTCATTTTTACCATTGCCGCAATTACATATGTCTAATCAAAGATAAATATCTCTTCAATTGACGCTCCTACTGCCCTGGATATATCAATCGCCAGCTTCAACGATGGATTATACTGCGCTTTCTCCAGACGCATTATCGTTTCCCTGCGCACACCCACCATTTCGGCCAGCTGTTCCTGCGTCAAATCCTTCATAAGCCGATATTTCTTTAATCTGCATTCAAATTCCGCCATACCTTATTCCGCTCCCTCATCACACTGGTCATCATGATCATAACGATACAGCAAATATTCGCTCAGGAAAATTTCCAGACCCAATGCAAATGATATAATAATAATGACAGCAATCAGGGTAAAATCAAGATTCCCCCAAAAATTTTTCTGGCAAAGTGCTATTAAAGCAATGAAAATAATGGCATATGAAATCTTCAGAGCCGTCAGCTGAGCGCGGTCCGCATTCTCCCTGAACCGTTCATCCATAAAGGTGCCGGACATTTTCCCTTCATAATAAAATCCGAAAAAACCAAAGAAAAGGAAAAAAACAAAAGGATAAACGCTTTCATCAACCTGATAAGTCCAAAAACCGGCAAAGCCCAAAAATCCTAAAAATCCTAAGTATCCAAGCTTCAGATTCAGCCTGCGTGTTCTGTTCGTTTCCTTTGCCTGCTGAGCCTGCCTTCTGCCTGCCAGAAAAAGCGCAATTACCATTCCAAGTACATACAAACAGAAAAAGGAAACAGAAATAATCATTGGCAAATCCTTTATCTGAAAAGTATAGCTGGCAAAATCTGTTGGGACCACCAACCGGGAATTATTGTATGTGACAGAATACCAGCATGAAATCACTAACGCTAAAATACTGGCAACGCCAATCCCTACCATCCATTTAATATTATTTTTCTTCATATCCGCTTCCTCCTATGAGATATATTTATCTCTCCATGTGATAAATATATCACTTAATCATCTTGCTGTCAACGAGGAAAGTGATAAATATATCACATGTTTTATTAGGACGGTCTTACAAGTACATAGATGCATTAAGGAATGAAATAGCTTAACAAAAAAAATAAAAGCAGCCCTCACTGAGCCGCTCTCATTCTAATTTAATACCCTTCACATAAATTGTAACTGCCTCTGTTCATAATATTCGAAATGGAGGATTCACCGTCCCCCGCTTCCCGGGCCAAATCATATCTGGACATATGCCTTTTCCCACACAATTCCTTCTATACGATTCGCAATATACTTCTCATTCAGCAAGCAACTCGCACCCCAATTCTTCGGCCACCTTAATCTTTCGCCAACTCAATGAACATATACATCGGAATTTTTGTCAGCCACTCTATCCTGGGAGACATCTTTCTCTGCTCCTCCGTCGGTTTCGGTTCATTCAAATCAATAATCTTAAATTTATTCCTTACAAACACTTTAACATAATCAGACATTGTCCTATGGCGATAAATTACCCTCTGGTCAATCCCTGAAATTTCCCCCACCCATTCTTCAGGTTCAAAATAGTTTTTTACAATTACCTGAATCGTGTCATTTTCCTTAAACCACTTATGTTCCACAGGCGGCTTAAAACAGGGATGCAAAACCGAAATAAAAACTTTCCCATCCGGTCTGAGAACGCGGTATATTTCCTTCATTGTCCCGTCAAAATCTTCCACATCCATCAGCATCATTGCACACAGTACAATATCGAAGGAATCATTTTGTATTCCATATAAATCATTGCTGTTTCTGACAAGGCATGATATGTCCAAATTCTTTTCCTTTGCCGCGAAAGCAGCGTAACCAATTGACATTTCAGAGCAGTCGGCCGCCGTAACTTTTGCCCCTCTGCCGGCTAATTCCCTGGAGTATCCGCCTTCTCCACAGCCCAGATCCAAAATATCAAGTCCTTCTACATTCCCCAACTTCTGCATTGTATATGGCATGATATAGTGCATCCGAAAATCATTGGTCTGCGCCTTCTCTATCCATTCATTTCCCACATTGCTCCAGCAATCAGTTGAACTATCCCCTTTCATTTCCTTCCTCCATTTTCCTAGGTTTTTTACTCCTATTCATTATAGTTCTTACTACTCATGAAGTACAACGACTTTCTCTTGAACATAGAAAAAACTGACTACTCAAAATCGAATAGTCGGGGCACTTTTATGTTTGAAATTAAAATGTGTTAATTTTCTTTTTCTAACTCTTTGACTGCGGACATTACCCTTTCAAAGTCTGGAATATCTCCGTAAAGCATATCCTTCATGGCGTCATAATCCTAATCCGTCTGTAAAGCAGAAAGGCGATAATAGGGAAGAATCAGCTTCAAGGTTCCCGTTATAGGCGCATACCCCAAAATCCTTTTCCACAATCGGATCATGCATGCCCATTTTATCTGCTGTGTTTCGGAACAACTCCCGGCGGTCATTGTCTGGCAACGTTCCATTCATAAGTTTTATAAGGGCTGTCACTGATATAGGAACAAACTGCTGTTACCTGTGTAGACAGACCAAGCATATTTAAGGCAGTATTGCTGCATGGTGCATGCTCCGGTGACAGCTCCTGGCTAATGCCTTTGCTACTTTTTTCATCTTGCAACCTCGCCGTAATCTGTATTTGAAACAATTTGCTTTTCTTTACCCATAACAAGAATGGCTTGTGAATTACTGAACGGAACAAGTTGCAATTTTGTATTATACTTTGCAATTACTTTTTCCACAGCTTCCATTAATGATTCATCCTTATAATGAGGAACCGGATAAAAGTCTATAACATCCAACGCATCATATGTTTTCAAATGCGGCGCTGCAAGGGGATTATCCGTATCTCTTACATATTCAATATTGGGGGCTGCTAAAATTGCACCGGCAGATTCGCCTATAAATAATTTTCCTGCATTAATTTGTTTTTTTATCAAGTCCCCTGCACCTGAACTATTCATTTCTTGGAGCAAAAAGAAAGTATTTCCGCCAGCAACATAAATGTAATCATTGTTCTCTAATTTGTTTACTATCTCAAGATTAGTTGCAGTGGAAATTTCCAGCTCATCAACAATGAGTCCCATTCTAACTAATAATTCTTTGCTATATTTTATGTGAAAATCCAGTTTATCTGGCAGCGCAGCTGTTGGAATAAACGTTACTGTCTTACCTGTAAGATTTTCATTAGCAAAGTTTTCAAATATATGAGACACTTCCTTAAATAAGGATGCCAAAAATAGTCTCCGCATATGCTACACCTCCATTTATCCCTCATCATTAAAAATAGCGTAATCCCCGCTCTTATTAAACACACTGATTATATCATGCTATATACAATTTCCCTGCCAATTTTATGCTTCCATACAAAATTGGAGCAGTTTTCCACTCTAATTCCTACTTTATCTATACTGGACACTCTCCAGAAAAACTACTATTCCAGCCCTCTGTAAATTTGAATTGGTCACTTCGCATAATGCTTATAACACACGATACTTTTCCGCCAGGAGCACATAAAGTGTTATCCATTTATTGGGTTCACCAACCTTTCCCACATCAAAATATGGATGAGACTTATCAAGAACATATTTACCGTTGCTGTTTTTTTTGCTGTCTAACAATGCCCATGCCTTGTCGCAATTTGGATGATTTGCCACACCAAGAACCGAAAGTCCGTACATTATCATTTGCAGTCCCAGCTTCACATGGTCAAACGGATAGTATGTACCTGCCATTTCTTCAATAATTAACTTTTCAGGATTATTAGGGTGAAATACTACACAGTTGTTTATGTAAAAGTTTGTCAGCTGCTCGAACTGCGGTAAAACAACACCTATTTTTTTAAGCTCTACTGCAAGTAAAAGATATGTAGTTGTTTGTCTGTAACAACCCATATCTGGCAACTTAGAGTCATTCGTTTTCTTGCCTTTGTCCAGACATCGAAATGTACCATCTTCCCTTATGTCCGAAAAAGACAAAAATATTTGTTTTTTTACCCATTCATGTTCATAATAACCAAGTGATACTAAATTTCTCAGCAAAAGTATTTTAGAACACTTCATATATTTAAGATCCATGCTCTTGATAATACGTTCAATATAGTCATCCGTTGAAATATCACTGCGGGTCAGGCCAAATTCAGCAAGTGCAATTAAAGCGGTGACATCCTCCCACTTTTTATTGAGTTTGAATTTATCCATAACTAAACTGACTGTACCTGAGTTTAATAAACTGTTATAAGCCTTTTTAACTTCTGATTTATCTTTTGGCATATCCAAAAGTTCGATCATTGTGCGGTATTTCACTTCTGGGTTTTCGTCTTCAAGAAGCCAATTGAGTACATCATTCCTAATGATTTTTGACATATAATGTCCTCCCTGTATACTATATAAATAATCTCCGTTACAATTTCCTTGCAAATTGTGGTTTATTGTTTACATGTGATTTTATAATAGTCATGATGTTCTCTGTATTTATCAATAAACTCCCATCCACTACTATTCAACGCCTTTCGGCGTTCTGTTGCACCAGGAACAGCCTTCGTCACAATAACCTCATTGCCAAAAAAATCATAAAAGTTGTCCTTTGCAAACTCTAATATTTCAGAAAGACAGGAGGCCTTTTCAAAATCACTGGATATATCTACGCGAAGTACTCCTGTTTCTCCAACAAATCCCTCAATTGTCCCCACTGCCTTATCTGTTGCATTGTCTACTATTGAAAATCTGATAAAATATTGTTTTTCATAAAAATCCAGCCAATACCCTATCGTTTCTAACATCTTTTCCCTTGATTCGACATAAAATCCAAAATCACAGTTGTCATCGTTCATAAGACAAACAGCCCTTTCGTCATTATAGCACTGAAAAAGCGATTCACTGTCTGCCTTTCTGATAAGCCTAATAGTGAAACTTTTTGTCTTTATTGTAGGACATTCTAAATATGCGTTCAAAATTGTATCCTCCTTAAAATTAGTGCTGGATGTATCCGTGGTATTCTTCCTTCTTTTCCGTAAAAGTCCAACAATCGGAGACAGACAGTCCCGGTAACTGGCAGGGATCCAGTTGGGCTTTGGGATCGGCCTGATTTTCCGCTTCATCAAAAAAAAGACATCTGTCCCTCGATTTCAAGGGAGGATGTCTGCTCTGTAGACCTACCATAAAATTTACAGGTCAGGAAAACCGCCTATTCCTACAGGAGAAGATTTTCTTTTTCCAGTTCTGTAAGGCGGTTTACTAATGCTGAGATCTGTGTTCCTTCGACCATGGAAACCTGTTCCTTTTCGTATTCTGACTGTATTCAGCATAGCATAAAAGTGGCTGAAAGCCAGTATTTACAAACTTTTCAGCCACTTTAAAGGAAAAATTTTGGATGCAGTTTCTTCACCGCCCGGGCTGGTCAATGTTTTTTCAATCCACTAACTTACTCAAATTCGGTGTGTTCTTTGCTGTTCTTAACTGTATTTGTTTAAGTTTTATGCAAATACACGTTTCTTTTTACTTCAATTACATCATTTATTCTGGCTTACTGATTTTCTGTTGCCAAAACGTTGCCACGCATCTACAAATAAAATTAATTATCTACTAAAGCAACATGTTTATTCAATTCTTCTTTAAGGAATAATCTATATTTTTTCAAATTTTCATCATACGGATTTATAAAAGCTGCATATGAGACCAAACCCATCATATGATACAAATAATTTTCTCTTGATTCACCTATGTGTTCCAAGTGCGATTCTACACCATATTTTTGTATATAGTACATATCACTCCGTATTCTTTTTCTTATTTTTCTACTTAATTGCATTTTTTCATTAACTACTATTCCCGTAACTTCCTGTCTTTGATTTCTTTTTCTAACTCTGGTTTTCTCTTCATTAATCTTAAATCCTAGGCTATTTGCAATTCTCTCAACATTTTTTATAACATCGCCTTCATTAAAATCACCGGAAAATGTCAAATCATCAGCATATCTTGTATAACGAATTCTTTCTTTGCTAACATAATTAACAATTTTATCGTCTAGTTTACTTGTAATTATATTAGATAATACGGGACTCGTAGGCGCACCTTGTGGCAAACTATTATTCAAACAACAAAGATTTGCTAATAATACCGCCACATTCTCTCTATAGCCAATATTTCTAAATACATTCAAAACTCTTTTAAATCCTATTGATGGAAAAAAATCCTTAATATCCATAGATAGTACTTTTATTTGCCGTTTATGAAATCTAGCATTATCCTTTATTGATTTACCCTTAACATATGCTTTTGCATAAGAACTAACCTTTACGTTACATAATATTTCTTGATATATCCAATTCTGAATTTCTTTCAGACTAGGTAAAGGTTCACTTATTTCACGTTTCTTTCCGTTCCTCTTTGGAATATAATAGGTTCTATAAAAACTTTTAGGTTGGTTACACGCAGAAAAGACATACTCTTCTGCATATCCAACTAATTTACAAAAGTGTACCTGATTATAGATAATAGGAAAATTGTTTGCAAATAATTTTTTAGCATATTCCAACTGTTGAATGCAATATTCTTCTGTTTTTCCTTGCATTTTCGCAATTTGAATAAAATTATTTTCATATTCATTCCATTTCATACGCGGCTTTCAATACTCCTATATATTAATTTTGACAGCATAATTACTAAATCATATCTTCTTTTATATCATCAAGAGAAACGCATTTCTCTTGATGATATAAAACGCGAGCAAATGAGTATTCATTTGCGAAGCTGTGTGAACTTAGTCTTTTTCACTCCTGTGAAAAAGACTAAGTTCACACAAAGGCTTGAAAAACTGGTTCTTCTCTGATTGACGAACTCATCAATCACCACTAATGTGAATGAGTCTAATTATGCTGCCAAAAAGAATACCTACTCAATAAATATATCATACTTTCCTATTTTATCCACTTTATATTTGACATATGGCTCTATCTTCCATTTACCCGCTCTTTTGTTCTCATTTTCCAACTTAATTAGTGCTAAGTTCCCCGCTTCTGAAAGAACAAATTCCAACTTATCATTTATAATAATTAATCCTTCATTTATTAGCTTAGAATATTCTTTTGCAATTGTCGCATATTGATATCCTGCTTTTTCTAAATTTGCAATATTTCCATTTTCATTTAGTATTTTTAATAAAAGATATCTTATTCTAATATCCATATTTCCACCTAAAATCTAGGAAATGGAGCTGTTTTCATATTGCTACTCTCTTCCCAAAATATAGGAAAAGTATTATTTGGTGTTCGACACATAGTAACCAAGGCTTCTGAGGCTCCATATCCAAATTTAAACTTTTCTTTTATTGACATTTTATCCTCTATTTCTCTCATTAATTGAATATTTTTATCCAACATTTCCCCTTCATAAAAATCCGAAATTCCTCGCTGTCGCTCAATGCTTGTTGATACACATATAGAATATTTACTCAAATAATCTAATCCTAATTTTTGTGCTACTAAAGATACAATAGCTATTTGACTTATTTCAACATTCATTTTTAATATGTGTAAAAGACATTTTTCTGCAGTCTCACCCGTCCCTATATAATCATCCGCTAATACTAGGATAGCATCCTTATTTTTTAAGTATAACGGCAAATTTTCTTTTTTATCTAATATCTCAAATTTATATTTAGATAATACATTATCATGTCTTAATTTTACACTATTAAACAGATAAGCCAACATAGATGAACTCTTTGTTTTTCCCTCATCTTCTGGAGAAACTAAAGGCATAATATATAGTTTTGTTTCTTCGTTTATTTCAGGTTTCAATAAAAGCATCTTTTTTACAGCATCAATCAAATAATATGTATATTGCTCCTCTTGTACCCATAAATATCGCTCAGTCAACTCTAACACTAGATTTCTTTTCTTATTCTCATTTATTTCAAGTATTCGCTCACAATAACGATTAAAAAGAGAATCTTCAGCATCTTCTGTACTTTCAATTAACCACTTATTCTTCTCAAAGATTTGAGAGATTCTGATTAAGTACTGTGTTGATAACTCTCGCTTCTTCTTTTGCTTTCTCATTTGATTCCTAAATATTTGAAAACTCCTTATTTGATGTCTCTCTTATTATATTCTGGCAACAAAATATTTCTCTCTAAATTAATAAGAAAAATACGATAGGCAATCTCATAAACTACCTGCCCTATAAAATAAATAATACACTCTCGTACTACTCAAACTCGGCGTGTTCTTTGCTGTATTTGTTTAAGTTTTATACAAAATACACGCCACATTTTACTTCAATTACATCAATTATTCTGGCTTACTGATTTTCTGTTGCCAATTTATATTTTATTAAATCATTCTATTATCATTGTATTGTTCACAGATTGCTTCAATATTTCTAACTCTTTCACTTTATTTACATATATTTCTTCCAGTTCTTTCATTTTCATTTTCGTATTATCATACTGTGATTGGATATTTTCAGGCAATAGAATCCCCTGCTTTTGATATTTATTTTCAATATCTTCAACTATTTTTTTTCTACGCAATATTCTATTCTGTATCTTATCTATGGTTTCCTCTGTTCGCGCAATTTTCTCTGATGCAGAATATTCTCTCCTTTTCCCCTTCGTTCTAGTATTTCTTCTATCAGATCTTTCTAAACTTATTACCTCATCTACGGCACTCTTGTCAATAGGAACTTCATTCATTTTATTGTAAGTACTAATAAAACTATTCATTGAATACATATGAAATTCCTGTCCTGTTTCTTTCATAAACTCTTTCCGAAGTTCAACTCTAGGTCCAATTGTTTTTCCTTTTACAATGTTCCACCAATCTTCTTTTTGGTCATGCGTAACATAAACTACACCAGTGCCATTTTCTTTCGCATATTTGATAATCTGTTTCCAAATTATCAAATCCCCGTATGCATTATTATCATCTTCCTGCCCCTTTTTCTTTTTATCATCTTTATATCCTGGTGGAATTAGCTTTTCATACCTTCCTTTGCCTTCTTCTTTTATTCTTTCTAATTCAGCAGCATCTATATTGTTTCCGACTCTGCCATCAAAGATTGTTAAAATTTTATCTAATATTTCGTCTTTCTCTGCACTTAATACAAGCAAATTTCTATCTTTATTACTATCTAACCATTTAATAAGATATCGAGTCAATTCTGATACTTCTTCATCAACAGAAGTCAAACGTAAGGTATCTATAGCCTTTCCCGTAAAAATATCAATTTCTTTCTTAAATTGATCATAACGCTGTACTGTCTCATATATGACCTCGCACCGTTTTCTCATATATTCATATGCTACCTGATACGGTATCCAAACTCTTTCTTTAAAACTTTCAAATGCTGCCAATAAAGAATTTCTCGTTTTCGCTGAATATCTGTATAAGTTTAACAATACATTTGTATCAAAAACAAAAACTGCTTTTTCCCATAACTGTTGCTTTTCCTTACTGGTAGGTTCTATAAACTCTTTGATTGCGTTTTTCATATATTTTCTCCGCTAATATATTGCAAGCAATTCCAACCCCAAATAATCTTCCTCAATATCAATGCTTGCAAATTCATCACTTCTATCTTGAGTTATCTGCTTTCTTAAAGCTCTGTTCAATCCCAAAAAATCTTTGTAAATGTCAAATACCGGTAAAGGTTTATCTTTAAAAAATTTGCGTGATTCTATTTTTGCAATAATTGTTAATTCTATTCCCTCATAATCTTCTAATTCATTATATTCAATTAGCATATTTTCTGGTGAAACTTTTCCTATTCCTAACCAATAGTCACATTCACTTCCCAACTCGCAAAAAATAGGAATTCTCATCTTTGAATTGTTAAAAACATGATTCAATAATTCTCGTTCACCATCATCTTTACAGTCTATCCCTGATAATATTTGTGGTTTATACTCCTCTATGAGATGAATCATATCAAACTGTTCAGGTACATATATCTCTCCTGTTACACGAATAATAGAAGACATTTTTACCTCTGTAATTGTTATATCCTGTTTGCCCTCTACAAAATCTATATAGTCCTCTCTCTGCTGTAATATTTTTTCAAATTCCGAACATTCCAACAAATAATCAGACACTTGATTTACAAGAGTATCCGCTTTGTCCTCTTTGCGTTCAACATTTCTTCCTGTTATTAACGTTGAATACTGATCTATTTTCTTTTTGTTATAATATATCAAATTTCCGAACATAACACTCCTCTATTTCATTATGCCTTATCTGGCAACATAAAATTTGTAAATTCTAATCATAATTATATTTTTAAATACAACAGGTAAAACAAACTACTTATAATCACATGAATATTATAGCTAAAAACATGTGACAGCACAACCAGCTTTTCTCTATTCAATCACTCATTAGAAGCCCGTTTTCGGGACGATAGGTATAAAATATCGCCTATAATCCTATTGCGTCTGCAATCTCTTAAAATATAAGTTTTCCAGTGTATCTAAAGCGTAACATCTAATACCTTAACAAACTGGAATCTCAGGTGATCTTTTCTTTTCTATTATGTAAGATTGTAAACTTTTTTGACAACCATTCTTCTCATAAAACTTTTCTACTTCTGGTTGTGAACCGAAATATAACATAGTCGGTGTATTATCTTTTGCAAGTTGAAGAAGTTTACTTCCAACTCCTTGCTTTTGGTATTCTGGAAGAACAAGCAACTCTGTAATTGTTCCAAAATAATAGCCATCCGAAAGAATACGCAAACACCCAACCAACACTTTATTCTCATAGGCAGTTATGTTTAGTGTTTTAGATAATGCCTCCTTTGTTCTTTCCATGTTATAATTGCCCTGCCATACTTGATTAACAAAGGCGAGAAAGGTTGAGGCATTAAGTTCTTTATCATCCACTTTGTATTCCATTATCATACCTCCCCAACTTTCGATTTCTCTTTTTATAATTTTTGTATTTCTTTCAATGCTTTTTGAATATCCTTATAAACCAATGACTGCATACTATCGTCATAAACAGATACATCTGCCTTATGAAGTGCGGAAAGAATATCATTCTTTAATTCTGGCTTGTACTTTGCAATAATAGGTAACAGTTTGATACATTGCCTTGCTGTAATAGGTTTGACATCTGTTATGTGTTTCAGATATTTATCAATGACTTCATCAATTTTATAATCTTTATCCCATTTTGCATTATAGGCAAGTAGTATTAGCCCCCTTGTGCGAATATAAGAATTATCGCTGTCAAGCATATCACTTAATCTATCCATATAAGAATAAACACAATCTGTTTCTTCACTTTTTCTTTATAATTCCTGCAATGACTTGTATGCAGTATTATTATTTTTGTCAAACAATAGTTCAAATGTTTCTGCTATATTAAATGCCACAATATCCTCCCTCAAAAATTCCGATAAACAGAAAGTTGTTATTTCCGATTCGGTTTTCTTTTAATAGCCAACATTTTCATATAATCATTAAATTAAGTAGTATCAATCGGTTCAAACATTACCCATTTCCCATCATGATAGATTTTTGCTTCATCATATCGCCTGCAAACGGGATCAGAAAGGGTACTTCTTATATCTTCAAATTTTGTTCTTTCATCTTTCCCAAAAATAATTATGAAACCAACGCAATTACTTTTTGCGTATAAGCAACAGAGTGTTTTACCTCCTCTACGATATTTATACTCATAAGTCCAATTCTTACCGCCAGTATTCCATAATCGTTCCATTTCGTATTTTTCATCAATAGCCGAACATAACTCTTGCCAAACTTCAAACAAAGATTATCCGAGTAATTCAGTCATAGTTGATTGAGACGGTATATTTTCAAGCATTGTATCCCCTCCGTAATTTTCACTATTCTAAAAATTATATTGCTCCTATCATACCTGCTTCAAACAAAGTTTCAAATGTATTTACCGCACCACCATGCTCCACAATTAAGCCATCAATTACTTTATCAATGTCAACTCCTGTAAACACTAATTGTTTGCCAGTCGGTTTTATTCCAATCCATTCCCCTTTATGTGTACCTTCCATAATAAATTCTGAAATGACATAATCCCCATCACAAAACTGTTTGATAATCTTCATTCTATAATCGGGATATGTCTGCCTAGTTGCCTTAATGTGTTCTTTCATACCCTCAATACCAACTGGAATCAGCTTTTCTCCCGTTTTTACACAGCATTCCGGCGATATAAACTCTGCCATTCTCTCAATCTGATTTTCAGATATGACGGTTTCATAAAAGTATTTTATTCTCTCTGCTGATTTCATCGTCCAATCCTCTTAAATCACATTTTCATTTGCTATATAGATATTCTACCAGAAGCTGCCATCACTTTCCACACATTATCAAAAGAAATAACAAATCCCCCACCAGCCAGTCAAGAGTAAACTGAACGGCTGCGCCGCTCTTGGCTAATTGGCAGAGATTCGCTTCATGACAGCTAAAAGGGCTTTTAACAGCCCTCCACCTGTCAACGTACTTCCCGATAATGTTTTCTCCTCGCCGCCCGTTTTCTTTCAGCTTCCATCTGCTCCTGCTGTTTCGCCCGGTTAATCACGGCGTTTACCTGTTCAGATCCGACCACCGCCTTTACACGATCAAAATCTGCCGCCACTATCCTTAGTTCCCGATTTTGCTCCAAGACTACTTCCAGCCTGTTTGACAAACGCTCGTTTCCACTCCGTTCCCTGTTATACGCCGCTTGCAGCTTCGTAAACTTATTTGAAATATCGAGATACGCCGAATAGACAGAACGCATAACCTGTACAATTTTCTTTACCAGCGGTTTTGCTTTTTTCTCCCGATACGACTTTGCAGATTCCATAACCGCCGCTTCTGGAAGCGTCTGCTCCGGATCTGTAGAAAAGTCTTCCGCCAATTCCTCCATGTCCTTAACCATAGGAGCAAGCTCATTCATACGCTTCTTGTACTTATCCGCCTGTTTCTGCGCTTTCTCTGCTTCCTGCCGGAATTCCTGCAAATCTTCCTGCAAGGAACGAATCTCATCATCAACCTGTAATAACTGTTCATGGAGATTTTCATTGATTTCCTGAAAAGCAGTGTTTTCTTCCTGCAATTCTGCTTTCTTCGCTTCCAATGCTGCAACTTCCTTTGCTCGCTCCTTTTTCTCAAAATCCAGAACAGATAAATGCTTTTCATGTGTGCCTTTTTTCTCCCATTCAAGTCCCTGTTCCAGCATGATAGCGGCAAGCTGTTCTTTCTCATAAACCACCCACTGATTTAATTCCGTTTCCCGTCTTGTTCCGCCTTTAAATCCGAGAGCAGATAATGCCTGTTTCAAAGAAACCCTTGTATCAAGTCCCCGCTTGCTTCCTGTCGTGTAAGGGATAAAATCAATATGGAGATGTGGAGTAGCTTCGTCCATGTGGAGATAAGCACTGAATACTCTCAATGTAGGATTTCTTCGTTGGAAGTCCCGCATATATTTATCCAGTACCTTTGCCGCAAGCTGTCCGTTCTCCTTTTTCGCTCCCATGTTGTCCTTATCCCCAATTTGCAGGATAATCTCATGGAATGGTTTCTCCTGCTTGCCAGAACAAATTTTCTCATAATAATCGTCAATCCGACGGTCACTTCTGATCTGCTTCTCATTGTACCGGGCAAGTGCTTCACCAAATAATTCATGATATACGTCTTTAACACTTTCGTTGCAGTATTCCACGTTCAAACAGCTTCGCTCCGGGTCAGTGTTCTTAGAATGGAATTTTCTGCTGTTATGGTTGACAGAGCCTTTTCCTGTCATAAAGCTAATCGTCCTCTTCAATCAATATCCTTTCTCCCTGTCCGGGTAATCAGCGCCGGATACGGCGCATAGGCTTTGTTACTTTCGCCGAAAGTAACATAAAAGCACTTTAGACAGCCGGTCCGTCCATCAAAAGCTGCCTTTGCGCCCTGCCGGGGGCTTCCATTCTACGGACGGGGCGGCTGTTCCAGCCGCTTTGTTTCCGCTGCTATCGCTTTTCGGATAGCCGACAGCATATTCTCCATCGTGTATTCGTCCCACCCAGCAAGCCATATCAATATGCGCTGTTCATCTTCTGTCAGTTCTATCTCCCCAAAGATTTCATTGAGGGCTGCTATCCTCCGTGTTTCACTTTCGTAAAAATATTTGTTCACATTCCGTGTTCCCCATTCCGGCTGAATAATCATCGAATCACACCTTTCTCTTTATCTGCTATGCACAGGAGCGTGACACGCTCCTGTCAATTATCATCAAAGGAATACCTACCATCGAAAGCTATCCGACACTCCACGCCTGTTCAGATATTCCTGTCTGGCTTTTTCCCGTTCTTCCTTTGTAGGCGCAGTCTTATATTTGGCATATAATTCATGGCATACCAGTGAATCTAATTTCTGCTCTAACCCCTGCCGGATTTGATTCAGACAATCGTCATCTCCCACCAGATGATATCGGAGCAGAGATACAAACAGTTCATAAGAAATTTGCACGTTCTTCATAAAAATCCTTTCTGCGTCGGTTTGCGTCGATAACGTCGATATTTTCTATACCAGCCCACTGTAAAAAAACCGTCGCAACCGACGCATATCGTCGCTTTTATCCTCTCGGCTCAAGCCGTTTTAGAATAATCTTCCTTTCATGCCCCCGCTTATTGTCATAGAAAATCCCATAATCATTAAGCAACTGGCTGTTGACTACATTCAGCTTTCTGGAAAGCACGTTTGCCTGTATTTGCATATCTGGCAACTGACTCACAAGTTCTGTTGGCGTTCCCTCCCATTCCATCTTATCTTCTGTCAGAAAATTGTTGATTGCTTCCAGCAGAGGATTCGGCGGCTGTTTCCACAGTTCCATTTCCGCCTTTTTGAATTTCCAGACACAGCGCTCCCGGTCAAACTCTATGGTCAGTTCCTGATCCGGCTGGTCGCGCCCCACTATATCCATAACCGCTTCATTGTCAGTGCGCTTCTTCTTGTGCATAATGAACGCACCGTCTGCCGCACCCAACAGTCCGTTTGTGCCGGAAATCATATCGAAACTGTCCTCGGATTCCAGCTTGCATGTGTGATGAACCACCAGCAGGCAGATACCGTATTTATCGCTAAACGGCTTTAACTTTGTCACAATCTCGTAGTCGCTGGAATAGCTGTACCTGTCCCCGCCGACCTCACGCACTTTCTGGAGCGTGTCAATGATAATCAGCCTTGCGTCCGTATGCGCTTTCAGAAATTCCTCTAATTGTCTGTCTAAGCCCTCATTCAGTGTCTTTGCCTGTGTTGCAAAGTACAGATTATCCGCACATTCCACGCCGAACATACCGGAGAGCCGCCGCTGAAGCCTTACGTAATCATCTTCCAGTGCCAGATACAGCACCGTCCCCTCTCGGACGGGATAATTCCAAAGAGGAAGTCCCATTACCACATAGTAGGCAAGTTGTCCCATAAAGAATGATTTCCCCACTTTCGGCGCACCCACAAAGAGATAAGTGCCGCCATAGAGGAATCCGTCTACAATCGGCGTTCTCGGCGGATAGACTGTATCATACAGTTCTGTCATGGAAACCGTTTGAAGCCCGCCGCTCCCGGATTTTTCCGAGAGATTTTTGGCTTGCAGATTGATTTGCGCTATTTCATTTGCTATAATTTCATTATGATTTTTTAATTGCGGCTGCGCCCCATCTGCGCCAACAGATGATACGGGAGCAGTCGTTTTCATTTTCTCTGTCATTCATCTTCTCCTTTCAGACCGTCTAACGTGATTGCAATTACCTGCAATGTGTAAAGCAGTTCGTCATTGTCCGGACTTAATGTTTCCAGCCGCTTCAATTCCTCATAGATAGCCGCCATTTGATTTTTCAGTGCCTTGTAAACCCTCGGATTGCCCTGTACCACCACATCCCGGCACAGCAGCCGCCTTGTGATATAGCCTTGCTTTGTCAAGCCTGACAACGCCACCAAATCATTAAGCAGCTTTGCTTCCTCATCCGATACCCGGAACGCCACCGTATGATTACGCCACCGCCCGTTGTAATCAAGTGTTCTTTCCATTTGTGTCCTCCTTTGTTATTCTCTCCATTTCCAATTTCTCCGCCATTTCCGTCTGCACCGTAGGGAACAAGTGAGCATAACGATAAGTGATTTTCTCCGCTTCATGCCCCATGCGCTCCCCAATCGCAAGCACTGAAAATCCCATGTCAATTAACAGGGAAACCGCGCTATGACGAATATCATGCACACAAATCTTTTTCACTCCTGCCTGTTTCGCCCCTCGCTCCATCTCGTGATTAAGATAGGATTTTGTGACCGTAAACAGCCGCTCCTCTGGCTTAATGTCATAAAGCATTTTGATATACTCCTGCATTTCCTCACAGAGGAAGGTTGGCATTTTGATTATACGGTTGCTCTTTTTTGTTTTCGGGCTTGTGAAATATTCCGCCCTTTGGAACGATGAAACGTTTTGCTGATCGTGACCGTCTGATTTTCAAAATTGAAATCAGCCGGAGTGAGTGCCAACAGTTCGCCGGAACGGATTCCACACCAGTAAAGCATTTCAAAAGCATAATAGGAACGGGGCTTATCCATCATGGCTTCGGAGAATTTCAGATATTCCTCTTTCGTCCAGAAATTCATTTCTTTTGGAATCTCATTTCCCATTGTTCCTGCCCGCCTTGCCGGATTGTAGGGCAGGCTATAGAAGTTCACAGCATGATTGAAAATCGCCGTAAGCTGGGCGTGAATGGTTTTCAGATAATCTGCCGAATAAGGCTTTCCTTTCTCGTCCCGGTACGCCATGAGTTCATTCTGCCATGCGATAATATCCTTTGCTTCAATCTCCGCTATTTTCCGATTCCCGAAATACGGTAAAATCTTTGTGCGGATTACATGGCTTTTGGATTCCCATGTGCTTTCCTTGACACGTTGTTTCTTGTCGGCTTCGTAAACTTCAAAGAAGCTGGCCAACGTCATATCCAGCTTTGCACCCTGTTTCAGCATAATTTCATGCTCCCAGGCTTGCGCTTCTCTTTTGGTGGCAAAACCTCTCTTTTGTGTCTGTTTCCTCTCGCCTTTCCAGTTGGTAAAGCGGTAGATTACCCGCCACGTTCCCGTAGCGCTGTCCTTGTATACAGCCATTCAAATCATCTCCTTTCCGCTTAATCGCTGTAACAGACTTTTTTGTGAAAAAATGTAGCGTTCACACGTCCTGCCACCGTCAGATATCCCTGTTTCTGTAATTCTGCGTTCAGTTCCCGCACAATCTGGTAGGCTTTTGACTTTGACACCCGCAATTCCGCTACCACTTCCTCCACAGTCATAAATGATTTTTCTGCCATTCCGTTATCCCCCCTCTCTTTATTAACTCTTTTTGTTTAAGTTTCGTATGTATAATACTAAATAAATTCCGTTAAGTCAAGTGGTTCGCAGAAAAATCTTAACTTATTTTATTTAAGTTTTTCTTGTTATTCCTACTGCACCATGCTATACTAACTTCAACGAAAATGTTTAAGTCAAAAATGGTTGTATCACTATAACTACAACGGAGGTTTTATTATGGCAATCGGCAAAAGAATCCGCTTTTTCCGCAATCGGAAAGGCATGACGCAAAAGCAGCTGGGCGAAATCCTTGGTTTTCTGGGAAAGACATCTGATGTCCGTATGGCACAGTACGAATCAGAAGCCAGAACGCCGAAGCAAGACCTTGTAAAAGAAATGGCACATATCCTTGATGTAAGTCCTCGTGCAATCACTGTCCCGGAAATCGACAGCTATATTGGACTTATGCACACGCTCTTTGCACTTGAAGATATGTACGGGCTGAAAATCGGAGAGATTGACGGAGAAGTGTGCCTGCGACTGGATAAGTCTGCCGGCTCTACTTACTCCACCATGTTTGATATGTTCCACGCATGGCAGGAACAGGCTACCCGTCTGGAACAAGGAGAGATAACCAAAGAGGAATACGACCAGTGGCGGTACAAATATCCTGAATTAGACACCTCAAATCACTGTAAAAAGGTTATTCCCTCACAGGCATTAAGCGACTTTATTACGGACGCTCTAAAAGGCGAATCCGAATGATTTTCGCCTCCAAAACATACAAAAAAACCTTACCGACTTTCAGCTTCATTTCTGAAAATCAGCAAGGTTTTTCTGTTATTGAAGTATTCTATTATTCAGTGATACCTGAAATGTTGCCAAATCATTGCCAGCGTCTAAACAAATTTGCTTGCAACACGTATAAATACTAGGTTTCTAAATCCCATTTCATCACTCAAACTCAATCGTAGCCGGCGGCTTAGGCGACATATCATAGCAAACCCGGTTCACATTCTCCACTTCATTCAGAATCCGGTTTGTAATCTTCTCCAGCACATCCCAGTCCACCTTCTCAATGCTTGCGGTCATGGCGTCAATCGTATTGATTGCCCTGATAATCACCATATACTCAAAGCATCTGGCATGATTTTTCATACCAACCGACTTAAAGTCCGGCACTACCGTAAAATACTGCCAAACCTTCTTATCCAAGCCGGCTTTTTCGAATTCCTCTCTCAGAATCGCATCAGACTCTCTTACAGCCTCCAGCCTGTCGCGGGTAATTGCGCCCAGACAACGCACACCCAGTCCGGGGCCGGGGAAGGGCTGACGGTAAACCATGCTCGCAGGAAGGCCCAGCTCAATACCGCAGGCACGAACCTCATCCTTGAACAACTGCTTCAAAGGCTCTACCAGTTCAAACTGCAGATCCTCAGGCAGGCCGCCCACATTGTGATGGGATTTTACCATTTTTGCAGTCTTGGTGCCGCTTTCGATGATGTCGGGATAAATGGTTCCCTGTCCCAGGAAATGAATGCCGTCCAGCTTTCTGGCCTCTTCCTCAAATACACGGATAAACTCTCCGCCGATAATCTTTCTCTTCTGTTCCGGATCCGCAACGCCTTCCAGCTTGCCGAGGAAACGCTCCGTGGCATCCACATAAATCAGGTTTGCATGCAGCTGGTTCTGGAATACCTCGACTACGCTTTCAGACTCATTTTTACGCATCAGGCCGTGGTTTACATGCACACATACCAGCTGCTGACCGATAGCCTTGATCAGCATAGCGGCCACTACTGAGGAATCCACACCGCCTGACAGTGCAAGAAGAACCTTCTTGTCTCCCACCTGACGGCGAATCAGCTCCACCTGATCCTCAATGAAATTCTTCATATTCCAGTTGGTTTCCGCCTTGCACTGATTCAAAACAAAATCCTTCAGAACCTCCTGTGCGGGAACCGAGTCAAATTTCTGTTCACATTTGGCAGTGGGATGGTTAATTGCCATAACCGGATAACCGCAGTCATACAGCGCGGGATCGATATCCACAGCCTTGCCGTCAACCACGCGGTTTTCTCCGCCGTTTAAAATAATACCCTTTACATTGTCCAGAGCCTTCAGCCCATCCACAGTGATGTCATGGGGATGGATTTCACTGTACACACCCATGTCACGGATTGCGCGCGCAACAACAGTGTTTTCCGTACTGCCCAGGTCCAGTATAACGATCATGTCCTGTTTCATCTTCACGTCTCCTTGTTCTTTGATGTGACAGCGGAGCAGAAAAAACGGAAAATCTGTATCTTCTCCCTGCCGTCCTGCTGCCAAAAAAAGTTCTCAAATCTCGTAACAGTACAACTAGCTGAACTGCTACAAAATCTCTACACAAAACCATTATAACTGTATACTCCTGTTTTTTCCAGAAAATATTGTCTTTTTCCACGCTTTTGTATACCCGCCTAAAAATTTTTTTCTCTTCCCCGCTTCTTCCGGCAATTTCTCACATTTATCCCATATTACTGCGGAATTTTCCTGTCCGCATTGCACTTGCTCGGACAAACTCCCTGCCATTCCCCTCCCACAGCCTACAGCTCTCCCTATTTCCTCCCAACGTTACACCCAGCTCTTCCTCCGGTAAAGCGCCGCCCCCGACGCCGTGCAGACGATCAGGATTGTGCCCAGCACCACCAGGCTCTTCCTGTATTCCTCAAATGCAGCCCCCAGAAATACGCCCTGCAGAAGCTCCACCACATAGGTCAGCGGAAGCCAAGCGGAAAACTTTTTCACCGCCTCAGGGAACATTTCCTTCGGCATCGTCGCCCCGGAGAGGAAAATCATGACAAAATAGGAAACATAACAGAGAAGGTTGCTGATTTTCATATCCCGCGCAATTGCCGTAAAGAAAAAACCCAGGGAAAAAACAGCGCCGATGGACAGAAGCAGCGCACCCAGAATAGCCCAAAAGCTGCCCTCGGTTTTGATATCATAAACCAGCTTTCCAGCCGCAAACAGCAGCGCAAAGCCGGCCAGCGTCATCAGCAGGTTGACAAGCACCTGCGCCGCAATGACCACGCCCTTCCCCGCCGGAGTGGCGTCAAAGCGTTTGTAAATCCGGCTTTCCTTATAGCCGGCCAGCGTCAGCGGAAACGCCATCAGTCCGGTAACGCCGATGATCATGGCCGAATAGGCCGGCACGGAAACATCCATCGTCCCTCTGCCTCCGAAATAAGCCGAAGGGTCATTTCCATAAATGCTCCCATAAAGCAACAGCATCAGGAGAGGAAAAACAAAGGTAAAAAAGAAGCCATAAAAATCTCTCAGAAACAGCAATGCCTCAATATGGAAAACAGCCAGCAGTTTTTTCATAATATCCCCTCCATGGTCACCACATTCGTTTTGGGCGAAATCAACAGATACATCTTTTCCAGAGACATATCCTCCCTCCAGCCTTCCCCCTGCGTCTTCCGTTTCACATACGCCCGGAATTCCTCCTGCGTCCCCAGGAATTCCTGCCGCCCGTTCACCAGATACAGAAGCCGGTCCGCAAGGGCCTCCACCTCGTCCAGATAATGGGACACCAGCAAAATGCCGCATCCCGCCTCTTTTATCCGCCGCAGACTTTCCCACAGGCCGTGGCGGATTTCCGGATCAAGCCCGGTGGTCAGCTCATCAAGGATCAGCAGACGCGGACGGGGCAGCAGGGCAAGGAGCACCGACAGCCGCTGCTTTTCCCCGCCGGACAGTTTTTTTACCGCACGGCCCGCCTTTTCCCCCAGGCCCAGCTGTTGTAGGAGCAGATGCCAGTCGGCAGGATTTTCATAAAAAGAAGCAAATAGCCCGCAAAGCTCCTTTACCTTAATTTTGTCAGGATATTCCGCCTCCTGCAGCTGTATCCCCATTTCCCGGTACACCTGACTGCGGTTCTTAAGCGGGTTCATCCCGAAAACCTGCACGCTCCCTGAAGTGGGCCTGCGCAGACCCTCCACGCATTCTACCGTAGAGGTTTTCCCGGAGCCGTTAGGCCCGATGACGGCAAGTATTTCTCCTGCCTTCATGCGGAAGGATACGTCCTTCACCGCACATACCGCCCCATAATCCAGCCGCAGCCTATCTATTTCCACAAGTGTCTTATCCATATGCATTCCTCCTTTTTCTTCATCATAAGCAGCTACGGACTGCACGGCAACAGACGGCGTGTGAAATGCAGGTTTTGCAGGGCAACCTGCTTATAACGGAGATAAAGCGCATTTCCTTTCCCCTGTTTTATGATATAATGTCGGCGTAGGGACATTATATAGCTGCGCATGCTGATTTCTGCGCCCGCCGCAGAAATCCGGGCGCTAAATTCCGCCGGAGGCTCATATCCGCAGAGCGGATATGATATAATGGAAAAATGTTATAATCAGTCAGTTCACAGCCGCTTTGAAAGACTCAAACCGTTGCAAAGGAGGGAACCGCCCATGCGTGTGGAGCTGAAAATCGATCCGGCCTGCCAGGAACCCTGCGCGGTCATAAACGCCGCCAGGCTGACCCCGAACCTGCAGGCCGCCATATCGCTTCTGGAAAAAGAAGGGGAGGAAAACGTGTTCCCCGCCCAGCGTGATGGGAAAACCTATCTTATTGAGCCGGACGCCATAGAAATTATCCGCACGGAGGGCCGCGAGCTCGCGCTCTACGACCGGCAGAAAAGGCGCTTTCTGTTAAACAGGCCTCTGTACGAGCTGGAAAAACAGCTGGGAAAAAATTTCGTGCGCATTTCCAAGTCGGCGCTTGTCAGCATCCGCCGGATCAGCCATGTAGAAGCCTCTTTCAATGGCACGATGGAGCTTGTGATGAAAAACGGAGTGGAGGAAGTGATTACCCGAAGCTACCGTCAGCAATTCAAACAACGACTGGGGGTATAGATATGAGCGTAAAAAAAGTTATCAACTATCTTTTCCTGGGAATTTCATGGGGCTGCACCTTTTTCGTATTTACCTGCCTTATCGGCTATCTCATCAGCGGCCCGGCTTTCCTTGCGCCTATTGTGAATAATTTTCCAAGGCAGGCCTTGGGCGCCGTATTTGTTGGTATCGCCTGCGGCTCCACCAGCATCGTTTACCGAATTGACAGGCTTTCCCTCGGTATACAGATTCTGATTCATTTCACGCTTGGCATGAGCGGATATTTTCTGGCCGCTTTTTATCTGGGATGGATCCCGCTGGAAAATAAATGGTACATGATGACCTTTATCATCCTGGGCGTTCTGATTTTTACGGCAATCTGGAGTATTTTTTTCTTTTACAACAGAAGGGAAGCAAGAAAAATGAATGAACGGCTGAAGGAACTGAACAGGGAGGAACAGGGAAACAAATGAAATACAAGCTGGAAAAAAATGTGCGTGATACCGCGCCTGTAAGAAATGCCTTTAACGCTCTGGCCATGCAGACCTTTCAGCTGTCCTTTGAGGGCTGGTATGAAAACGGCTGCTGGTCACAGCGCTATCAGCCCTATACCCTGATGGACGGCGGTACTGCTGCCGCAAATGTATCCGTCAATCTGATGAAAACCCGCTGGAACGGGCAGATAAAAAACTATATCCAGCTGGGCACAGTCATGACCCATCCGGCTTACCGCAACCAGGGGCTTTCCCGCTATCTGATTGAAGAAATCTTCAGGGACTGGGAGGAGCGCTGCGACGGCTTCTATCTGTTTGCCAACGAAACCGTACTGGAATTCTATCCCCGTTTCGGTTTTCGCAGGGAAACAGAATACCAGTGCAGCCTTCCGCTTGCCCCTTCTGCGGACGGAAAACGGGGAAAGGCGCGCCGGCTGGATATGGACTCTCCTTCCGGCCGCAGCCTGCTGGAAGCCCATTACCGGATGTCCAATCCTTTTTCCCTGCTGCCTTCGCTGGATAATTTTAACCTGCTGATGTTTTACTGCGGTTCGTTTCTGAAGGACTGTGTGTATTATCTGCCGGAATACGACGCGGCAGCAGTCGCAGTGCAGGATGTAACATCCGGGACGTTACTCTGCCATGACATTTTCTGTCCCCCGGGTCACTCCCTGCAGGAAATTTTGTCCTGCCTTGCTCCTGCAGGCACGCAAAAAGCGGTTCTGGGATTTCTGCCGGATGGAATCCCAGACAGCCTTCTCACACCGCTTTCCAATGAGGATGACACTCTTTTTACACGTATTCCGAAAGAAAATCCCTTCGACGGGCACAGGCTGAGATTTCCCGATCTGTCCCATGCCTGATTTCGTACATTTGGCGGATACTGCAAACCGCCTCAGCAGCTCCAGTTCTTTCTCAGCCCCTTGGGATAATGATTTTTCATGATTCCGCCGGCCAGCTTGCCCCAGCCGATACTGTAGCCGTCCGCTGTTATCAGATGCCAGCCCTTTCCGCCTTCCTCGCGGTAAACACCCACATCCTCCCGGAACGTCTCTCCGTTCAGATAGCCATAAATTTCCCGGCTGTCTGAGGGAAGGTCACAGGAAAAACGCACCTCCTCCGGCTTCAGCGCCAGGGCAAGCGCATGGGAAGGCTCAAACCGGTTCTTTTTTCTCGTGCCCAGATGCAGTCCCGGCCGCAGTACCTTCAGCCCCTTAAGAGGCGGCATTCCCTGAGGCGCCAGATAAAGCTGATCACCGAAGGCGATAAAAATCCCTTCCTGCCTTATTGTCAGATATTGCTTTTCAAATTCCAGATAATCCGCATATTCCTTCACTGACAGGCCCTTTATGCCGTCCCGGCGCACAGGCATCCGCTCCGTCTCCGATACGCTGCCTTCCTTTTTAAGAACCGCCAGGAAATGCCCCTCGCCCCTGATTTTATGAGGCCACAGCCGCATTGTCCTGGCAAGCTCTTCCCTTCCGCCAAGCACCCAGTCCGGCCGTCCTGCCGCAAAACCCTCCGGCATATCCACATTCACCAGCGTAAAATCCGGGAAGCGATCCAGAAAACGGTTGATGCTCCCTTCATTTTCCTGCGGGGCAAAGGTACAGGTGGAATACACAAGAAGCCCGCCGCTTCGCAGCATCTGCTGCGCGCTGTCGAGAATCGTATCCTGTCTTTCAGCGCACATCTCCACATTTTCCAGGCTCCATTCCCCGCAGGCTTCTTCATTTTTGCGGAACATCCCTTCCCCGGAGCAGGGCGCATCCACCAGAATCCGGTCAAAAAACCCGGAAAAACGTTCTGCCAGCCGCTCCGGCGTCTCATTGGTGACCACCGCATTGCGGATGCCCATCCGTTCTATGTTTTCAGACAGTATTTTTGCCCGGGCAGGATGGATTTCATTACATACCAGCAGTCCCCCGCCCTTCATCTGTGCTGCAATCTGGGTGCTCTTCCCTCCCGGCGCCGCACACAAATCAAGGATCCTTTCCCCTGGACGCGCCTGCAGGAACTGAGCGGGCGCCATGGCGCTGGGCTCCTGGATATAATAAACGCCCGCTTCATGAAGCGGATGCTTCCCAGGCTGCTGCGCCTTGTCATAATAAAAACCTGTTTTCGCCCAGGGAACCGGCGTCAGGGAAAAAGGCCCTGTCCGCGCAAAATCCTCCGGCTCCGCCTTCAGCGGATTTACCCGCAGGGCCTGATGCCTTTCCTCCTTCAGCGCCTCGGAAAACGCCTCATATTCCTCCCCCAGCATTTCTTTCATTCTGTTTACAAAGCTCTCTGGAAGCATTATCATGGTTCCTTTCTGTTAATTATCATAAGCGGGGACCGAACGGACACATCACTTCTAAAGGAACTTTACCAGATTTTCATCCTGAATGCCAGTGGTAATTTTACATTTCCCTGTCCCGTACGGCGGACACAGAGGAACAGACACCGGACGGCGGGAGCCTGAACAGGGTACGGACTGTAAACTGCATTTTATAGAACAAACAATAAAAAAAGCAGTACCATGGTTCCCTTAAGGTTCCGGTTCAGCAGCAGGTAAAGCGAACCGAACAAAAGCCCAATCGCAACTCCTTCCAATCCTATCAAAAGACTCCCTTTGGTAAAAATGTGGGCAAGCCCCCAAGTCAGCCCCATGACAATCCCGCCATAGGGAATTTTCCGGTTTTTAAACCAGGTCTCAAAGGCCAACTGGGCAAATACCAGAATCAGTGTAAAAAGAAGTGTTTCAAACACATAATATATGTACTGGAAGATAAAAAGAAGCGTGCCATGGGACTTCCATTCAAGATATACTTTAAAACCTCCCCAGTCCATCACAGAGGCGTAGATTTTAAGTGCCGCTCCCGCCGCCACCAGCGCCCACTGCCAGAGCTTAACCGTTTTCAGGCTGCCCTCAAACAGCTTCAGGCCATACTTCTTTTCCCCCGTCCGCAGTACCCAGGCCGCCACCAGTCCCCAGGAAATACAGGTGATAATCCAGTGTACAATCGTCTGCCAGGTATTCCACCCCTCCATGGACGCCCCGTACAGCAGGGGTTCCAGCAAAAAAGCATAAACCACCTCCAGCCCCAGGCCCGCAAAAGCATCAAGCCCAAGCGATAAAAGCCCCCATCCTCTTTTTTTATCTGTCATAGTCTTCATAGCTGTCTCCATCTTTTTTCTCCTTTCTGATTTCCTCCAGCATTTCATTCGCTTTTTTTATTTCCTGGAAAAGTGATATATAATACCAGCCTGCAATGATCACATAAGGAATGGTGAAGGACCGGAACATATCCCGGTAAGCATATTCGGATAATTCCGTAAAATGTCCTATCACCCAAATAGTAAACATAATTCCGCCAAGTATCACCAGATACTGCCCCAAAATTACCGCCAGCGGCGGAAAGCGCTGAAAACGATAGTATTGTGACAGTACAAAGGTGGCAACAAGCGATATACAGAATATCATAACAAAATTCTGCTGATCAATTTCCCATTTTCCCTGTGTAAAGGCCTCAGTGGCAATTTTTAACAGAGACAATATCGTATAGGTACAGCAAACCGATGGGAAAAAATTTTTACGGTTAATGAGTTGCATGTTCATTTCTCCTCTCCCTGATAAACTGCAGAAAATCATTTTTATAGGAACGGTTCAAAATCACTTTTTCACCGTTATCCAGCACAAGCTGCATTTTCATGTTCACATCTGCTTTGATTTTGCGTACTCTGTAAATATTTACCACAATGGATTTACTGATACGGATAAAACCGAGTTCGGAATATTTCTCTGCCACGGCCTGGATTCCCTGTTCCACCTGAAATACCTCTTCCTCCAGGCAGGCAAAGCACTTCCTGTCCACCGCCTCAAAGTAATATACCTCCTCCGGCTTCAGGAAAACCTGCTCTCCTTCCAGTTTTCCCAGAAGTATCGGCTCCTTCCCTGCCAGAGCCACTATCCTCCTGATCCTCTCATTATATTCCCTGTAATGGATGTCTATATAATCTTCAGAAAGCCCGGGTTCCCGGAACCTGTTAATCTTCATTATCCTTTTCCACCTTTATTTTTAAGAACGTTCCTTCAAATAGCTTTCAGCTCTTTTACTGCCTTCAGCCATATATTGATTATAGCAGACCATTTTCATCCTGCAATGTGAGGATGCGCAAGCTGCACCTGGAAATGAATAAGTTGCAAAAAATTAATAACTGTAAAAAATATAAAGCTGCAAAAAAATATAAAGCTGCGGAGTCTTCGTGAAAGATTCCGCAGCTTTATATACTTCTTGAAATGTCTGATTCTATAATCCGGCATTTATAACGATTTTTTGTGCATTCTTGTTTTGTAGCCTAATCTTCTTTTGTGGTCTTCTTTTATGGCCTTCTCTTCCTTTGTGGCCTTATCTTCCTTTGTGTTCTTATCTCCTTTTGCCGCCTTCCTACTGTTCCTTCTCCGTTTTCCTGCTCTGCCAATCATAACCGCCATAAGAAGCGCCACACCGGCAACACCAAGCACGTAATACATAACCTTGCTTTCTGTTATTCCATAAACAGCAAAGGAACAGCCATAGGGAACGGACGCAGTCAGATAGCTTCCATCCTCTTTCGTTTCCACCATTTTCCACTTACCGTCGCTGCCTGCAATCCAGACCTGTGCGCTGTCAGCCCCTTCCGGTATGAGGAAATGTGCTGTCATTTCCGAAGTTTTCTCATCCTCAGGCTGGTTTTCCAGCAACCAGGAATAAGCATAGGCACAGGCGTCTTCTCTTTCCGGAGACTGGCATCCGTCCAGCGTAAGAAGCGTATTTTCATAAAAATTACCCTCCAGAAGGAACAGCGGCTTGCCGTTCTCCGCCTTTTGTGCGGAGGCCAGGCTCAGTGTCCACCTCTGTTCTTCGGCTTCTACCGTAATATTTTCCGTTACCCTACGGACCGGAAATTCTATGTTCCATTTTGTATATCCGCCTTCTGCAGAAATCTTCGGCACATCCTCCTCCTGTATGCTTCCGCCGTAAGGGATCGTCAGTGTGCCGCATACCTCATCCTCATTTTTAAAGGTAATGGTAACCGTGGTAAAGCCCTGGGGTATCTTCTCCTTCTGCATCAGCTCCTCATAGGCACAGCTCTCGGCCTTGCCATAATAGTTGATGTTATCAATACCGCCCCATTCATCGGAAACAAAATAATTGGCAGAAAGCTCCGCTTCCTCATTCACATGCCCTGCGATACTTCCGATATACTCTCCTTCATCACTTTCCAGAGTGCACATTGACGCGCAGCCGCTGATGTTATAGCCGTCTCCCGCGATGCCGCCCAGATAATCCACTCCGCTGATATTGCAGAAGGAATAGCTTTTATTGATGGTGCTGGTGCTGACACCGGCGATTCCACCCAGCTTCTTTCCGCTTTCCGCACTGATGTCGCCGTAATTTTCACAGTCATAGATCAGGCCCAGCTCCTCGCTGCCTGCAATGCCGCCGCAGTTATTTTTCTTTGCATTTATTTTCCCGTAATTTATACAGTGAATCACCACATCATTGGTGGTGGAGCGTACCGCCACATCCGTCAGCTTGGATAAATCCAGATCCAGCTCCGGATCAAAGTCGTATTCCACATTCATGGTCCCTGCAATACCGCCGGGATTAATATCCGCGTCCACAGACCCGTTATTCGTACAGCCATAAATAACTCCCAACGTCTTTTCCGTCACATTTCCGGAGGAAATATCCAGCAGGGGATCGCCGTTTCCCATCAGGATGTTCAGATCCGCATTCATGGAATCCGTAATCCGCTGCTGCGTGTTCATCAGGCCCTTCATGCTGTCCGTCAGACTCTGGATGCCCCCGTCAATGGAATCGGTCAGGCTGTCAATCGTATCCCCGGAAAGCTTGCTCTGATCCGTCAGTTCATTGGAAATATTGCCCGCAGCATCAGATACCGAATCTCCTGTGGAGGATATGGTGTTCTGCATATTTTTCATATTCCCGGAGATGGAGGATATTTCGTCCTTCATTTTATTCAGGTTGGATTCTATCTCCGGATCAGGCTCCGGTTTCTTCAGCTCACCTTTTTTCTTGTCGGTTTTATCCTTGATGTCATCGATTTGATCCTTGATCTCATCTTTGATTTCATCCTTGCCATCGGTTATATTCCCGCCTTCATCGCCCGGATTTGCATCGGAATTATCTCCTGCATCACTGCCGCCATTCTCATTCTTCCCATCAGTGCTGCTGTTCCCATCGGTGTTACTGTTCCCTCCGGCGCTACTGTTGTCTCCGGCGTTACTGTTCCCTCCGGTACCGTTTCCGCCGCCGTCGGCTTCCTTCCCGCCGGAACTGCTGCCGCCATTTAGGGAAGCATCATCCGTCCTATCACCCGTCCCTCCAACAACGGTACAGCTGATAAATGCCCCCTCTTCTCCTGTCGCAGTAAGCTCCCGGACCTGATTTCGTCCCAAAAGCGCCCTTACACCATATACTGCCGCATCATTCTGTCTTTTCTGCACAGAAGCCCGTGCGCTGTCCGACCCTTGCACGCCTGCTTCCTCTGTTTTTCCGCTGCCCTTTCCACCCGAACTGCCGCTCTCGCGATTTTCCGCCTTTCCGGAGGTACCGCTGTCCGAAGAACCGCCGCCGGAATTGCTTTCCGTACCGCTGCCGCCGTCCGTACTTCCATTCCCGCCGGAAGAGCCGCTTCCTTCAGATCCGCTTCCGCCCGCACTGCTGCTTCCTTCGGATCCGCTTTCGCCTGCACTTCCGCTTTCGCCTGCACTTCCGCTTCCACCGGCTCCGCTGCCGCCCGTACTATCGCTTCCGTCCGCCGTGCCGCCGCCCGTACTTCCGCTGTCCGGGCTTTCCCCGCCGCCGGAGCTGCCGCCCTGGTTCCCCGAACCGCCGTTGCCATCGGAACCATTTCCTCCGCTGCCGCCGGAATGGTTCTTATCATCCCCACCGCTTTCCGACTCATCCTCAGAAGGTGTCTCCGTAGGATCCGTATCGCCCTTGCCATCCTCACCCTTATCAGGGATTACCGGCTTAATCTTATCAATCTCATTCTTCACATCATCGACAACGCCGTTGACCGTATCCATAGCGTTATTGATGTCACTGCGGACACCATCCACCAGCCGTTTTACCGTATCATTTCCCAGATTTCCGATGTTGTCCAGCGCACTGCTGATACTGTCGATATAGTCCCTTGTTTCCTGATGATCCTCGGAAATCGTATCGCGGAGCGAATTCACTTCCCGGTTCAGGCTGTCAATCGTATCCTCATACTGCTTCTGGAGCGCCTTTGTATACTCGCTGGCATCACTGGAGGTCTGGCTGAGAGCATCCGACATCTGTATCACCAGACGATTCATAGTCCCCAGATCATCCTGCAGCTTTTCCAGACGGTCCGACAAATATTCGGATTCCATATAAGGCTCAGCCTGGCCGGCAATACCGCCCACGTCCTTACGTCCCAGAATCTCCCCTTCATTTTCACATTCAATAATGGTTCCGCTCTGTCTTCCGGCAATGCCTCCCACGTTGTAGCCCACATGCGCATACCCCACCGGGCCGCGGTTAATACAGCCTGTGACAGTCCCGGAGGTGATCCCTGCAATTCCGCCGCTGTCATTTCTGGTAACCACATTCTGCGTCAGATTCAGGCTTCCCAAATCCACGCCATCCAAATCCAGCGTCGGCTTCAAATCCTCTCCATTCACCACACATTCGCTTACGCAGTCCTTAAGCAGCCCCTTATTTTCACCACATATACCGCCGGTGCCGTTGGTGGCCGTAACCGTGCCGGATGCGCTGCATCCCACCACCTTCCCGTCCGCCTTATTATACCCTACGACTCCGCCGACCGATTTGGATGCGGACACTGTGCCATGAAAGGAACAGCCAGACAGCATGCCGAAATTCATACCTGCCAGGCCGCCCACATTTTCCGCGCTGCCGTCCATCCGCACAGTCCCTTCCACAGTCAGCTCTTCAACCACCGCATTTTTCCCAAGATAGCGGAAAAATCCATAATCGGAACCTTTCCTGGAAAGTGAGAACCCGGATATGGTATGCCCGTTTCCTTTCAGCATCCCGTTAAAATATGGTATTCCCTGAAAATCCGTCCCTGTCAAATCAATGTCCGCAGTCAGGGAAAAGACCTTCCCGTAACTGTACCAGTCATTCCTGCATTCCTGTGCAAAGCTTTCAAGCTCCTGCACATTGGATATTTCGATGCTGTCCGCAGCTTCTGTTTCCTGAACAGCAGTTTCTGTTTCCGCTGCACCTGTTTTTGCTGCACTATTTTCCTGCTTTCCCGTGCTGCCTTGCTCTGCCGCCATGCATCTGCCTGTTTCGGAGGCAAAGAGAGAAAGGGCCAGCAGAAAAGTCAGCGCTGTTTTTTTCATATATGCTTTTGCTTTCATTCCTCATCTCCTCCTTTCCCGGCAGCTTCCGCTGCCCCGCAGCCTTCCGGAGAAACGGTATCTTCCAAAGTACCGCCATCCTGTCCTCCGCCATCAAGCATGTCAATATTCGTCTGCTTTCCGGGCACCCAGGTTTCCAGGGATGCATTCATTTTCCCCTGGAAGCTGCCCTTGATATCCGCATCGATTTCGCCCTGAATGTAGCCCTTCACATGCCCTGTAACCGACATTCTTCCGCCGATTTCCCTGGCATTGTACTTGGACAGATTTATGGTAAGAGCCGTCTTTTCAATAATATAGTCACCGAACAGCAATATCTGCGGCAGCACGAACAGTACCAGGATAATGGAAATCAACGTTCCCCGTCCCAACGCAATACCAATGGAAGCCACGGTGGCATCGGAGGCGATCCTGCCGATCAGGAAGCCCGCGCAGGTCAGGATGGAGCCGGACGTAAAAATCGTGGGGAAGGACTGGTTCAGTGTCTCCACAATTGCCTCTTTTATCGGCATCAGCTGCTTCAGCTGCAGATACCGGTTGGAGATAACAATCGCATAATCAATGGTCGCGCCCATCTGGATTGCGGATACAATCAGGTACGCGATAAAAAATACAGGCTCCCCCGACAAAGCAGGCACGGAGAAGTTAATCCAGATACTGCCCTGAATCGTCAAAACCAGCAGTACGGGAAGTCCCGCGGACTGGAAGGTAAAGAACAGGATTATCATGACAAACAGCGCCGTCAGGATGCTGATAATCAGGTTATCAGAGCCAAAAGAGGACATCAGATCATGATCACTGGTGGAATTTCCCACCAGGATCACATCCTTCCCGGGATAAAACCGCCTGCAGATTCCTCTGATCTCATCCATCGCCGCATAAGTCTCTTCCCCCTCCACCGGCAGCCGGAGAGACAGTACAAAACGGCTGTAATCCTCTCCCTGCAGCTGCTGCTTGGCATCATGCAGCGTATCATACAGCTCATTCAGGTTTTTATCCATTTCATCATCCAGCGTCACATAGCCCTGCTCATACTGATCATACAGGAACAGGAACATGTCGATAATCGGGACATCATACTCATCAATTCCCGTAAAAACAGGTCCGTACTGCTCCTGGTTATAAGCGTAGGCCACATAAAGAAGCCTGACAATCTCAATATCCAAATCCGCCAGCTCCGAAAAATCCCTGGGCGAAATCTTATCTGTCAGCACATAATCATCATTGATGGACACATTGGCCAGCCCCAGGGCACTGTCCACATAATCCAGCTTTTCTATTTCCTTCAGCGTCTTCTCTTCCGCCTCATAATTCCCCCTGGGAACCATAACCACCAGCTGATTGGAGGTCCCGAAGGCTCCTTCTATCTTCTCCTGGGCGATTTTTGCCTCACTCTTTTTCGCACTCTCCACGGAGCTGGTATCATATATATATTCACATCCGCTGGATTTGAGGAAAGCAAATACAAGCACCAGCACAAACAGCGGCGGTATGATGTATTTTGTCTTATTCGCCAGCTTCCCTGCAAACGTTATGTTAGGGACATAGCACCTGTGATGGGAGTTATCGATCCCTTTGGCAAAAAGCAGCAGGATGCCGGGCATCAGCAGGAATACGGAAACCAGGCTGAAAATAATCGCCTTCACCAGCACAATACCCATGTCATAGCCCAGCCTGAACTGCATGAACATCATGGCCACCATACCTGAAATGGTGGTCAGCGAGGAAGCGCTGATTTCCGGTATGGCCTTGGACAACGCCACCTTTACGGCGCTTTCCGCATCCATCGTCTCGTGCTCCTCCATAAAACGGTCGCACAGGATAATGGCATAGTCAATCGCCAGCGCCAGCTGCAGCACCACCGCAATGGAATCGGTGACGCTGGAGATGGTCCCCAGCCAGTAGTTGGTCCCCTTGTTCAAAATGGCCGCCACGCCAAAGGTAATCAGCAGCACCGGAATTTCCATATATGCTTTTGTGGAAAGCAGCAGCACCGCAACGATTATAATCACGGCCAGCACCAGGATCAGATTCATGTCCTTTGCCAGGGCTTTGCTCGTTTCCTCTTCCGCCCCGACCTCCGTAGACACATAGGTATCGTAGTCCGCCAGCGTTTCCCTGACCGCGTTCATGGCATCCTTGCTTACCTGCTCCTCTTCCTCTCCGGAAAAAGTAATGTCATAAAGAGCATTGGTCCCCGTGTAATGATCCTCGGAATCGTCAAACGCCACTTCCTTCACGCCCTTGACCGCTTCCAGCTCATCCACCAGCTTTTGAGCATCCGTATATGTAATATTGGACACCATCACCCTGGCGCTGCCATAGGTCAAAAACTGCTCCTCCATCAGATTCAGCCCCCGGTTGGTCTCACTGTCCGCCGGCAGATATTTGGTAATATCCTGATTCACCGAAACCTTATTGACAGAAACCACGCTGTAAATAATCGCAATAAAAAAGAGCACATAAATGGCTTTACGTTTGTTGACAATAAATGTGGCCACCGTCAACCAGAAATTCCCTTTTTCTTTTTTCTCTTCCATCGAAGACACCTCTTGTCATATACTTTAAGTCACTTTCACAAGAGGCAATTATAGTCCCCTCACCGATTATTGGCAAGCTGGATTCCGCATTCTTTTTTACCCAATTCTCTCCGAGTGTCCAAAAGCGCCGGTTTTTCCCCTGAAATACCATAAAAAACGCCTTCCCTTTTCGGGGAAAGCGCTTTCTGAAATTCAATGCTTACTATTCTTAATTCTTCTTCAGCCTTACCACATTCCAGCTGTGCTTACCGAACACAGTGCTGAAACGTCCGTCTTCCATAACGGAAGCATTGCTGTAAACAGGAGCCACACAGTCCGGAACAGCCTCCGTATTCACTGCCTTCATATCATCATTGGTCAGCACGATATGCTCAGCGACCTTATAATCTGCAAACTGTCTGAAATCACAGGTTACCTGCATATCCTCTTCCAGATCCTTATTCACTGCAAATACGGTCAGTTCTTCCGCCTCTTCATTCCAGATACATACGCTGTCCAGACAGGAAACCTCACCGTAGGTTTTGCTTTCATAAACAGGAGCCTGAACCAGTGTGTTCAGCACTGTTCCCCTGCCGAAAACGCTGGCATGCATATAAGGATAGAAAATTGTCTGTCTCCATGCGCCCGTATCGGAAGTCATTATCGGAGCAATTACGTTCACAAGCTGTGCCAGGCATGCTACCTTCACTCTGTCCGCATGTCTCAGCATCGTGATCAGCATGCTTCCCACAAGCAGCGCATCCTCAAAATTATATACATCCTCCAGCTGATGAGGCGCCTGCACCCATTTTTCCAGCTGAGAATCAGCTTCATTGCTGTGATACCATACATTCCATTCATCAAAGGACAGATTAATCTGCTTCTTGCTTCTCTTCTTGGCCTTTACGCAGTCACAGATAGAAAGCACGGAGGAAATAAACTCATCCATTCCCTTGGAATTTGCCAGAAATTCCGTAGTATTGTTGTCTCTGTTGCCATAATACTGATGCAGGGAAAGATAATCCACCTGATCATAGCACTCACTGAGCATCTCATCTTCCCAATAGCCGAAGGTATCCATGGTCAGGGAAGAGCTTCCGCAGGCCACCGTTTCAATGGTAGGATCCATGAATTTCATCAGCCGGCTTGTTTCCGCCGCCACACGGCCGTATTCCTTAGCCGTCTTATGTCCCATCTGCCAGGGGCCGTCCATTTCATTTCCCAGGCACCAAAGCTTGATATCATGGGGCTGCTCATAGCCGTGCTTCTTTCTCAGATCGCTGTAATAGGTGCCTCCCTTAAAATTGCAGTACTCCAGAACATCCTTGGCTTCCTCCGGTCCCCTGGTTCCCAGGTTGACCGCCATCATTATCTCTGTTCCGGCCTTCTTTGCCCAATCGGCAAACTCATTCAGCCCAAACTGGTTCGTCTCAATAACGGACCAGGCCAGATCCACCTTGGAAGGGCGCTCACTTTTAGGTCCCACACCATCTTCCCAGTGGTAACCGGAAACAAAATTTCCGCCGGGATAACGTACAATAGGAACCTGCAGCTCCTTCACCAGGTCGATAACATCCTTCCTCATCCCCTGCTCATCCGCAAAAGGGCTGTTCTCCTGATAAATTCCTTCATATACCGCACGTCCCAGATGCTCAATAAAGGATCCGAAAATTCTCTTATCCACCTTTCCTGTCAGGTAGTATTTGTCCACAATAATCTCTGCTTTCTTCATTCCCTCTCCATTCCGCCGCCAACGCGGCAAATCTCCTCTTCTTAATAACCCTATCATAATCTGGAAGATAAAAACAAGCCAGTTCTTTTTCTCCGATATATTTGACTTTTCTTCCGGTCCTGTGCTATGCTCAATCCGGGACCCCCGATTCCTGAAAAACCCTTTGAGGAGTAAATTGTCATGATGACTCTCAATTTCTGTGAATACAACCGTTTCAATCAGGACTATGACCGGATCTGCAGGCCATCAGGCAGCGGCGATTACCTTTTTCTTCTCCTGAAAACTCCAATGAAGGTATATCTGGAGGACAAGCTGCATATCACCAAGGAAAATGCATGTATTCTTTACACCCTGCAGACGCCCCAGCATTATCAGGCTGTAAAACGTTTCTGCAACAGCTATCTGCACTTTTCTTCCGACATCAATCCCTGCCTCCGTTTCGGCATCCCGGCAAATACCATATTTTATCCTGCCAACTATATGGAGATTGATTCCTTCATCCGAGATCTCCAACAGGAATACTTTTCCACGGCGGACTTCCGGGAAGAATACATCCATACGCTGATTACCCAGCTGTTTATCTCCATTTCCCGTACTCTGACCAGCTCCGCAGTACGCAGCGAGGATACAGGGAATCTCTATCCTGCCTTCCAGAGCCTGCGTCTGCAAATGCTGTCCGATTGCCAGGAGGACTGGACCATGGAACGCCTCTGCCAGGCCGTCAATATGGAAAAGAGCCAGTTCTATGTCTACTACCGCCAGTTCTTTTCCACCACGCCCAAAAATGACCTTCTTCAGGTCCGGTTGGAAAAAGCAAAAAACCTGCTGAGCAACGAAGCCCTGCAGGTCAAAGAAGTAGCGCGTCTATGCGGTTTTTGCAACCTGCAGCATTTTACAAGATACTTCAAAAAATACTGCGGCTGCGCTCCCCGGGAATACGGGAAAATGCGTTAGAGGCTTTCTTCCTCTTCCTTCACTCCCATGTACTCCGTCAGTCTGCTGTAGATTTCAGGATAATCCCTCTTCATATGGACCGGTTTCATTTTCCTGTCCAAGAAGCAATGGCTTGTCTCCCCCGCTGCATGGAGCTTTCCATCCTCCTGCCCATATATTTCGTACCGCAGGCTCATTTTGATTCCATTGAACTTCTCCGGAATAACCTTTACCCTGAAAACTTCAGAATACCGGAAGGAAATACGGTAATCACAGGATACGCCCAGAACCGGTATCAGAATCCCCGCTCTCTCAATCTTGTCATAAGGAAGTCCGATCTGCTCCAGCACATCCGTCCTGGCCTCTTCCATCCACCGGATATAGTTGGAATGATGGACAATTCCCATTCTGTCAGTCTCATAATATTGTACTTTTCTTACATAATCCTTTGTTTCTGTCATTATTCGTTGCCTTCCTTTCCCGGACACCGCGTTTCCAGCGGCTGATAAACAACAGGCGGGCACCTGCAGATGTCCGCCTGTCACTATCATATCTGTCCTGTTGCTTTGCTTATGCCGGATAAGCGCCGTTCTTGGTGTCAGCCTGAGTCATATCAACCTTCTCCTGCTGCGCCTGACGGTATTTGAAGAAGTCCATGGCAACCTGAGGGAACAGAGCATAGCTCAGTACGTCCTCATCCTGCTGTTTCCATTCCTTCATTTCAGATTCAATCTTGTCCAGCTCGTTAGGAAGCAGGTCTGCAGGACGGCAGGTAATAACTTCCCTGTCTCCGATAACCTTCTTCTGAACCTCCGGATTGAAAGGTTTAACAGTTACACCGTATTTGCCGGCAAGCAGATCCTTGGTCTGATCGGTAGCCATTTTATATCTCTCACCCATCAGAACGTTGAATACAGCCTGGGTACCAACGATCTGGGAGGAAGGAGTAACAAGCGGCGGCTCGCCAAGATCCTTACGGACTCTGGGGATTTCCTGAAGCACTGCATCATACTTGTCGCTTGCGTTCTGTTCCTTCAGCTGGCTAACCATGTTGGAAAGCATACCGCCGGGTACCTGATACATAAGAGTCTTAATGTTAACGCCGAGAACCTTGGGATCCATCAGGCCGGTCTTCAGGCACTCTTCTCTGTAAGGTCTGAAGTAATCAGCGATTTCAGCCAGCAGAGCCTGATCATATCCTGTATCATAAGGGGTTCCGCGGAAGGTTTCAACCATAACCTCTGTTGCAGGCTGGGAAGTTCCCAGTGCGAACGGGGAAATTGCACAGTCGATAATATCAACGCCCGCTTCCACAGCCTTCAGATATGTCATGCTGGCAACACCTGAGGTATAGTGGGTATGCAGCTGAATCGGCAGCTTGGTAGCGGATTTCATGGAACGGATCAGCCTGTCTGCTTCATAAGGAACCAGAAGTCCCGCCATATCCTTGATACAAATGGAGTTTGCACCCATGTTCTCAATTTCTTTGGCAATGTTCATCCAGTATTCCATGGTGTAGGCATCGCCCAATGTATAAGCCAGAGCTACCTGTGCATGTCCGCCTTCCTTATTGCAGGCTTTTACGGAGCATTCCAGGTTGCGCAGGTCGTTCAGACAGTCAAAAATTCTGATAACGTCAATACCGTTTGCGATGGATTTCTGTACGAAGTACTCAACCACATCATCAGCATAATGACGATATCCAAGAATATTCTGTCCTCTTAACAGCATCTGCAGCTTTGTGTTCTTGAAAGCTGCCCTTAACTTTCTCAGTCTTTCCCACGGATCTTCATGTAAGAAACGCATGGATGCATCGAAAGTAGCGCCGCCCCAGCACTCTACTGCCTCGTAGCCAACCTTGTCCATCTTCTCAGCAATGGGAAGCATTAATTCGGTAGGCATTCTGGTGGCAATCAGAGACTGATGTGCGTCACGTAATACGGTTTCCATAATTTTAATGGGTTTCGGGTCTGACATTTCCTTTTCCTCCTAAATTTCTAATAAAGTGTAGTAATCTGAAAGACTGACCGTTACAGTTCAGCCTCACCCCGCTTACCTGCCGGGCAGGCTGAACTGCAAAGGCGGCTCCAATCAGAATACTCCGAAGATAGCCATGAAGGTACCGGCTGCAACTGCAGTACCGATAACGCCGGCTACGTTGGGTCCCATAGCATGCATCAACAGGAAGTTCGTAGGATCCGCTTCGGCACCGACCTTCTGAGAAACTCTGGCTGCCATAGGCACTGCGGATACACCGGCTGATCCAATCAGAGGATTGACCTTGCCGTGAGTTACCACACACATCAGCTTACCGAAGAGCACGCCTGCTGCAGTACCAAACGCAAATGCGAGCAGTCCCAGAGCAACGATTTTCAGGGTATCCAGATTCAGGAATGCTTCTGCACTTGTTGTAGCGCCTACGGAAGTTCCCAGCAGGATAACTACAATGTACATCAGGGCATTGGAGGCTGTGTCTGTCAGCTGTCTTACAACGCCGGATTCTCTGAACAGGTTACCTAACATCAGCATACCAACAAGGGGTGCTGTGGTAGGAAGAATCAGACATACAACGATGGTAACAATAATAGGGAACAGGATTTTCTCCAGCTTGGTAACGGGACGAAGCTGTTCCATTTTGATTTTTCTTTCCTTCTCTGTGGTAAGAAGCTTCATGATAGGCGGCTGGATAATCGGAACCAGGGACATATAGGAATATGCCGCTACCGCAATGGGCCCCAGAAGAGTTGTCTGTCCCAGCTTACCGCAGAGGAAAATGGAGGTAGGGCCGTCAGCGCCGCCGATAATTGAAATAGCGGCTGCCGCTTTGTCATTGAAGCCCAGGCCGATAGCTCCGAAATAAGCTGCGAAGATACCGAACTGCGCCGCTGCGCCCAGCAGGAAGCTCTTGGGGTTTGCAATCAGGGGACCGAAGTCCGTCATGGCGCCTACGCCCAGGAAAATCAGGGACGGCAGGATTGCCCACTCATCCAGTTTGTAGAAATAATAGAGCAGTCCGCCCACTCCGTTGGCCGCGTCTTCCGCATGCAGCATAATATCAGGATAGATATTAACAAGCAGCATACCGAATGCAATCGGAGTTAAAAGCAGAGGCTCAAAACCCTTGGCAATTGCCAGGTAAAGAAAGATACAAGCTACTGCGATCATCAGGTAGTTTCCCCAGGTCAGGTTGAAGAATGCCGTCTGATGCACCAGATTGTCTAATGTGGTTACTATGTAATCCATTCTGTTGACCTCCCATGTTATTTCAGCCAAAACTCATAAATCACGACTTCATGGGCTTTGGTAGAAAACGGTATAAACCGCTTCTTCTGATTAGTTTAATGTTGCAAGCAGACCGCCTGCTTCAACGGCATCGCCAACAGCCACGTCAATACTTGCCACGGTTCCGTCAGAAGGAGCAACAACAGGGATTTCCATCTTCATTGCTTCAATAGTAACAATAGCATCACCAGCCTTAACAGCCTGTCCAACCTTGGCGTCAATGCTGAATACTTTTCCTGCTGCGCCGGCTTCAATCTTTACGCTGCCTGCTGCGCCTGCGGGAGCTGCTGCTTTGGGTGCTGCAGCGGGAGCTGCCTTGGGAGCCGCCTTCGGTGCTGCTTTGGGAGCTGCTGCGGGTGCGCCTGTGGAAGCGCCTTCTTCTACTACTACATCATATACGTTTCCGTTAACGGTAATTGTATAATTCTTCATGGTGAAATTTCCTCCTGTTAAACAATTATTTAATAATTAGCTTTCCATTTGCTGGTATTGGCGCGTCTGATGCTTCTTACTACAAAACCGTCCGTAGATGCAGCTCCTTCGCTTGCTGCAATGGCGGCTGCAATAACTGCTACCAGTTCATAATCATCTGTCAGATCTTCTTCAACGGCCGCTGCTGCTGCTGGAGCGGGTGCAGCGGGTACGGATACCGGCTCTGCGGTCTCCTTCTTCTTTCCTGTGAAAGCATCCTGTATTTTAGGAATTACTACGAAGCAGGAAATAATCAGGCTGATAAGAATCAGGACAACGAATACGGTTCCCATACCAAGAATGGTATTCAGGGCCGCTTTTTCCATAAGCTCTCCCATGGAATACTTAACGTTCGTCGTAATACCGGTCAGCGTCAGCTGGTCATCCAGAAGGATTTCCACAACCGCGTTATGATCGGTTCCTTCCACCATAACATGAATGGTGGCGCCGTCCTTGTCAACAATTACCTCATGGTCCGTGATAGACTTGAATTCCCCGATATCTTCCATCGCGGAAGACCAGCTGGTCAGGGCCGCGGAAACTACCGCGTCGTTTGCATACTGATCCTGCATTTCCTGTTCCACAATGGTTCTTACGGAATCAAGTACCTGGTCCGCATAATTGATAGCTCCCTCTTCCGTTATACCAAGTGCATTCGCTGCAGACTCATCTGCGGCTTTGCCACAGGCCGTCATGCCGAAGATACAGATGATAGCCATACCTAATACTAACAACCTTTTTTTCATATTAAGTATCATCCTTTCTTATACTGTACCGTGTTTTTTTGCAGGGCGGTCTTCTCTCTTTGTGAAGAGCATCTCGAATGCACCGATTACATATTTTCTTGTATCGGCGGGTTCGATAATAGCATCCACATATCCTCTCTTAGCAGCAGAAACTGCGCTGGTCTGCAGGTAAGCATATTCCTTTGCACATTCATTCACTGCGTCAGCACCCTGTCCGTCGCAGATGATCTTGGCTGCCAGCTTGGCATCCATGGTTCCGATTTCAGCATCCGGCCAGCAGTAGGTCATATCTGCGCCGATAGCCTTGGAATTCATTGCAACGTAAGCGCTTCCGTAAGCCTTTCCGATAATAACATTAACCTTCGGAACGGTTGCGTCCGCAAACGCATATGTAAGTCTGGCAGCAGCCTTTGCAATCTTCTTCTCGGAGCACTTGTCCGCCGTAAAGCCGTTTACGTTGGTCAGTGTAAGCACCGGAATGTTGAAGGCATCGCAGAAGCTGACGAACTCAGCGGCCTTATCACAGCCTGCGGGAGAAAGCGCAGCATCAAAGGAAGCGGTCTTCTCACCTTCGTCATTGTAAACTTCACAGCGGTTAGCCACAGCGCCTACGGTAATACCGTTCAGCTTCATAAAGCCGGTTACCATTTCTTTGGCATATGCAGCCTTAACTTCAACAAAAGCATTGTCGTCTGCGATAGTGGAAAGAGCGATGGATGTATCTCCCACACAGTTGGCCAGAGATGCTTCCGCACGGTTCAGATCGTCCGTGCATTCCACGAAAGAATTGTCATCTTCATTGTTGGAAGGAAGCATGCATACCAGATCCCTGATCTGTCCGAGAACGGCTGCCTCGTCACCAACGAAATCCACGATACCTGCTTCTTCACTCTGGAAAGCCGCACTGGAGGTATCACATTTGGAAATTTCATTTCCTGCAAGCGCATTGGGCGCGTTTACAAACAGCCTGGCCTTCTTCTCTTCCATGAAGGTAAAATCGGTCAGCGCGGGGAACAGTGCAAGTCCGCCGCCGCAGGTTCCGAAAACAGCTGTAATCTGAGGAATAACACCGGAAGCAAGCGTCTGTTTCTTATAGATTTCCCCGAAAGCGTTCAGCGCATCCGTTGCTTCCTGTAATCTGAGTCCGGCGGAATCAATCAGGCCAATCACAGGTGCGCCTGTCTTCATCGCCAGATCATAGAGTCCGGCAATCTTCTTTGCATGCATCTCGCCAATACTGCCGCCCAATACGGAAGCGTCCTGGCTGTAAACATACACAAGGTTGCCTTCAATCACTCCATAGCCGGTGATACATCCGTCGGAAGGAGTTTCTGTCTGTTTCAAATTGAAATCAGTTGCTCTGGCAGTTACCATAGCGCCAATTTCAACGAAACTGTTGTCATCGAGCAAAGCGGTAATTCTTTGACTCGCTTGTGAAGTAATACTCATTTTTCAGCCCTCCATTTTATATTAATAAAAAAGTTAACTTTAATCTACGGCTGTACAAGCACCTGCAGGCTGAAATCTGCGGCCGCGGGCAGTGGTTCCGATTGGGACAACCTCACCGCTGCTTCCTGACCCGTGCTCATAGCATCCGTATTTTAGTAGTATAACACGAAACCTGAAAAAGGACTAGATGGAAAAAGTAAAATTTTCATGCAGAAAACAAATTTTTTTCGGTTTTTTTCCGTGCAAATTCCCCTGTTTTTTCAGCAGCTTTCCTCTCTGCCATATTTTTCTTTTACGGATCGGCCGGCTGTGCTTTGCATCAGAGCCAGAACAGCTCCAGGATACAGTCCAGGCAGTACCGGTAGGTCAGCGCAAGCACATCCGCCGCCGTGGTGATCGGCAGCTGGGCATATACCTCGCCGTTGACATAGTAGGTTTCAAAGCCCACCGTTTTCCCGGCCTGTACGGGCGCTTCCATAGTCTCAGGGATCTCCGCCTCCATGCGCACCTCGTCCTGATCACACAGCAGCAGGGAAATCTCCTGTTCCTGTACCTGGAGGGGCATTTCCGCCTGGATTCCCCCCGTTACCGGCACCGGCGCCAGCTCTGCCTTTTCATAAATATTCCTTTTCTCATAATTGGCAAGCCCGTATTCATACAGCAGCTTGGCATCGTGCCATTTCCAGCTCTTATGGTTCGGCCAGCCGCAGGCAAGCAGGGCGATGGAGAAGGTCTTTCCCTCCCTGGAAAGCGCCCCTACGTAACAGTAGCCTGCTTTGCCCGTAAAGCCGGTCTTTCCGGTGAGCGCCCCTTCCATCATATTAAGGAAGGCATTGTGGTTCGTACAGGAAAACTGCCTGCTTCCCGTTAACCATTGATTATCTTCCCCCAGCTTATAATCGGTAAAAGAATAATTGGGTGTCCGGGTGATTGCAAGGAAATCCTCCTTTTTCGGGGAATCGGTAATGCAGTAGCTCATGATGCGGGCCAGATCCCCGGCTGTGGTGGAATGCTGCCGCTGGGCCTCGTTCCCCTCATCGTCCGTATAAGTCATAATGGCGTCAAGGCCGTTGGGCGTAATAAAGAAAGTATCCGTACAGCCGATCTCCTCCGCCTTCGCATTCATCAGCGCTGCAAACCGCAGTACGGCCGCCCTGCTCTCCTCCTCCGAATTGTCCGCGCTGCGTTTGCCGCCCCCGTCCAGGCAGTTGCCTACATGCTCGGCTATAATGGCGGCCGCGTCATTATGGGATTCCAGCATCAGGGAATAGAGCAGATCACCCAGACGGAACACCTGCCCCCTGGATACGCCCAGATGGACCTTGGGCATGCCCGCCGCATAGGAGGAAACGGAAACATAATCGTCCGGACTTGCCTGCTCAAGCGCCAGGATACAGGTCATGATCTTGGTTGTGCTGGCCATGGGCAGCACCTCCGAAGCATTTTTCTGCAGCAAAATACGCCCGTTGTCCGCATCCATAAGGACGGCGGACAGGGCGTATAATTCACTGGTTGTACTATTTTCATCATTCTCCCGGGCACATACCTCAAGAGGTCTTACGGGAAATAGGACAGCCGGGCTGAGTGCCAGGATACAGGAAAGAACTATCACATGAAAAAATTTTGTGCGCATACGGATACCTGTTCGCAATGTATTGATACATTTTATTGCCGCGGTAACGTTTTTATGTATGCAGCTTTTCCTGCGATGTGATTTTTGGGAATTAATCCCCCATAGCCTCAACAGCCGCAGCCTGTGCAGCCGCTTTGGATGCTTCCTCCTGCGTTACGCCGCTGATATTGATATTCCGGTTTACCTTGGCATCATAGGTGCCTGCCTTTACGATTTCGGACATATCTATTCCCACGGTTTCCTTCATGGTTTCAAACAGCTTCGTCATAACGGCAGGCACATGATCCGCCACGGCGCCCACGCCGTCGCTGTCTCCGCTGCCGATAATGGTAATTTTGTCGATCTTGGTGAGAGGCTCCGCAATCTTTCCGGCGATATCAGGCAGTACATTAATGAGCATTTCCGCCATGGCGGCATTGTTGTACTTCTGGTAAGCCAGCGCTTTTTTCTCCATGGCCTCCGCTTCCGCAAGACCCCTGGCACGGATAGCCTCCGCTTCCGCCTCACCGACCATGCGGATACCGGCAGCCTCCTGCTCCTTTGCAAACGCCTGGGCTTCCGCCGTAGCCTTCATGGCCATGGCGCTCTTCTCAGTCTCGAATTTCTCAGCCTCAGCCCTCTTCTGTCTTTCATACAGTTCAGCCTCGGACTGCTGCTGACGCGCGTAGCGGTCTGCTTCCGCTTTCTTCTTTACCTGTGCGTCCAGCGCCTTTTCCTGCACCTCAGCTTCACGCTGCTTCAGGATGACTTCCTTTTCCTGCTTGGCGATGCTGGCTTCCGCCGTAGTAATTTCAATGGTCTTTCTCTGCTGCTGCTGTTGGATACTATAGGCTGCATCCGCTTCCGCCTTCTTGGTATCCTCCATCTTCTTCAGCTCGGCCTTCTGCAGGGCAAGCTCATTGTTCTTTTTGGCAATTTCACGTTCTGAATTAATCCTTGCGTCATTGGCCTGGCGATCTGCCTCCGCTTTGGCAACGGCGATTTCCTTTTCCGCCTCCGCCTTTGCAATGGCAGCTTTTTTCTTAATCTGGGAAATATTGTCGATTCCCAGATCTTCGATGACGCCGTTGCCATCGGAGAAATTCTGCACGTTGAAGCTGACGATATCAAGACCCATGGCAGCCAGGTCGGGTTCCGCATTCTCTTTTACCAGATTGGCGAATTTCTGACGGTCGCTGACCATCTCCTCCAGACGCATGCGGCCCACGATCTCTCTCATGTTGCCTTCCAGCACCTCTCTGGCAATGGATGCAATGTACTGGGTATTCTGGTTCAGGAAGTTCTGCGCCGCCAGGGCAAGCCTGGAAGGCTCGCTGCTGATCTTCACATTGACCGCCGCATCCACCTGGATATTGATGTAATCCGCAGTGGGGACCGCATTGGTGGTCTTCACGTCAATGGCGATCAGCTTCAGGCTCAGCTTATCCATTCTTTCCAGGAACGGAAGCTTCACGCTGGCCTTTCCGATAATGATCTTCTTACGCAGGCCGGAAATAATAAAGGCCGTATCCGGGGGCGCTTTCTTATATCCGGTGAATATAATGACAATTACTAAAATGATGACTACTCCGGCAATGATATATGGTAACTGTATCATACCTTCTCCTCCTTTTTCGTAGGTGCCTTGCGGCAAATTTATATGCGGCATCCGTTTTAACGGCGGATCACCGTGTTCTATGGCCCTTACGGAGCTGCCTTTTGCTTTATGGAAAGCAAAACCGCCAGGGCCCGGGAACCTTTATATGTTCAAAGCAAGCTCGGCCTCTTCCTCGGCCTCCTCCTTGAATTCTTCCAGCTTCATCTCATTTAACTCAGGCAAATCCTCCAGGGATTTCACCCCGAAGCTTCTCAGGAACTGTTCCGTCGTTCCGAACAGAAGCGGCCTTCCCGGCGCGTCCATCCTGCCAAGCTCCGTCACGAGATCAAATTCAATGAGCCTGTTTACCGCGTGATCGCAGTTGACTCCGCGGATTCTTTCAATATCCAGCTTGGTTACCGGCTGTTTATAGGCGATAATGGAGAGCGTTTCCAGAAGGGTTTCCGTCAGGACATATTTTTTCGGGGTTTTGGCCACCTTGAGCAGATATTCATACATATCCCCTCTGGTACACATCTGGTAGGCATTTTCAAATTCCACAATGGAAACCCCTCTGCCTTCCTTCTCCCACTTATCCTTCATTTCAGCAATAATCTGCCTGGCCGTCTCTTCCTCTTCCTCTATCACCTCAGCCAGCTTGTCTATTTCCACGGATTCCCCCATGGCAAAAAGAACCGCTTCAATGGCCGCCTCCTGCTGTCTGCGCTCCATCACTGATTTTCCTCCCTGTCAATGTCCTCATTCTCCCCCACAGCGTCCCCCAGCGAGGTCAGGCCATGGAATTCCAGCCCGTCCTCCGGGATTTCCCGGGTGGTAATGATAATATCATCCTCAATGGATTCCTGCTCTACGGAAACAACGCCCGTCTTCATCAGCTCCAGTACCACCAGAAAGGTGACGATGACATCCATCCTGCTTTTCTGGTTCTCCAGAAGCTCCCTGAAATTCATCCGCTTATGGCTTCTTATGTAACCGGCCACATAATTTGCCTTGGCGTCAATGTTGACCTCATCCTTTTCTATCCTTCCGAAATGGCTGCGGACAGGATCCACCTTGTCCTCCTGCCGTTTCAGGCAGTTTCTGAAAATTTCATTCAATCGGGTCAGCGTCAGATCCGCAAGCAGCTCCTCATAATTGACCGGCTCCCTGAACTTCAGCACCTCCTCAGGAATGGTGGGAGGCTTATAGAAAACCTTCAGGGCATCCACCTGCATGTCCCGAAGCTCATAGGACATATATTTATAAGCCTTATACTCCAGCAGCTTCTGAACTAGCTCCGCCCTGGGGTCCTCTTCCTCGCCCTCTTCATTCACTTCCCGGGGAAGAAGCATCCTGCATTTGATATCCAGCAGCGTGGCCGCCATCAGCAGAAACTCGCTCATCACATTCATATCCCCTTCTTCCATCTGGCGGATATACTCCATGTACTGCTCCGTGATTTCCGCAATGGGGATATCGTAAATATCCACTTTATTCTTTTCTATTAAATGCAGCAGAAGGTCCAGCGGGCCTTCGAATACCTGCAGCTTGACTTCGATCGCCATCAGTTCCCTCTTTCCGGCTCCAGGCGGACCACAATCAGTTCTCCCGGGTTAAATACCCGTATTGGCAGCGTGTGGGTTCCCAGCCCCCTGCCCAGTACCATTTTACTCTTTCCTTCCTCATACAGGCCCCCATCGTATCTGGGGAAAAGGCGCAGCGCCGGGGAAAGCACGCCTCCCAGCACCGGCAGCCGCATAATGCCGCCATGCACATGCCCAGAAAGCACCAGATCCGCTCCCCAGCCCGCATAGGCCTGGAAATAATCCGGATTGTGGGCAAGCAGGATGTTATATTCATCCGCGCAGGGTCGTCCCAACAGCGAATTGAGGTAAGAAACCTTCATCACACTTTTGCGAAGCTTCTTATAATAATCCATATCGATTTCCACGCCGGAAATCCGGATTCCCGTTTCCGGCAGTAAAACGCTCTCATTTTCCAGGAGCACCACTCCCGCCCGGCGCAGCTGCTTTGCATACCGCTCATACCGGTCCTCGTACCTCTCCGTATCCGTTTTCACACGGTATTCGTGATTGCCGTTGGCATAATAAACCGGATACTTCTCCGCCAGGGCGCTCACCGTCTCCAGCGCCGGCGCAAAGGAGCCGGAAACCTGTGAGGTCAGCATATCCCCCGCAATCAGGACACCGTCGGGACGGCACTCCTCCACCGCCTCAAGCAGCCTGCTGTTATGTTCCCCGAACTGCTTGTTATGCAGATCGGAGAGCATGACGAAACAGCAGCCCTTCTTCAGTCCCCTGCAGGGGATACGGTATTCAACGGTTACAAAACGGTTGACATCCCGTATTATAACAACAAGGAAAAAAAGAACACATAAAGCCATCAGGCCCAATAAAATCTGTATCAATTGCTTACTCCTTTGCCTTCAGCTCCTCTTATATATAAGAAGCAGCAGCTGTACGGCATCCCTGCTCCGGCCGCCTGCACGAAAAGGGGATGCTGAACAGTTATCAGCAGTATATCATATTTTTAAATATTATAAAAGAAAATATGCCAGAACTTTCAAAACATAATCCCGGTAAACGGCCTTCTCCACATTCTCGGAAAACAGGATGGGCACGGTGCCGATCGTCTCTCCATTCAGCCTGTAGACCGCTTCTCCCGCCTTATCTCCCGCCTTTACCGGTGCCTGTGCGCTCTCCGGAAGATGTATCACCTTTTCTATAGTGCTCAAATCATTTCCCTTCACGTCCAGATAGGAAAAGCCCTGCTGATAGGACAGGCCCGCGTCATCCTGGACGCCGCCGTCAATGAGAAGCCTGGGCAGCGCATCCTGGTTGGCATCCTTATACAGGGCGCTCACGCTGTAGCCATAGTTAAGCAGGGTGGCCGCATCGCTGAAACGTACCTTATAATCCGGCGCTGTCATTACCACAGCTATCAGATCAATATCATCCTTCCTGGCCGTGGCGGACAGGCAATATTTCGCCTTGCTGGTGGAACCGGTTTTCAGGCCCGTGGTCCACTGGTACTGCTTCAGCAGCTTATTGGTGCTGGAAAGGGTAAAGGTGGAGCTGCCCCTTGCCGTATTGTGGGTGATATCCTCCATCCAGATCATGGTGTAATTAAAAACATCCGGATGCCTTGTAATCAGCTCCCTTGACATGGCCGCCACATCCCGGGCCGTGGTATAGTGATTATCCGAATCCGTCAGGCCGCAGCAGTCCTCAAAATGAGTGCCGTTCATGCCCAGCGCCTGCGCTTTTTCATTCATCCTGGAGACAAATTCTTCTTCACTGCCCGCAATGAACTCCGCCATGGCCACTGCCGCATCATTTCCGCTGGCCACCGCAATACATTTGATCATGGTGTCCACCGTCTGCATTTCCCCTTCCTCCAGAAAAACCTGGGAGCCGCCCATGGACTGCGCATGGGCGCTGGTCATCACTTCATCCTCCAGCTTGATGTCCCCTCTTTCCAGCGCTTCAAAAATCAGCAGCAGCGTCATGATTTTGGTAATGCTGGCCGGAGAACAGGTAGCGTCCGCATTCTGTTCATAGATCACAGTTCCGGTGGATGCCTCCAGCAGAATGGCAGAGGGCGCTGCAATGGTAACCGGAGCGCTTTCCTCCGCATACGCCTTTATCCCCGGCATCCATATCAGACATATGACCAGCATGAAAGAAATGATTTTCCTCGCCGTCACCTTTCGATACACACAATTCATAAGGGAAACTCCCCTCTACATAAGTTCTATAACACATTTTATGTAGACCTGGGGGGATTATTCCTTCGGCGTGCCTGTCCCTGAAAATAAAAAGAAAAATCCGCGGTTCCGCCGGAGCTTTATCACTCCGGCAAATCCGCGGTTCCTTTCGGGCACCTGAATTCCTGTGCCGCGCTTCTTACACCTTTTATATTTTGTCCGGTTACTGCGCCGCCTGTGCCTGGGCGATTACCGCTGCGGCGATTGCGGGATCCACAGGAAGCCCCGTTGCGGTGTCAATCATGTTCCCTGTCGCCGGGTCAAGCACCCAGGTGGAAGGATCCACGCCGGTCAGATCGATATCCGGCACCACCACTTCCTGGCCGTAGCCTGTTGCATCGAATATATAGGTCTTGCCGTCCAGCACCAGCGTCTTGTTCATCGCCATGCTGCCGTCCTCCTGGAAGTAGCGTACGCCCTTCTCATCGGTAAACCAGCCGTACTGCATGGAACCGTCCGCACCGAACAGATAGGTCAGGCCGCCGATGTTTACAAATCCCTTCTGCATGAAGCCGTTTACGTCGAAATAGTAATTCTTTCCCTGGATATTCACCAGATCATGGAGCATATGGCCGTCCTTCGTGTCCATATAGAAGGTATTTACGCCGTCCGTCAGCCAGCCATTGGTGTAAAGGGTTCCGTCCGCATTCATGAAATAACGGTTCCCTTCATAGTCCACCCAGCCGTACTGCATACGGTAATTATTGTAAAAATAAGTATTACCGCCCCTTGTGGTAAAGCCGTAAGGGATGATGATATTGGAATAATCCTTGAACTGGAAATTCAAATCCACACGTCCATCAATGCCGCTCACCGTTCCGCTGTTGGAAAACTGCCAGAAGGCCGGATTGGGATATTCACAGGCCTCTGCATACTGTGCCACCCATACGTCAAAAGGGATTGGCCCAACTCTCTGTGTCAGCCAGTTCTTGCTGGAGTACACCATGGGCTGGTAGCCTGCACTCTGTATAATAGAACAGAAAACCACCGTAAGCGCCTGCAGCTGCTCAGGAGTCATCGTTTTATGCACCGCATCCTCAAGATCAAAAACCACGGGCATGCTTACCGTAAAGGGCGCGATGGCAGCCAGTGTGAACTGGGCCTCCGCCATGGCCGCCTCAACTGTCGTGGCATAAGAATAAAGATAAACTCCCGTCTTAAGCCCCGCCGCATTGGCTCCCACCATGTTGGCGGCAAAATAAGGATCCAGGCCGCTCTTGGCGCTGCCTACCTTAATAAATGCAAAGCTGTATCCCTCCGCTGCCACTGCGCTCCAGTTAATGGCGCCCTGATATTTGGAAACGTCAATTCCCTTTGCTATGGCTCCGGCCGCTTCCGCTTCCACGCCGGACGCAAGGAACGTGCTCAGTCCGATTACCGCAGCCAGCGCCAGACTGACAATTCTTTTCTTCCAGTTCATATGTAGCTTTCCTCCTGCTTTTGTGTCCCGATGAATAATAAAAGACGGGGGCCTGAAGGTCCCCGCCTTTTACGTCAGAGTTAATACCATCTGGCTTTGAATTCCTGATATTTTTCCACCAGCCTGTCCCTCTGATCCGTCACATTGAAGTGCAGCGCAGCAAGCAGCTGATGTAAAAAGTCAATTGTAAAAATAAAAATAATCGCTTTCAGCACCCACAATCCGGGGCCGTATGTATACCATGAGGCAACATCCATCACAGCCTGATGGAGATAACCGATTATGATTACCGCATAAAATCCCCATGCTATTGTACTTTCCAGGCAGATAATCCCCTGATAGTTAAAGGGCTTCTCCCTGTAGTCCCACCATACCTCACCGAAAAGGCGAAGCATCAGACGCCCTACCATGTACTCAAAGACAGTCGCCGTAAAGGCTCCCGCCAGGTACAGCATTACCGGATTCCCGGCAAAAGGGCGCAGTAAAAAATAGCCTGCAAGCGCTCCGATCCCATAAATAGGGCAAAATGGACCTTTTGCAAATCCTCTGTTTGTCAGCCTGCGGTTACAGAACGACATGTAGACAGATTCCACAAACCAGCCCAAAATACTGTAAATACAGAACGCCGCGAGCAGATGATAAACATCATTTCCCAGTATTCCACCTATCCACATATTTCTTTCCCCTCTGATCTCCGGCCTTAGGTTCAATGCACAGGATGTCCTGAATGCAGCTTCCGTATAAAGCAGCGTCAGCCCCATCTCCCTGGCAGAAATTTCCAGCCGGATAAAACACAAGTCCTTGGTAGTAAATGCCAAGGACTTCCGTTTGCTTAGTTATATTTACGTTTTCTAGCCGCTTCGGATTTCTTCTTACGTCTTACGCTGGGCTTTTCGTAATGCTCTCTCTTGCGGATTTCCTGCTGGATCCCGGCTTTTGCGCAGCTTCTTTTAAAACGACGTAAAGCGCTGTCCAAAGTCTCATTTTCTTTTACGATAATGTTTGACATAGCTCACACCTGACCTCCCTTCAGTCCCTTCAAGTTCACGACTGATTGGGTTTTTTATGCATACCAATGCACAAGAAACATTATACCAAAAATTGCAGGTACGTCAACCATTTTTTTTGCAATTTAAGTATATTTTAAGAAAAAGTGCATTGAAAGTCCTTTTTTCATCAGTTTTTGGTCACTTTTTCCAAATTTCCGTGCTGTTAACAAGTTACTTAAGCTGTCCTTCCAGAACCTTCTCCACTTCGGCAATCGCCTGGGGGATTCCTGCGGGATTCTTTCCTCCGGCCTGCGCCATGTTCGGGCGTCCGCCGCCGCCTCCGCCTACCAGTGCCGCGATTCCCTTGATCAGATTGCCGGCATGGGCTCCCTGTGCCATAGCGCTGTCCGTTGCCATCGCCACCAGGTTCACCTTTCCGTCTTTTTCAGAAGCCAGGACAACAACGCCCTCGCCCAGCTTCTCTTTAAGCTGGTCTCCCAGATCGCGGAGACCGTTCATGTCAGCGCCGTCCGCCTTGGCAGCCAGCAGCTTCACACCCTTGATCTCCTTCACCTGATCCATGACATTGCCCAGGGATTCCCTGGCAGCCTTGCTCTTTAAGGATTCGTTTTCACTGGAAAGCTGCTTCACCTCAGCCATAAGGTGCGTAAGCTTCTCCGCAAGATTGGCAGGAGTTGCCTTCACAATCTTCGCGGCCTCTGAAAGCCTGTCTTCCAGTTCTTTATAGTAAGCGAATACGCCGGGGCCGGTAAGCGCCTCAATTCTTCTCACACCTGCCGCCACACCGCTTTCCGAAAGGATCTTGAACACGGCAATATCGCCGGTATTGGCCACATGGGTGCCGCCGCACAGCTCTGTGGAGAAATCTCCCATCTGCACCACGCGCACACTGTCGCCGTATTTCTCGCCAAACAGCGCCATCGCGCCTGTTTTCTTCGCTTCCTCCAGCGTCATGACTGAAGTCCTGACGGGAAGATGCGCATTGATTTCATCATTTACAATCTGCTCAACCTTTGCCAACTCCTCCGGGGTCATGGCGGAGAAATGGCTGAAGTCAAAACGCAGCCTGTGGGCATCCACATAGGAACCGGCCTGTTCCACATGGGAACCGAGCACAGTGCGCAGGGCTTTCTGAAGAAGGTGGGTTGCGCTGTGGTTCTTGCAGGTATCTGCCCTTCCTGCAGAATTCACGGAAAGCTCCACTTTATCACCCAGCTTGATCATTCCACTGGTCATTCTTCCGATATGGCCGATTTTGCCGCCTGCCAGATGAATGGTATCCTGTACCACAAATTCACCGTCGCCGCAGCGGATTACGCCGGTATCGCCGCACTGTCCGCCCATGGTTCCGTAAAAGGGTGTCTGCGCCACGATAATCGTGCCGGACTCCCCGTCGGTAAGGGCATCCACAACAGCCTCCTCCGTAGTCATTGCCGTTACGCCAGATTCCCATGTAAGCTTGTCATAGCCTACGAATTCAGAAGTGATAGCAGGGTCGATGGACTCATAAACCGTAACGTCCGCGCCCATATAGTTGGTTACCTTCCTGGCCTTGCGGGCTTTTTCCTTCTGCTCCTTCATGGCAGCCTGGAAGCCCTCCTCATCAATGGTGAGGTTCTTCTCCTCCAGGATTTCCATGGTGAGATCCAGAGGGAAGCCATAGGTATCATAAAGCCGGAAAGCATCTTCGCCCGAAAGCTGCGTTCTGCCTTCCTTCTCCATATTCTCTTCCATCTCGGCCAGAATATTCAAGCCCTGGTCAATGGTTTTGTTGAATTTGCTTTCTTCCTGCGTCAAGACGTTGAAAATAAAGTCCTTTTTCTCTTCCAGCTCCGGATAACCGTCTTTGCTTCCTTCAATTACCGTGCTGCTTAAGTTGGCCAGGAAATCTCCTTCGATTCCCAGAAGCCTTCCATGACGGGCCGCGCGGCGGATGATACGGCGCAGCACATAGCCCCTTCCTTCATTGGAGGGCATGATGCCGTCTGAAATCATAAAGGTGGCGGAACGGATATGATCCGTTACAATACGGATGGATACGTCCCATTCATGCTTTTCTTTGTAGGTCTTTCCCGCCAGCTCGCATACGCGGTTGCGCAGCGCCTGGATGGTATCCACATCAAAAATAGACTCCACATCCTGCACAACGGCAGCCAGACGTTCCAGTCCCATGCCGGTATCTATGTTCTTCTGGGACAGATCCGTATAGTTTCCGTGTCCGTCGTTGTCAAACTGGGTAAATACATTGTTCCATACTTCAATATAGCGGTCGCATTCGCAGCCTACGGTACAGCCGGGCTTTCCGCAGCCATACTTCTCGCCGCGGTCGTAGTAAACCTCGGAGCAGGGGCCGCAGGGGCCTGAGCCGTGTTCCCAGAAGTTGTCCTCCTTGCCGAAACGGAAGATGCGCTCCGCCGGGATTCCGATTTCCTTATTCCAGATATCAAAGGCTTCATCATCATCCAGATATACGGAAGGATAAAGCCTGTCCGCTTCCAGTCCCACCACTTCGGTCAGGAACTCCCAGCACCAGGCAATCGCTTCATGCTTGAAATAATCCCCGAAGGAGAAGTTGCCCAGCATTTCAAAAAAGGTTCCGTGCCTGTCCGTCTTGCCGATATTTTCAATATCGCCGGTACGGATACACTTCTGGCAGGTAGTCACCCTTTTGCGGGGCGGAATCTCCTGTCCTGTAAAATAAGGTTTGAGCGGCGCCATGCCTGAATTGATTAACAGCAGGCTGTTGTCGTTATGCGGCACCAGGGAAAAGCTTTTCATCACCAGATGTCCTTTGCTTTCAAAGAAGTCAAGGAACATCTTTCTCAGTTCATTTACTCCGTATTTATTCACGTTTCTTTCCTCCACATCACTGCAGTATGTCCGCATCCTTCCCGCAGGCCGGTTTTACGGGCCGCAAAACGGATCTCAGACACGCTCAATCTATCCTATTATATGTTTAATTTTTTTCCTTGTCAACGCCGCCGCACAGGGTATTTGCAAAGGCTTCTATATTTTCTTCCCGCACGGACGGCATGGCGGCCTTATAATGCTTCACCAGGTTGGTCATCATCCTGGCCATGAACCGGTCAAAGCCCTTCTGCTTATGGATATCCACCTCACCGCCGAACCCGGCGGCACAGACCGAGGCCTCCAGAAGCTCCCTGGGGAAATTCTCCAACAACACCTGCTGTGTCTGCGCGGGAAAAGCGCTGCAGATAAAAAAAGCGGTTTTTTTACAATTCAGAAGCTCATTCCTGCCCGCTTCCAGAAAAGCCTTTGTTTCTTTCGGGATTTTACCCATACGTACGGGCGCTCCTGTAATAATGCAGTCATAGCCGGCAAGCTGCGGCCTTCCGGCCGCCAGATTGGCAGCCGTGACCTGCGCCTCTCTTTTTTCCAGCTTCTTTTTCAGGATTTCCGCGCATTTTGCCGTTGTCCCCGTTTTACTCTGATAGCAAATCAAACATTTCATCTTAACAGTACTCCTGCCTTTTCCCTGAATCTAACCATTATCAATATCTTCCCGCCAATATCAGCACAGCGGGGCAAATACACGGAGGACGGAATCGAAAAGGCCTCCGATAATTCCCTGTTTGCAGTCCTTTAACGTAATTTCCCGGCTCGCCGCAATGGTTTCCAGACTGTCCTTTTTTAATTCCTCCAGCCCGCTCGTACGGTACAGAAGCGTGGCGCATTCGAAATGCAGGTACAGGCTCCTGAAGTCCATATTTACGCTTCCCACCACGCCGAACTCGTCGTCGCAGATATAGCTCTTCGCATGAATAAAGCCCGGCGTATATTCAAAAATCCGGATGCCCGCGCGCAAAAGCGGAGGATAATTGGAACGGGTCAGCCGGAAAATGGTTGGCTTGTCAGGAATGGCCGGCGTCACTATCCGCACATCCACACCCCTTTTGGCCGCCGTGCACAGCGCGTTTCTCATCACGTCGTCCACTATCAGGTAAGGCGTAAATATGTAGACATATTTTTTCGCCTGATGGAGAATGTCCAGATATACATTTTCCGCAATGGTTTCGTTATCCAGGGGCGAATCGGTATAGGGCTGCACGAAGCCCTTTCCCTCAAAAGGCTCCGGATGATGCACATGAGGCTTGAAGCAGCTGATATCCGTATCCTCTTTCCTGAAGGCATTCCACATTTCCAGGAACATCTCTGTAAAATTCCACACGCCGTCGCCCTTTAAGCGCACTCCCGTATCCTTCCAGTAGCCGAACCTGACCTTTTCATTAATATATTCATCCGCCAGGTTGATTCCGCCCGTAAATGCGGTATGACCGTCAATGTCAAGGATTTTCCTGTGATCCCGGTTGTTCATTACCAGGGAAAAGAAAGGGATGACGTGGTTAAAGGCCATGCACTTTATCCCGTATTTCTCCAGTCCGGCGTAATAGCCTGCGGGCAGCAGGGTCAGGCAGCCCATGTCATCGTAAATCATCCTGACATCCAGCCCTTCCTCCGCCTTCTGCTTCAGGATTTCCAGGATAGTTTCCCACATCTTGCCTTCCGCCACAATAAAATATTCCAGGAAAATAAAATGCTTTGCCTGGCGCAGCTCTTCCAGCATATCCACAAACATCTCTTCCCCGCTGGGATAATAGGTCACGTCCGTATTTTCATAGGCGGGGAAGTCGCTCACACGGCGCACATACTGAAACGTCCCCGCCGCGCGTCCGTGTATCTTTCCCAGCCGGTCCTGCAGTTCTCCCTCCTGTATCAGGGTATCCTTAAAAACATCATGCTGGGCATTCAGCTTCCTGCGCATATTCCGTGAAGGCTTTTTATCCCCCAAAAACAGATACAGCAGGCCGCCGAACAGCGGCAGCGTCATGATAAGGACAATCCAGCCTATTTTATAGGCCGAATTATCATCTTTTCCGATAATGTAGAGTACAATGGCGATACTCAGCGCTGTGAACGCCGTGGTGATCCAGCTGGAGTATCTCGCCAGCTTTTCCAGCATAAAAACAAACCAAACTATCTGAAGCAATATAAGAACAACCGTAATAACTATCCGGTTGACCACAAGTCTTTTGTACTTCCCCTTCATCAGCTGTCTATCTTCCTTTCTGCTTCTCACGCCGCCCTACAGATGCGGCCGCTTCCCGGGGAACCTTTTTTTGAGCCTCCTGCGGGGTTTCCCGGATATTTTCCTGCGGGTTATCCGGTCTCCTGCCGTTGCGTCCCGCCACATCATTTCTTATCAGCTTATAGGCGGTTGCCGCAACCGGAACACCCAGAAGCATTCCGCCGATGCCTCCCAGTCCGCCGCCCACCGTTACGGCCGCCAGCACCCAGATACCGGGAAGGCCGATGGAGGAACCGACAACTCTGGGATATATCAGGTTTCCTTCCAGCTGCTGCAGCACTACAATAAATATAATGAACAGAAGCGCCTTCAGCGGATCTACCGTCAAAATCATGAATGCTCCCACCGCAGCGCCCAGATAAGCGCCTACAATGGGGATCAGCGCCGTAGCCCCGATAAATGCCCCGATCATCGGCGCATAAGGGAAACGGAACAGCAGCATTCCTATAGTACACAGTGTACCCAGAATTACCGCTTCCGTACACTGTCCTATTATAAAACTGGAAAAAGTTTCATTGGCTGTCCTGTAAATATATCTGATTCTGGCAACTGTCCTTTCCTTCATATACGCATGCATAATCCTGCTCACCTGGGAATGCAGCTTTTCCTTTCCTGAAAGGATATAAATGCCGAAAATCAGGCCGATAAAAAAGTTCACCACGCTGCCGACCACAGCGCCAACTGCGGTCAGTGTGGAATTCACAAAGCTGGTAAAGCCCGATTTTGCAACATCCGCCACTTTATCCATGACACTGTTCCAATCCACATTCTTCAGCATGTCAGCAGTATTGCCTGCATTATTTTTCTCCAGCCATGCCGCCGCTTCCTCCAGGAAAATCGGCACATTCCTGCCGATTACGGCAAAGGCCTTCCCAAGCTCCGGCAGAACCAGCCTTGCAACCAGGGAAAAAATCCCCGCAACCAGCAGCAGGGACACAACGATGCTTACGCCTCTCCTGCTCGCCGCAACAAACCGGTTCTTTGTTTTCGGGAAATAAATCCGCTCCACCCGGACCATAATGATGTTGATAACATAGGCGACAGCCACTCCCAGAATCAGCGGAAACGCCACATTCCAGAGTTTCAGGGCAACTCCGGCTATCTGGTCAAAATATTTAATCCCGAGAATCAGCAGCGCCGCAAGGCAGATATAAATAATCACAGCAAAATCCGTTTTCTTCTTTTTCATAGTACCTCCGTAAACTCCTGCAGGTTAGTTGCAACTTCCTCATAAACAATATTAATCTATATTACCACAAATCTTTCCAGAAATGTAGTCCTTTCCTGTTTTGTATAAAAATCGGGACATAAAAAAAGCAACTGTCCTCCTCCGCCCGGGGTCCTGCAGGCACAGGACGGCGGCGGCAGGGACCCGGGCGGGGTGCGGACAGTTACAAAAAACGCCAGACACAGAGGATATCAGAATCTGTGCTGGCGGTAGTACCAGTGGAAGGTGCCTTTGTATGAATTTTTTGAAAAATAAAGGGCTTCATCGGCGCGGGAGTACAGGTTTTCAAAGGTTTCTTTATCGGCTTCCCGGTACATGCCGATGGAACAGCTCAGCTGAAAATCATTTCCGTATTTTTCGGATAAAGCGCTGTAGTCCTGCAGAACGGCCCGGGCTTTTTCCTCCGCTTCCTTTCTGCCGCAGCAGCCTGCCTCATAAACTGCGAACTCATCGCCGCCCAGCCTGCCGATGATGGCTTCCTTTGCAAATATCCGGCGTAAGATATCGGCCATATCCATGATGACCCTGTCGCCTGCCACATGCCCGTAGGTATCATTCACCGCCTTAAAGTCATCCAGATCGATCATATAGAAGGTGCCGCCTTCACCGCTTTCCAGCCTTTTTTTCACATAATATTCAAAGCTGCCCCGGTTATAAAGTCCTGTCATCAGATCCTTTTCAGAAAGGCGTCTGTAGTAATCCACCGTCTTTTTCTCCGGCTCCGGCAGCATTTCCGTTCCTCCTGCAGCCTGGTCCGGCCTTCGGGCCGGCTGCCCGCAGCCGTCCTCCTGGGGAACGGATATATGAATATGTATAATCCGGTTCGCCTTTCCATCTTTTTTCCATACCATGCTTATACGGACGCTTGTTTCTGTCAATCCTGTAACTGAGAGGCCGGCATTCTCAAAAGCCTGTTCTTCATTGCCGGGCTGAAATATTTTTTCTATCCGGAGATTGCCGCAGACCAGATAGATATTTTCGGCCAGCCGGGTGCATTGGTACCAGTCCTTCACAGGCCTGTACACATACTCCCTGCCATCTTCCCACTTACCGGAATCCAGTTCACTTTTTATTTGTTCTACAGTTGTGTAGTATTCATGGGCCCGGCTTCCTATTACCACCGAATTTTCCTCAAGAATGCCGCTTATTTCCTGTATTTTACCCGAATTTTGACCGCTCAGGCAGGTAAACATCAGCTGTTTTGTTAAGTCACATAATTCTCTATCTATCATTCCTGCACCTTTCCCGGCCACAACTTCTCTTTGCTCTATTTATAGAGCAATTATATCTTACTTTTTTACTAAAATCAATAATATATCCCACAATTGAATCTGGGAAGCCGCTGTATGGAATTTCTATCCCTGCAGCGGTATTGGGAGTAATTCATGCAGAAAATAAAATACAATGTTTCTTTGGGTGCTAATATCCGCGCACTCCGCAGGGACTGCGGCCTGACTCAGGAGCAGACAATAGCAAAGCTGCAGCTTTTAGGCTGCAGCCTTACAAGAGGCTCCTATGCAAAAATAGAAGCCGGTATTCAGAATATAAGCGTACAGGAGCTGCTGGCTATGAAAGAAGTTTTTCATGCGGATTTCGAAGACTTCTTCCAAAAACAGCCGGAAGAATAGTACGCTTTTTTTCCGTCCTTCACTGCGGCAGGGGCTTTCCCTTAACAGCCTGTCATTATGCGGATAATCTCCTTATCTGTTTCTTTCATGCCGTCTTTGCCCAGGCGGCCCACGTTTCCTATTGTCTTTTCCACTCCTTTGGATATAATCCCGTCACCGCCGTAGAACTGCTGTCCTTCCCTGTACATGGCATATCCAAGAATTCCCGCATCTACGGAAGAGGCGATTTTCGCCGCACAGGAGGGCTTGGCCCCATCGCAGATAATGCCCGACACAATGGCCAGCGCGTTGACAAGCGTATGATTGACCGCTTCCAAATCACCGCCCTGCAGATAAGCGATGCCGCAGCCGGCCGCACAGCCGGCGCTCACCGCGCCGCAATAAGCGGACAGCCGTCCGATTCCGCTTTTCTGATGGATTGCCGTCAGATTGGACAGTACCAGCGCACGGTACAGCTTTTCCTCCGGACAGCCCAGCTCCTTCGCATATTCAATCACAGGAAGGGAAACCGTCATTCCCTGGTTGCCGCTGCCGGAATTAATAACCACAGGCATTTCACAGCCGCTCATCCTGGCATCGGAACCGGCAGCCGCGGCCCCCCTTTCCCCGGGTTTTATATCCTGTGGGCTG
>OBAB01000125.1_pt1 | contig 72289 bp, 71 predicted proteins | sample 1516501 | NCBI WGS metagenome assembly OBAB01 (sample SAMEA2579906, study PRJEB22360) | human gut metagenome
GACGATTTCCACGGCGGTTGCGCCTGAAAATGAGGTCACGATCACCGCGACCCGGTCTAACACCCGCATGGGTATTGTCATCTGGTCGGACGGGTCGATTGGTCCCAATGGCGGTTCTCAGGACACCGTCACTTATTCTGCAAAAGCGAGTGACCCGGTCAAAGCATATCTCAAGGCGAAAGTCAGCTATGGCAGCGCGAAGATCGTGAAGACTGCTGAAGACGGCAAGGTCGCAGGCATCACATTTACCGTGACCGGCAATGGCGTGAATCAGACGGTTACTACCGACGCGAACGGTGAGATCCAGATCGACAACCTGATGCCCGGCCAGTACACGGTGACAGAGCAGAGCTACGACAAATATGAGCCCCAGGATAGTCAGACGGTCACCGTGGTAAGCGGCCAGGTCGCTACAGTGACCTTCAACAACACGCTGAAGCGCGGCGAGCTTACGGTGACCAAGACTTCGGAGGACGGCCTGAATGAAGGCGTGACCTTCCATCTCTACGGTACCTCCGTCAGCGGCTTGGAGGTCGATGAGTACGCTGTCACTAACAGCAGTGGCGTTGCCAGGTTTGAAAACATCTTGATTGGCTCCGGCTATACGCTGGAGGAGGTCGATACGGCAGTCCGCTATGTCGTTCCCGACAGCCAAGGCGCGGCGATCGAGTGGAACAAAGTCACCGGAAAGAGCTTCTCCAACATTCTGAAGAAGTTCAATGTTACTGTCACCAAAGTGGACAGCGAGACCGGCGACCCGCAGGGCGACGCGTCTCTTGCCGGAGTAAAATACGGAATCTATAAGGGCGGCGAACTGATCGATACTTACGTGACCGACCAGAACGGGCAGTTTACCACCGGCTACTATGTCTGCGGACAATCCGTGAGATCGAGCCGTCCGAAGGATACCTGCTTGACTCCTCGGTTTATACGGTCGGCGCGGATCCGAAGCTCTACACCGTGGAATACAACGCTGCACCTGAGGTGGGCGTCACGGAAGATATCATCAAAGGCAACATCGCAATCATCAAGCACACCGACAATGGCGAGACACAGATCGAGACTCCTGAAGAGGGCGCGACCTTCCAGATCTATTTGAAGTTTTCCGGCAGCTTCGATGCCGCAGTGGACAGCGAAAGAGATCTTCTCATCTGCGACGAGCTTGGTTTTGCACAGTCCAAGAACCTGCCCTACGGCATCTATACCGTTCACCAGGTTTCCGGCTGGGAAGGCCGGGAGCTGATGCCGGACTTTGATGTGTTTATTGCAAAGGATGGGGAAACCTATCACTACCTGATCAACAACGCCAACTTTGAATCCTTTATCAAGGTCATCAAGGTGGACGCGGAGACCGGAAACACCATTCCCTACGCGGGAGCTGGCTTCCAGATCTACCGTCCGGACGGATCCCTGGTTACCATGACCTTCACTTATCCGGAGGTCACTACCATTGATACCTTCTACACCAATGATGAAGGCATGCTGATCACGCCGGAGAAACTGGAATACGGCACGGGATACTCTCTCGTGGAAGTGTCAGCGCCTTATGGGTATGTACTGAATCCTGAACCTGTCAGCTTCGATGTGACGGAGGACAACTCCACGGAGGAAGGCGCGGTAGAGGTCGTTGAGGTCAGACTCGGCAACTACGCACAGAAGGGCGTCATACGAATCTACAAGACCGGTGAAGTCTTTGCGACGGTCAATGAGGCGGACGGCCATTATCAGCCTGTTTATGAGGTTCGCGGTCTGGCAGGCGCGACTTATGAAATCACGGCTGCCGAAGACATCGTCACGCCGGACGGCACGCAGCGTTATGCCGCTGGTGAAGTTGTGGATACCGTGGCCAACCGGGGAGACGGGCGGTGGGAAAGCTCGGTGAAGACGGCTATGCCGAAAGCAGAGCTCTGTACCTTGGGAAATACGAGATCCGTGAGACAGCAGCGCCTTACGGCATGATCCTGAACACGGAAGTCCACACGGCGGAGCTTGTCTACGCGGGTCAGGAGATCGAGATCACTGAGACCTCCGCAAGCTTCTGCAACGACAGACAGAAGGTACAGATCACGCTTACAAAGGTGCTGGAGCAGAACAATCAGTTCGGCATCGGCTCCGGAAACGAGCTTTCCGCTGTTACCTTCGGCTTCTACGCGGCTGAGGATCTGACCGCTGCAGACGGCTCCGTGATCCCTGCGGACGGTCTGATCGAGATCCTGTCCGTCGATGAAAACGGCAAAGCCGTGGTCAAGGCGGATCTCCCGCTGGGCAGCTACTATCTGAAGGAGCTGAGCACAGATGCTCACTATCTCCTGAATGATGAGAAGTATCCTGTCGTTTTCGATTACGCCGGAGAAGACGTTGAGGTCGTCGAGCTGCAGGCAAATGACGGCAACGCCATTGGCAACGAATTGATCTACGGCAGTGTGAGCGGCATGAAGAAGGGTGAGAACGGAACCGGCCTTGCCGGAGCACTGATCGGACTCTTCTATACGGACAGCGAAACGCCGATCATGACGGTAACCTCCGCTGAGGACGGCAGCTTCGGCTTTGAGAACATCCCGTATGGTGAGTATGTGGTGAAAGAGATCGAAGCGCCGGAAGGCTATGTCATCGATGAGACGCCTTATCCGGTAGCGATCGATGAGGACGGGGACGTTGTTGAGATCGAGATCACCGATACGCTGATTCGCGGCAATGTCCAGCTGACCAAGGTGGACGCGGACTATCCGGATCACCACCTTACCGGGGCAACCTTTGAGGTTTATTCCGGCGATGAGCTGCTCGGCACGATGGAGGAACTGGCAGACGGCGTCTATGAAATGGACGATCTGCTCTACGGAACCTACACGCTGAAGGAAACCGTCGCGCCGGAAGGTTTTTACCTGGATACCAACACCTACACCTTCTCCATTACAGAGAACGGCAAGACCGTGATCGTGGAGAACGAGGCTGGCAAGGGATTTATCAATGACGCCCAGGTCGGCGCGATCCGCATCGAAAAGACCTCTGAGGATGGTGTGCTGCAGGGCTTCACCTTCCATGTGGAAGGAACGGATATCACCGGGAATGTATTCAGCCATGACTATGTCACCGATGAGAACGGCCAGATCAAGATCGAAGGCCTGCGCATCGGCGACTATGTGATCTCTGAGGTCTCCGACAAATCCAATGAGCGGTATGAGCTTCCTGACAACGTGACCGTCACGGTTCATGAGGGCAAGACGGTCGTGGCAAAGTTCCATAACAAGCTCAAGCCCGAGACTCCGGACATTCCGAAGACCGGCGACAGCACGAACATGACGCTGTGGGCAGCGCTTGCGGGAATTTCCCTGATCGGCGCTGGAACCACGGCGTTCTTCACTTTCAGAAAAAAGAAGGAGGAAGGCGAGCATGAGTCCTAAGGAAATCATCGGGATCTGCCTTGTGGTCTTTGTTATCGCAGGGCTTGTTTTTCTGAAGCTCCGCAGCAAGCGGAAGTGAGAAACAGAGGCGGGCGGCATCTGAAATACGGTGCCGCCCTACTCTTGAGAGTTGGTCCTATATTTTAGGGCCAAGAATGAAGGAGGGATGGAATGTTTAATAACAGAGAATATGTGGAAAGTCTGAAACGGAGGTATCCTGCCGGAACAAAGATCGTGCTGGATCATATGGGAGACGATCCTCGACCCATCAAGCCAGGAACCAAGGGTACGGTGATCGCGGTCGATGATATCGGCACGGTGCACTGCAGCTTTGAAAACGGCAGGCAGCTCGGCCTGGTGCCCGGCGAGGATTCTTTCCATAAGCTTCCCGACAGAAACAGGGATGAAGCGAGGTGACGGCATGGAGCTTGAAATAAGGCCGACGACCAGAACCGAGGATATGTACACCTATACCCAATCCCAGCAGATCCGCAGTCAGACCGGCTGCATCGGCCACCTGAGAGCCGATATGGACAGCAATGGGACTGGCTTTTTCAGTTCCTGGGAAGACCATCGCGGAGATCTCAAAACAGATATCTTCAAGGCGGAATTCGACGACGTGATCAACGCGCTCCGTTTCGACAGCCGGTACGGAGATGTCCTGAAGGACCGCAGTTCTCTTGCAAGATATTGCTGGAGTCAGCCTTCCGCCAGGATGGAATCCGATGAGGAAAACTACGGTTTCCGCGTGGATACCGACAATTACACTTATATGATGCGGCTCAATCCCAACAAGGGCATGTACAACCTCTACTGTTACTGCTATCGCAGGGACTGGCTGGATGGCCATCTGAAGCAGGCGGAACGTGGGATCCGGTTCATCGATTCCGGATACAATACCCTGTTCAAGCTGAGGGACGGCGGCAGGGTGAGGATCACGAGACCGGATGGGACTTCGTTTGAGACGAGCTGCCGGTATATCGATGACTATCATTTGGAGACCGGGAGGGATCTCTGGCATATCTGTGAGTTCGCCGAGCACATGGAACGGGACGGGAATAAGGTTGAACCTATAGAAGGCCTGATACCGCCTGAAAGAAAAAGCAGAAACAGAAGTGAGGCACGATGAAATATACAGTGGATGTGAAAGATACCAGCTACGCGACGATCATCGTTGAGGCTTCTTCGAAAGAGGAAGCGGAGGCGCTCGCGCTGGAAAAGTATTACGCAGGCACGATGGAGTGGGAGGATTGCGATATCGACATCGAGGCCCGCGCCAGAGAACAGAATCGGGGCGAGCGTTGATGGAGACCGGTGACAGGATGATTTGGACCAGCGCCCCGGATTATGAGGACTGGCGCGAGGAAATGGAGGAACTGTTCCCGGACTCCTCCGAGCAGGAACGCTATGAAAGCATGCTGGAGGTCAATTGGGACAGGCTTCAGTTCGACCGGGAGGATCTGGCTCATCAGTATCCGGAGGAGATCCTGGTTATTGCGGATCTCGGTCTCTGGGACGGCAGGCACAGCGCGTATAAGGAGATCGAGTCCGGCAACCTGATGGACTGCTTCGAACCGTCCAGGGATACGCTGGATATCTGCTGGTATGTAGACCGGCATGGAGATCTTCGATGCGATGACAGCCACCATGATGGGACGAATCATTACCTCTACCGTGTCTGGAAGGACGGCATCGACGAGGATCAGAAGGACGAGCTGAGAGAAAAGATCTACCGGGGCCAATTCAGCCAGAGTGATATCAAAAGACTTACAGATCGCCTGGGAGATGAGATCGGAAAAGTCTACGGCTGGACGTTCCCGGAGAAAACAGCTGACAGAAGCTATGAGAGATAGATACAGGAGGAGAATATGACAGATTATTGTGTATGCTGCGGTGACTTTGTGCCGGAGGGCAGATTCGTCTGTCCGATCTGTAAAAGAGCAGCAATAACTCACACGGACAGGAAGGACGCCATTTGCGATTACCTGAAGAAACACCATACAGGTAAAAAGAACGCTGTTCCGAGCAAAGAACTGGAGCAGCGTTTTTCTGTGGACGGCAGAACGATCCGCAGGAAGGTCAATCAGCTGCGCCAGGACGGACATCCCATCTGCAGCGATCAGAGCGGTTATTATTACGCGGAGAGTCAGCACGAGATCAACAAGACCATCGGCAGGCTGAACGGCCTTGTGACCGGCGTTTCCGACGCAAGAACCGGTCTGCTGTACGCTACCCCGAAAGAGGATGACGATGAGATCGAGATCATCCTCTGCGTCAGCCGCAGGAGTGTCTGATGGAGAATAAAGACCATTTCTATGTGGATTTGAACTCGGCAAGATTCACATGGCTTTATTACAACCCGGACAGTACTGCCGGAGGGCAGTACGTTGAAAACGTGTTCCTGAGGCGGCAGTTAGAAGAAGCTGTCCGTGATTACGGGAAACAGGGTGCGCAAGCCGTATTCGAGTGCCTCGAGAGCAACTGCAGACAATATCTGCTGGACAAAGGCACGCAGGCTTTCCGATCTGCTGAAAGGGATTATCATAAGACGCCTATTGCGGAAGGTTTGACGGAGTTATCGATTGAGAGATTCTTCACCGTGCTGAGAGCCAGGGATCTGATTAACGAATACTGTCAGGAAGAGTTTGGCGAGAGGGCAGATTTTTCGGATTTGCGCAGGATCGGCCTTGCTTATACTACGGTCACAGACAAGGAATATGAAGTTCAGGTCTATGCCAATCTGATGGATTGCAGGATCGATACGTATCTCGGTCGTAGCTGGCTTACTTCGGAGGAGTTCTCCTCTCTGGAGGCCATGACAGAAAGGCTTGCCACGCTGGATTTCAGTGAACTGACGTCTATTCCCGGCTGGATCATGGACGAGTACGAAATGAGCGTCAGCAAGGAGGATTTGGCGGTCCGCCTGACCTTTTTCCTGAAGGATTTCGATTACTACGGCTATATGGACACGCTGGAGGTCGGAGAAACAGACGCCGACGCGGTCGCAAGAAACCGCAGGTCGCTGGACAGCCCCACAGAAATCTCGGAGATCATCAGCCAGCTGAGCCTGATGATCCATGAGGAACAGTTGCAGGGCGCGGAACTGTACAAGTGCTACGACCTGATGACCGATCTTCACAAGCTCTATAACCAGGAGCTTGTACCTGTCTATGACCGGGAGATCGATGTGCTGGATCGTATGTGCGATGTGCTTTCCATCAGCATGGATATCGGGATCGACAACGACGGACTATGGATCAAGGACGATGATGGCACTTTTCATGAACAGAACGCGTATAAGCACATGGCGGAAAGGTATCTGACGCCAAAGGATGTCCGGTCCCTGCGTGATATCGACTTCGGTGCCTACGCTGACACCAAAGAGCTCTTTGAGCATAACGACGTGCGGATCGGGACCCGCCTGAGAGAAAACAAGGAAAGGAATGACGCGAGATGAAGAAAGAGATCATTTTTATTGATGAGGACACGCTGACGCCGGAGGAACTGGCGTCGCCTGAGGATGCCTGGAAGGAGGATGACGATGAGCAGACCGATGAATAAAGAGGAATACCGCGCAGAGCTTGCGGACGCCTTCGCCCATGTCCTTGAGGAAAAAGGCCTGGAATGGAAGAAAGAATGGCAGGGCGTCGGCGGAGGTGCTCCGCAGAATGGTATCACCAAGGCTAACTACAGAGGCTGCAACGCCTTCTGGCTGTCTCTTGTCTCCATGATGAAGGGCTATGACGATCCCCGCTGGGTCACCATGATCCAGATCATGGACAACGACAAGAAGTACCATCCGAATGAGAAATGGCACCTGAAGAAAGGTTCCAAGGCAACCTACGTGGAATACTGGTATCCCTATGACAATAAAGAGCGTAAGGCTCTGACCTGGGAGCAGTATCGCGACGCGCTGCAGGACGGGAGAAGCGAAAAAGAATTCACGCTTTCCACCCGATATACCGCAGTCTTCAACGCCCACGACATCGAGGGCATGCCGGAACTGACGATCCCGCAGAACCCGGATGTATCGCAGGACGAACTGATCAAAAAGCTGTGTGAAGGTATGGGTGTTGAGATCCTGACAGACGGAGGAGACCAGGCATACTATTCTCCAACACAGGATAAGATCCATCTGCCAACGCCGGAATCTTTTCTCAGCGAGTATGCTTTCAATGCCACAGCGCTGCATGAGCTGTCCCACAGTACCGGTCATCCCAGCAGACTGAACCGTCCGCAGGGCGCGTTCTTTGGAACAGAACAGTACGCCTACGAGGAATTGGTTGCAGAGATGTGCTCCTGCTTTATGGGCTCTGAGCTTCAGACGGAGGCCACGCCTCAGCATATCGACAACCATAAAGCCTACGTCCAGTCCTGGATCCAGGCGATCCGTGAGAAACCGGAGACACTGGTCAAGGCGATCCGCGACGCCCAGTCCGCTGCCAACTATATGGATTATAAGGCCGGGCTCATTTCCGAGAAGGATTATGAGAAGGCTGCCGGATCGACCATGGAAGTAAAGCGGAAAGATCGTTCTCTGGAAAGATAAAACGCACATTTTACAACCGCAGCCATCTCTGCTAATAATGGAATCAGGCAAAGGAGGCTGATGATATGTTCAGAAAAAAACCCGAAAAGCGCGTCGTTGAGCTGAATCGCGCCGAGGTGCGCCTGTTGGTCACGGCACTTATGAATTTCAGGAACAAGGTGATGAAGGCAGGCAAGCCCACGGAGGACATCAACGAACTGCTGCTGATGGTACTGAAGTAAAACGGAATACAGAAACGGACAAGCCGTAAGGACCTGGTCAGATGATCAACCTTGCGGCTTTTTCTTTTCGGAAAGGAGCTGGAATTGAACAGTGAAGAGCTGAACGCTGCCCTGTACAACAAGATGAATCAGGAGCAGGCGATCTATATGGACTGGCTGGAAAGCCTTCCTCCGAATGAGATTTTGCAGCACGCCTATGAATTTGCAGTCCGGCAGGACATCCTATTCGCGATGGAATACACGGAGCTCCAGCCGGAACAGTGCAGGGCGCTGCTGAAGTCCCCATGTCCGGTCGCGGATATCCTCAGAGATTTCGAGAAGCTGGAGACCGGCTATATGGATACGATCCGGGACTGTATAGAAGGCAGGGCGGACAAAATGATACAGCTTGAAAAACAGAAGGAGGCGAGGTAATGCCATATATTGAAAATGATGTTCTGCTGGAAGCACGCAGAGTGGATCTGCTGACCTACCTGCAGCAGAACGATCCGGGGAATCTGGTACACATCTCCGGAAACAACTACTGTACAAAGGATCATGATTCTCTGAAGATCAGCAACGGGAAATGGTACTGGTTCTCCAGAGGCTTCGGCGGAGTATCCGCCGTGGATTACCTGATCAAGGTGCAGAACTATACGCTTCCTCAGGCAGTGGAGGCAGTCATGGGACGGGCGATGACGACCCCGTCCTTTTCTTATGCGCCAAAGCCGGAGGAACCGAAAAAACTTCTGATGCCTGAACTGGTCCAGTACCCGTACAGAGCAAAGAAGTACCTGAAGGATCGCGGGATCCACCCGGCGGTCATCGACTACTGCATCGAGCACAGCATGCTCTTTGAAACCGAGCAGTATCACAATGCCGTGTTCGTTGGATACGATCCGCAGGGCATCGCTAGATACGCCGCCATGCGCGGCACGGTATCCGGATACAAAGGAGAAGTCACCGGCAGTGACAAACACTTTTCCTTTTCGATCTGTGAGACCGGTGCCCCGGCTGATCTGCATCTCTTCGAGTCTGCGATCGACCTGTTGAGCTATGCCAGTCTGGAACTCTATGAGGGCAGGGACTGGAAGCAGGACGCGCTGCTTTCTCTGGCAGGTGTGTTCATGCCCAAGAGACCGAACGTCGTCCCTGTCGCGCTCAGAGAGTATCTGAAGGACCATCCGAATATCACTACGCTGCACCTGCATCTGGACAACGATGAGGTCGGGCGCGGCGCGACGGAAGGGATCATCGGAGGCCTCAAAGAGAAATACACCGTTCTGGACGAACCGCCTGAGGACGGCCTCAAGGACATGAACGACCAGCTGAAGGCCTATGTGGAACGGACGAGGAAAAAGGAGGAGCCGGAAAGATGATGGATGTGAAACTGTATCAGATCAACCTGGATCGGGATGAGAACGGCGTCGCATTCGAATCCCTGGATACCATGCAGAAGTGGCAGAAATCGGCTGAGATCGATTCTGTGATCTATGACAAGGTGTTTGACGGGACTATAGACGCGAGCGATCTGGAGGCCGTATACGAGACCTTCAATCTGGATCAGCCGGACGGCTATTCCGGCAGATCCATGTCCGTGTCGGATATTGTCGAAATCTGTCGATCGGACGACGTGAAGCCCGGCTTCTACTACTGCGACAGCATCGGCTTCAAGGAAGTAGAATTCGATCCCGCAAAGACGCAGGAAGCGATCAATCAGAAGATCACCGTCGTCATGGTGGAACCCGGCAGGGTGGCAAGGACCGCTGAAATCGGAACGTCACTGGCGGATCTACAGAAGGCAGTCGGCGGGATGATTGAGACCTACTATCCCTTCGAAGAGGAAGTTTGCATCGTCTGCAACGACGAAGGAAAGCTTATCGGCATGCCGCCCTGCAGAGCCATTTACGGTGAAGACAAGAAAGTCATGGACATCATCTGCGGTCCGTTCTTCATCTGCGACTGCAGGACCGAAAGCTTCGCTTCTCTCAGCCAGGATCAACTCAAACGCTATACCGAACAGTTCCGGAACCCGGAACACTTTTTCAAAATCGGCAGTGAGATCACTGCCGTACCTTATGAACCCAGGCAGACAAGCCTGGAAAGATAGCCTAAGGAAAAGGCGCAGAGGGGTCTGCGGCATTTTACCAGCAAGCATCGCCTTTGTATATACACAGGCAGCTTGCTGGGGTAGCCCCAGACCCTTATTGCGCGGAAAGGAGCGCGAGATGCGTAAACGGAACAGGGAGGTGATCCTTTGGCTCACAGAGGCCGAGTATGACAGACTGAAAAGGAACGCGAAGAAGACAGGCCTGTCGGTGCAGGCATACCTTAGGAAGCTGTTGACGCAGATCCAGCCAAGGGAAGCGCCTCCGATCGAGTATTTTGAGGTACTCAAGAATCTCCGGCAGATCAACAACAACATGAACCAGATCGCTGTGGTGGCCAACGCGAAAGGCTTTGTGGACACGGCAGCCTACTGGGACAACATGAAAGCGCTGCAGCATACGGTCGGTCTTATGATGGAGGGCATGTACAGATAATGGCAACCACATCATTATGGCGCATCAAAGGATCCATGGGCCGCGTCGTCGATTACGTGGAAAACGTAGATAAAACGACCGCGCCGATTGCGGAACCTGCAGAGGCATCTTTCGAAACGCTGGAGAATCTGATCGCTTATGCCGGAAGGGAGGAAGCGACAAACCTCAGGAAACTGATCACAGGGATCCAGGTGGATCCGGAGCGTGCCAGAGAGCAAATGATGAACGTGAAGGAGGCTTTCGAAAAGACCGGAGGGACGATCGCCTACCACGGGTACCAGTCCTTCGCGGAAGGGGAAGTCACTCCGGAGCTTGCACATACGATTGGTGTGAAGCTTGCGGAGGAACTCTGGGGAGACAGGTATCAGGTGCTTGTATGCACGCATCTGGACAAGACCTCGCATATCCACAATCATTTCCTGATAAACACCGTTTCTTTCGTGGACGGGATCAAGTTCCATCGAACCAATGAGGATTACCGGCAGATGCAGCAGGTCTCCGACAGGCTGTGTCGGGAATACGGTCTCTCCGTCGTCCGGCATCCGGAGCACAGCAGCAAGAACTACGGTCAGTGGCTGGCTGAAAAGAACGGCAAGCCGACCTACGGAATATGGTCCCGTGCGGATATCGACAGAGCCATCCGGCAATCCCTGACGGAACGGGAGTTCTACGACAGGCTGGAGGACATGGGTTATGAACTGAAGTTTTATGCCAAATCCGGCAAAATTCTTCAGCGACCATCCCTCCGACCGAATGGATCGAAAAAGTTCTTCCGCTTCGACAATCTCGGAGAAAATTACAATGTCGATGAGATTGCGGACCGTATTCTAGAGAACATCCGCAGGGAGGTCCCGTTCCCGGAGGAAGAGATGGAAAAGGTGCGGAAGTACCGGGAGGAGCATCCGCCTCATGCAAAGGCGACAGGTCTTGCGGCTCTCTACTACCACTATTGCTATGAACTGCATATCATCGTGCGCTATCCGACATCCGTACAGCGGGTGTCGTTTTTTATGCGAGAAGATATCCGGAAGCTGGACAGGCTGGACGCCCAGGTGCGGTTCCTTGGTGAAAATCATATTTCGACTTATGAGGATCTGACAATGTACAGGGAGGCAACAGAACAGAAAATCGAAAAACTGAAAGCCGACCGGACATGGCTTCGCAACAAGCTGAAGCGTATCGTCCGTGGCGGCAACGAATTGATGCTTCAATCGGTAAAGCTGGAGATCCGGGAGATATCGGCACAGATCGATAAGCTCCGGGAGTCCCTTGAAACCTGCGACAGCGTGGAACAGCGCTCCGCGCAGATGCAGAAGGAGCTTGCCGATCTGAAGCGTCAGACAATGGAACAAACTGAAGAGAAGGAGGAAATCACTGATGAATTACTCAGGAGAAGCGGCGGAACAGGTCGTTCGAATGTCATTGAGCGGCATTGAAGTCGCCGCGAAGATCAGCGGCCAGGCGGCGGAACGGCTGGCCGTGCTGCTGTATGCGGTTCTCCGGGATCAGAAGAAAACGCGCGGCAAGATCCGGCTCACCAATATGCTCAAGAGCGGAAAGGAACTGAAGGTTTTCGCAGTTAAGGACGAAGATCTGAAAAAGTTCTGCGATGAGGCGAAGAAATACGGTGTCCTCTACTGCGTGCTGAAGGACACCAACGCCGATGACGGCCTTACCGACATCATGGTGCGTGCGGATGACGCCAGCAAAGTCAACCGTATTTTTGAGCGTTTCGGTCTTGCCACCATCGACATGGCTTCCGTGAAGACCACTGTGGAGAAAGACAGGGAGAACAAAGCGAAGGAAGGTGAAGAGATCCCTGAACCCGACAGAGTCCAGACAGTGGATGACAAGGTCAATGAATTTCTGGACAAGGTCACGGACGAGAAGGAAAACCCTACGGCGGAGAAACAGCAGAACGAAAACCCCACCACGGCCCGGACTGCGAAGTCCCGTCAGTCCGAGCCTTCATCCGGGAGCAGAAGAAGCCGGTCCGACGGGGGCGTAACTGAGCGTGAGATCCGGACAAGCCGTCCTTCCGTAAGAGAGGAAATGCGCGAGATCCGCGAAGAACAGAGACGGAAGTCGGAAGGCAGCTCCAGAGAGAGACCCCGTGAGGTGGAACACAGGCATATTCAGCCGAGAAAGAAAAGCACAGAGAAGGAGGTGCGCTGATGGCAGATGAAAAAGTGGTCGTGACACTGGACAGCTTTGAGCAGAGGCTGATGGTCAACGGGCTCAATGATTTCCGTAATGACCTGATCCGGGACGAAAAACCCACGGAGGACATCGATGACCTTCTGATCAAGGTGATCGACGCCCCAACACAGAAGGAAAAGAAGAAGGCGGATCGTGAGGCGAGATAAACTATCAAAACAAAACATCGTGCTGTACTGCTTCGGGGTCCTCCCGGTCATCTGGATCGGGCTTCTGGTAGCTCCTTGCCTGGAGGAAGGCCTGGTCGGTCTGGTAAAGAACTTTGGTTCTGTGATGAGCAATCCGTTCCATATCACATTGTGCGGGGGCAGCCTGAAGACTGTACTCGTACTGCTTCTGATCTACGGACTTGCCATCGGGATCTATCTCTCCAACGACCGGAACTACCGCAGACGCGAGGAGCACGGCTCCGCCAGATGGGGCGTGCCGGGACAGATCAACAGGAAGTATGCAGACAGCAGAAAGACACAGAACAAGATTCTGACACAGGAAGTAGCGATCGGACTGGACGGACGGAAGCACCGGAGGAACCTGAACGTACTCACATGCGGCGGTTCTGGTTCCGGCAAGACCCGATTCTTCGCAAAGCCCAACATCATGAACGCAAATACTTCTTATGTTGTGCTTGACCCGAAAGGCGAGATCCTGCGCGATACGGGCAATCTCCTGCTTCATGAAGGTTACGACATCAAAGTCCTTGACCTGATCAACATGGACAAGAGCCACTGCTACAATCCGTTCGTGTATCTTCGGAACGACAACGATATCCAGAGGCTGGTCACGAACCTGTTCAAGAACACTACCCCGAAAGGGGCACAGAGCCAGGATCCCTTCTGGGATCAGGCGGCAACCATGCTGCTTCTGGCTCTGATTTTTTATCTCCACTATGAAGCGCCGCCGGAGGAGCAGAACTTTCCGATGGTCATGGAAATGATCCGCGCCGGTGATGTGAAGGAGGACGACGAAGGATATAAGTCCACGCTAGACCTGCTCTTTGAGCGGTTGGAGATGCGCAACCCGGAGCATATCGCCTTGAAGTATTACAGGAGCTATCACTCCGGTTCCGGAAAGACACTGAAGTCGATCCAGATCACTCTGATATCCCGTCTGGAAAAGTTCAACCTGGAATCCCTCGCAGGGATCACTCAGAACGACGAAATGGAGCTGGCGACCCTGGGAGAAAAGAAAACGGCGGTATTTGCCGTCATTCCGGACAACGACAGCTCCTTCAATTTCCTCGTCGGCATGCTGTATACGCAATTGTTCCAACAGCTTTATTACCAGGCGGATATCGTACACGGTGGGGCCGGGCTGCCTGTTCACGTCCATTTCGTAATGGATGAATTCGCGAACGTGGCTCTGCCGGATGAATTTGACAAGCTGCTCTCCACGATGCGTTCGCGTGAGATAAGCGTCAGTATCATTATCCAGAACCTTGCGCAGCTTAAGGCTCTGTTTGAAAAGCAATGGGAATCCATCGTGGGCAACTGTGACGAATTCCTGTATCTCGGCGGCAATGAGCAATCGACTCATGAGTACGTATCAAAGCTTCTCGGAAAAGAAACGATCGATACGAATCCCTACGGCCAGTCCCGAGGCAGGAACGGCAGCTACTCCACCAATTGGCAGATCACCGGCAGAGAGCTGATGACGCCGGATGAAGTACGAATGCTGGATAACCGGTACGCGCTGCTTTTCATTCGCGGGGAAAGGCCGGTCGAGGATCTGAAATATGACATCATGAAGCATCCGAACATCCGATATACAACGGACGGTGGTGCTGAGCCCTATAGACACGGCGAGGATGTCTTCAGCATCGCGACTTTTGGCGTGGATGAGAAGCAGCTTAAAAACGCCCAGAAAAAGCCTGTGGGCGATGAAGAGTATCTCTTCTTCTGTGAGGAAGAGCTCGAAGAACTTATCAATAAGAAAATGGAGGAAAAACAGAATGGAAAAGAACAATAATCTTAAGCCCCGGACTGAGAAGAGAATCAAGAAGGGGTTCCGAATCTACGCCGCGATGGTGCTGGCGCTGACTGTGGTGCTGAGTGTCACCGTGCCTGCTTTTGCGGCAGGAGGCGACCCGATCACCGTCGTCAACAACCTGAGCGATTTCATCTTCGGCCTGATCCGTGCCGTTGGCCTGATCATCCTGGGCTGGGGCATCGTGCAGGTCGGCATGTCCTTCCAGAGCCACGATCCTTCCCAGCGTTCGAACGGTTTCCTGACTCTCGCAGGTGGTGTCATCATCACCTTCGCCAAAGAGATCCTGAACCTGATCGTCGGCTGATCGGTTATCCAATGAAAAGGGACGGGCTCTTAAACGGAGTCCGTCCCGGAAGGAGGTGCAGAAGTGTCGGATAACTGGATTGTGCAAAATCTGGAGAATGCCCTGGAAGTCTGGAACGAGAAGCTGGCCGAGATATGGTCGCTTTTGACCCAGTCACCCGAGACTTTCAAGGGAGGATCGATCTGGTCCGTTATTACGAGTATCCACGGAGCGCTGCAAGCGATCGGGTATGCCTTGCTGGTGCTCTTTTTCGTTATCGGCGTCATGAAGACTTGCGGCAGCTTTGCAGAGGTGAAAAAGCCCGAACACGCCGTGAAACTCTTCATCCGCTTCGCTATTGCAAAAGGCGTCATCACTTATGGCCTGGAGCTGATGATGTCATTCCTGTCCATCATTCAGGGTGTGATCAGTTCCATCATGAATGCTGCGGGTTTCGGAACAGCTACGGCAACTACGCTGCCTGCCGAGATGGTCACGGCAATTGAGGACTGCGGGTTCTTTGAGAGCATCCCGCTGTGGGCAGTTACGCTGATCGGAGGCCTGTTCGTATGGGTGCTGAGCTTCATCATGATCCTCAGTGTATACGGCAGGTTCTTTAAGCTCTATATGTACACGGCCATCGCACCGGTCCCGCTTGCGACCTTTGCAGGGGAGCCAACGCAGAATGTCGGCAAGAGCTTCCTGAAAAGCTACGCCGGTGTCTGTCTGGAGGGGGCCATCATCACGCTGGCCTGCATCATATTCTCCGTGTTCGCGGCAAATCCGCCGGAGATCGACGCCACTGCTGCTGCGGCAACGATGGTATGGAAATATATCGGTGAGCTGGTCTTTAACATGCTGATACTTGTCGGAGCCGTGAAGATGGCAGACCGAATCGTAAGAGAAATGATGGGACTGTGATGCTATGGCAAAACGAATATATGACCACTGGCAGGGCTACACGGTCGAGGACTGTGATTGCAGGTACTGCCTGTATTACGGCGGGAAGCGCCACGGAGAGATCCAGTGCCTTGCGGACGAATGCGTCTGCAAGGAGGAACTCAAGGCTGCTGCCCGCCGGGAAAGGATTTTAAACAATGGAAGTAAAAATCAATAGAGAGATCCGTGACTACACGGAATCCATGTTTTTCGGACTGTCCATGCGGCAGTTCTTTTTTTCTGTCGCCGGGATCGGAATCGCGGTGCTGCTGTACTTTCTGCTGAAACCGTTTTTTGGTACGGAGACATTGTCCTGGATGTGCATCCTGGGGGCAACGCCATTCGCTGCGATGGGCTTCATCACCTACCACGGCATGACGGCGGAACAGTTTCTGTGGACCTGGTTCCGTTCGGAACTGCTGGAACCCAGGGAGCTCCATTTTGAATCGGAGAACACCTATTACGAAGCACTGAAGGAAACGATCGAAAACCATGAAAAGGAGGCGCTGAAAAAGCATGATGAAATCAATTAAGACGATCCTGAGCCAGGACAAGGAACGCTACACCGTTCCGAAAAAGGTTCAGGATGTGATCCCGATCCGCCGCATCTGGCCGGACGGAATCTTCCAGGTTGGCAGCAAGTTCGTCAAGTCCTGGAAGTTCTCGGACATCAACTATCTGGTCGCGAGCCGCGAGGACAAGGAAAGCATGTTCCTGACCTACTCGGAACTGCTGAACAGTTTGGACTCTGGGGCGACGACCAAGATCACCATCAACAACCACCACATGAAGAAGGCTGATTTTGAGGATTCCATCCTGATGCCGATGAAGGCGGATGGACTGGACGAGTACCGCAGGGAGTACAATCAGATGCTTCTGGACAAGGCGATGGACGCCAACGGGATCATGCAGGAGAAATATATCACGGTCACGGTGGCTAAGAAGAACATCGAGGAAGCCCGTGCGTATTTCGCCAGGACCGGCGCGGAACTCAGCCAGCACTTTACGGCTCTCGGTTCCAAATGCACTGAGATGAACGCCAATGACAGGCTCCGTGTGCTCCATGACTTCTACCGTTCCGGCGAGGAAAACGCTTTCAATTTCGATATGAGGGACAACCTGAAAAAGGGACACTCCTTCCGCGACTATATCTGCCCGGACAGTATCGAGAAGACCGCCGATTACCTGAAACTCGGAGAACGCTACGCCAGAGTCCTTTTCCTGAAGGACTACGCCAGCTATATCAAAGATTCCATGGTAGCGGAGCTGACGGATCTGAACCGCAACATGATGCTCTCCATCGACATCATCCCGATCCCGACAGACGAGGCTGTCAGAGAGGTAGAGAACCGTCTGCTCGGTGTGGAAACCAATATCACCAACTGGCAGAGAAAGCAGAACCAGAACAACAACTTTTCTGCTGTCGTGCCTTACGACATGGAACTTCAGCGCAAGGAATCCAAGGAGTTCCTGGATGACCTGACGACCCGCGACCAGCGCATGATGTTCGCAGTGATCACGATGGTCATCACGGCTGACACCAAGGAGCAGCTGGATGCGGATACGGAGACCATTCTCTCCACGGCAAGAAAGCATATGTGCCAGATGGCGACTCTGAAGTACCAGCAGGTGGACGGGCTGAACACCGTGCTTCCCATCGGAACCAGAAAGATCAACGCCTTCCGTACGCTTACTACGGAAAGCCTGGCTGTGTTCATCCCGTTCAAGGTCCAGGAGATCATGGACAAGGGCGGCATTTACTTCGGAGAGAACGCCATCTCCCACAATCTGATCATGTGCAACAAGGAGAACCTGCTGAACCAGTCCGCATTCGTGCTCGGCGTTCCCGGTTCCGGCAAATCCTTCAGCGTGAAAGAACTGATCTCCTTCCTGATCCTCAACACGGAAGACGACATCCTGATTTGCGACCCGGAAGGCGAGTACGCACCGTTGATCGAAGCGATGGGGGATATCGGTTCTGTGATTCGCGTATCCGCAGGCGGCAGGGACCGTCTAAACGCCATGTATATGGTCGATGGCTACGGCGAGAACAATCCGATCGTTGTGAAGTCGGAATTCATCATGTCTCTGATCGAGCAGATCGACAAGAAGGGCGTGGGTCCGCAGCACAAGTCCATCATCGACCGCTGTATCGCCAACGTATACGGCAACGCGGCGGAGACCGGAACAGTTCCAACGCTCTGCACGCTGCGTGAGATGCTGCTGGAGCAGCCGGAACCGGAGGCAAAGCAGATCGCGCTTTCGCTGGAGCTCTATACCACCGGTTCTTTGGATATCTTCGGACACAAGAGCAATGTGGATTTGGAAAAACGCGTGGTTGTCTTCGATATCCACGGACTTGGAGCACAGCTCAAGCCCACCGGTTTGCTCGTCATTACCGACACCATGCTCAACCGTGTCACTCTCAACTGGAAGCGCGGCAAGCGAACCCACGTCTTTATCGACGAGTTCCATGTTGTCTTCGAGAATGAGTTCTCCGCCCAGTTTTTCAACTCCGCATGGAGGCAGTTCCGTAAGCGTAACGCTTATCCCACTGCTATCACCCAGAATGTGGAGTACTTGCTGGATTCCGTGCAGGCCAGCACCATGCTCTCCAACAGCGAGTTCATCGTGATGCTGAACCAGGCGGCCTCCGACAGGGGAGAACTGGCGAAGCTCCTTAACATCTCCAACGAGCAGATGAGCTATATCACCAACGCCGATCCCGGCTGCGGTCTCATCAAATACGGCGGATCTCTCGTGCCTTTCGTGAATCGTTTCCCGAAGGATACGAAACTCTACCAGCTGATGACCACCCGTCCGGGCGAGGGTATTTTCGCGGGACAGGTCTCTTAAGGCCTGTCCCTGATTTTATGGGAGGAACAAAATGAGCAAGAAACAGATTATCGGGATCATCCTGATCTGTATTTTCAGCTTCAGCGCCTTCGTATGCGGAGGCATCTTCGCGCACCAGTATCATGAGTCCAGAACCAGGGCAGAGTCGTTTAACGATCTGTCCGGACTGATCAACGACGTGGAACCCACCACACCTCCTGAAGAGTCATCTGAGGACGATCCTGCGGAAGAGACAGTGAATCCGGAGATCCTGGAGGCGCAACTGGCGCAGGAAAAGTACGGCAGGCTCTTTGAGCAGAATAATGACTTCATCGGCTGGATCAATATCCCGGATACCAATATCGACTATCCGGTCATGCAGACACCGACCAATCCGGATTTCTACCTGAAGCATGGTTTCGACAAGGAATACAGTGACTACGGCGTTCCGTATATTGATGAAAGCTGTGCGCTTGGCATCAGCAACAATATCGTCATCTACGGCCACCACATGAAAGACGGCAGCATGTTCAATGACCTGTGCGGATACACCGAGAAGGCGTTCTGGGAGGCACATCCGATCATCTACTTTGATACGGTCTCTAAGTTTGGGACCTATCAGGTCGTGGCCGTCTTCAAGTTTGATACCAACAACGAGACCTTCAAGTACAACGAGTGTGTGACGATGAACGAAGAACAGTTTGCCGAGTTCATGGCCAATGTCCACGCCCGTGAACTGTACGATACCGGCGTGGACGCTGAATACGGCGATCAGCTGCTGACCCTGTCCACCTGCGAGTATACGTATAAGAACGGCCGCTTTGTCGTCGTGGCAAAGAGGGTGGACTGATGGCGGATATCAAAACAAGGCAGCATGTAAAAGACATCAAAGTCCTGGACAAAGCATCTGTCGCCGGAGAGCGGATGAAGAACGCCTTCATCCGCTCGAAGGATACCACGCAGAATCTGATGGACGACGGGCAGGTTTCTCCGTCCGAATACGCGGAGGATCAGATCAAGTACGCGGCGGAGGATGTTGCTCACGATACCGGTCATGCAGTGAAGCGGCAGACAGATAAGGCTGTGGAAAAAGGCAGAGAAGCTTTCCGTGAGCACCGGAAGGAGAAACGGCTGGAGCGTCAGGAAAAGAAGGTGGAGGAACGGGTCCGACGTTACGAGGAGCGTTCCGCAACCAGAAATACTGCACAGACAGCCGAAAGAACAAGCGCACGTACCAAGAACACGGCGATCAAGACGGCAGAAAAGACGGAGCATACCGTAAAGCAGACCGCCAGATCTGCCGGAAAAGCATCTGTAAAAACGACGCGAGCTACTGTGAAAGCGACAGAAAAAGGTATCAAGACGGCGGAACAGACTTCCAAAGCTGCAATCAAAACCACCGAAGCAACTGCCAAGGCCACAGCTAAAGCAGCTGAGGTTTCCGCGAAAGCATCTCAGAAGGCTGTTGTTATGGCAAAACAGGCTGCTGTTGCGGCATATAAAGCTGCCGTTGCCACTGCAAAGGCGATCGCCGCGATGGTCAAGGCTATTATTGCTGCTATGCAGAAATTGATTGCCGCTATCGCAGCCGGTGGCTGGGTTGCTGTAGCGATAATAGCCATCATTGTTGCCATCGCATTGGTGGTGGGGACATGCTTCGGCATATTCTTCTCCAACGATACCGGCGAACAGACCATGAAAGATGCGATCGTTGCGGTCAACACCGAATATCAGCAGCAGATCGACACTGCAAAGGCATCTGTTGCCTACGATGACCTTGAGATGTCAGGTTCCCGGGCTGTATGGCCGGAGGTACTTTCTGTCTACGCAGTGAAAACGACCACGGATGGTGAAAACGCTCAGGAGGTTGCTACGGTAACTCCGGAAAAGGTTGAGATCCTCCGGGAGATCTTCTGGGCGATGAATACGATCACGACCCGAACGGAAAGCCATACAGAGACTGTTATCGTGGAGTCAGACGATGGACGAGGCAACATTGTTGAGGAGGAACAGCAGGTCACAAAAATGACCCTGTATATCACAGTCTCGCACAAGACTGCACAAGAAATGGCTGTGGAATATGGCTTTACCCCGGATCAGAATAAACAGCTAGAGGAGATGCTGGCTCAGGACCGTAGCCTCTGGGCGGAAGTTCTGTACGGAGTTTATGGCGCAGACGATCAGATTGTGCAGGTCGCTCTGACACAGATCGGAAACGTCGGGGGAGAACCATACTGGTCCTGGTATGGCTTCAGCCATCGCGTGGAGTGGTGTGCCTGCTTTGTATCCTGGTGTGCGAATGAATGCGGGTATATCGATATCGGTGTTATTCCTAAATATGCTGGCTGTGTGAACGGTGTCGAATGGTTCCGTGAACGAGGACAGTGGGCAGATAATGATATTGAGCCTGTTCCCGGTATGATCATCTTCTTTGACTGGGACAATCCGAACGGATCTTCCGGACCGCAGGACGGTCTGTCAGATCATACCGGTATTGTTGAACGGGTTGAAAACGGCATCGTTTATACCGTGGAAGGCAACTCCGGTGACTCCTGCCGGGAAAACCATTATCCGGTTGGCTACTATGAAATTCTGGGTTATGGAATCCCAGCCTACTAAACACTGCGCTCCGGCATCAGGCTCTGAGATTGGCTTGGTGCCGGGGCTTTTTCACGTTGTGAAGATATCTGAAGGCCAAAAAATAATGTTTGGCATGGCTGTTAGATATATTGTCGCTTTAGAACGCCACCTCGCGTCGTAGAAACGGGTATTTTAGCAAGACTACTTGAAAAATATGAGTTTTGTGTTATAATCTAATATGTATTGCTATATGCCGAGCCTGATTGGGTCGATAAGTGGATAATGGATCTTCAGATTGGAGGCAGCGGATGAGAATCAGCTACAACAAACTTTGGGATTTAATGAAAAAAAACAAAATGAAAAAGACGGATCTTGCCAAGGCTGCTGAGATCACTGGATATACCATGACAAAAATGAATAAGAATGAGCCTGTGACATTGGAAGTCATGATGCGGGTTTGTAAAGTATTCCATTGTGATATAGGCGATGTTATGGAAATGATTGAAGAGTGAGGAGACCAGATATGTCAATTGCTGAGCTGCAAAAGCAGACAAACACTAATATTCAAGAGAAGGCAAACCTGATTTGGGAAATTGCCACGCATCTTGTCGGCCTTTTTAAGCCTCATGAATACGGCAAGGTTATTCTCCCCATGACTGTTCTAAAACGCTTTGATGATGCTCTGCGGCCCAAGAAGGCGGCTGTAGTTGCAATGGCTGAGAAGCTTAATCAGATGAAAGTCGAGGGCGAAGCCCGTGACGGTATACTCTGCAATACCTCCGGCTACTCCTTCTATAACACAAGTAAGTTCGATTTTAGTAAGCTGGTCTCTGATCCGGACAACATTGAAACCAACTTCGAGGATTATCTGCAGGGCTTTTCTGGCAATATCAAAGACATCATCGAGAACTTCAAGTTCTCAGATCAGGTTAAGACGATGGAGAAAGGTGGAGTCTTATTCGTCGTTATACAGGAGTTCAACTCCTCCAAAGGAGATATGTCTCCCGACAAAATCACCTCCACTGATATGGGCTATATATTTGAGGAATTGATCCGCAAATTCTCGGAGTCTTACGATGAGCAGGCCGGAGCTCATTTCACGAGCCGTGATGTTATTTACCTCATGACTGAACTGCTCGTTTCGCCTGAGCGAGAAGAAATCAGGGCTGATGGTTGCACAAAAACTGCCTATGATATGGCAATGGGAACCAGCCAGATGCTCGGCTGTCTCACAGAGCGCCTGCATGACATCAATGAAGAAGCGGTTCTAACATGTTTCGGCGAAGAGTTTAATCCTGAAACCTACGCTATTGCAAAAGCAGATATGCTCATCAAGGGAGGAAATGCCTCTGGTATGATGTATGGCGATACTCTGCAAAACGACAAATACATAGAGAAGAAGGACATACCCAGTGACGCCTTCACCGGGTATGAGTTTGACTATGTCATTTCTAATCCGCCCTTCGGTATTGATTGGAAGCGCGAGGAAAAATCTGTCAAGGCAGAGTATGAGAAAGAAGGTTATGACGGACGCTTTGGTCCCGGACTTCCTGCCATCTCTGACGGACAAATGCTCTTTATGCTCAACGGCGTCAAGAAGCTTAAAGAAGGCTCTGGTCGCATGGCGATCATTCAAAACGGTTCATCCCTCTTCACTGGCGACGCAGGCAGCGGCGCTTCCGAGATCCGAAAATATGTCATTGAAGGCGATTTGGTAGATGCCATCATCCAGCTCCCCACAGACCTTTTCTACAACACAGGAATCTCAACCTATATTTGGGTCATCACCAAGGGCAAGGCAATGAGACGAAGCGGCAAGGTGCAGCTCATCGACGCCTCTAAGTGCTATGTGAAACGGCGAAAGAACATAGGAAACAAACGTGTAGATCTGGACGACAACTGTATCAGCCTGATTGTGCAAGCCTACGAAGCTTTCGCAGACGATATTATCGAGCAGAATGGCCTGATTGTTGAATCCAAGGTCTTTGATAACGACTATTTCGGCTATACGAAGGTGACGGTGGAGACTGCTCAGACGGACGCAGAGGGCAAACCCATCCTGAAAAAAGGCAAGACACAGCCGGTTAAGGGGATGTCTGACACTGAGACCGTTCCCTTACAGGAGAACATTGACGCCTATTTCGAGAAAAACGTCCTCCCGTACAATTCGCTGGCGTATCTCGACCGTAGTAAGGACAAGATCGGCTATGAGGTGCCGTTTACCAGGCTGTTCTATAAGTTTGTTCCTCCCACGCCTTCCGAGCAGATTTTTGAGGAGATTAAGGACCTGGAGGAAGAGGAAACTAAGTTGATGAAGGAGCTGTTTGGAAATGCGTGAGATGAAGGACAGCGGAGTTCAGTGGATAGGTGAAATACCCAATGGATGGACCGTTACTCGATTTAAAAACGTTCACGGGAAAACCAATGTTGGGGAAGCTATTGATAAAGAGTTTTGGTCAGATGATGAAATCGACACTACATTTTATACTGCTAGCGTAGTCCCAATCCACACATCATATCAAGACTTCCCTGACTGGAAATACACCAGAGATGAAGACATACTATTTGCACGTAATGGTACTCCGTATGTTTATTATCCTGTCAGTGGCGCGGCATATACTGACCATATTATACGAACAGATATAATTGGACGGTATGATAAGAGATTTATAAGGTATTGTCTCCAGAGAAGCATTGAATACGAGGTCGTAAATACTGTTAGCATACCAACATGGTCTGTTTCGATTTGGGACAAGCAAGTTCTATCCATCCCGTCGAAGGAGATCCAGGCTGCTATAGCGGACTTTCTTGATTTGTCCTGTGTCAAAATTGAGGCCCTTATCGCAAACGAGGAAGCCCAGATTGAGAAGCTGAAAGCCTACAAGCAGTCGCTGATTACCGAGGTAGTCACCAAGGGACTGGACCCCTCTGCGCCCATGAAAGACAGCGGCGTAGAGTGGATCGGCAAAATGCCTTCAGGATGGAAAACGATTCGTGTTAAGAACCTTCTGCAGGAACGAAAAGAACGTTCTGTGGACGGCTTGGAAGAACCTCTATCAATGAGCCAAAAACTGGGACTTGTACCTACAAAAGAACTTGATATGATCCCTAATATGGCATCATCTTTTGTCGGGGCGAAGCTCGCTTATGTGGACGACCTCGTTTTCAACAAACTAAAAGCGCATTTAGGTGTTTTCTCCGTTAGCCGTTTCGACGGATTGGTAAGTCCTGATTACGCTGTATATTATTCTACAGGAAGAATCAACCTAAAATACTTGGAATACCTGTTCAAAACGCCCCAATGTATTTTGGAATTCAGGAAGAGGTCCACAGGTATTGCTGCGGGGCTGACAAGATTGTACACGGATGGCTTATTTGCGATTGAGTGCCCTTATCCGAGCAAAGAAGAACAAGATCAGATTGTTTCGTTCCTTAATGAAAAGATAGAGCGAATTAACCAGTTAATGTTGGTAAAACAGCAAAAAATAGACAAGCTCAACACCTATAAGAAATCCCTCATTTACGAGTATGTTACCGGCAAAAAGGAGGTCGTTTAATGGCAAGACACATCAGCGCCTCTCAGCTCAAATCGAAGCTAAGGCAGGCTGAGCGAAAAACGCAGCAAGCCATTAATCAATATAACAATGCTGTTCGCAAGTACAACTCTGAGGTTAGTAAATTCAATCGAGAGCTGAACCACGCAATAAACGATTACAATTCTGCCGTTAGAAAGCACAATTCCCAGGTGCAGCGCAATCGGCAGATAATCAAGCGAGAACTGACAAAACTGTCCCGCAGCTCCTCGATTCATTCTTCGTATTCCGCCTCTGTAACTGCGATGCAGAGCAGCTATGGGCGAGTGATAAACTATTATGACGCTGGGGAAGAGATTACTCCAGAACAGGATTACATCCTTGATCTTGTTGAGCAGGAAAACGCCAACGGCTTGATTGCTTCAAATCGAATCTTTGAAGCCGAAGACCAACCTGCTCAAACAGAAGAAATTGAAGATGTTGCTATCAGCGATAAACTGGCGGAGGTCTCGGTGGATTTGATGAATCGGTGGAAAGGTGCAGTATATGCACTTAGCCCGCAAAATCCTGACGCAGCAAGGCACTTTTGCACCAGTGCAAGAGAAATCTTTACCGAGTTTATTGAGCTGAAAGCTCCGGATGCCTCTGTCTTCATGTTTAACCCCACCGCTGCAAAGACTGATCGAGGCAACGCGACAAGAAAAGAAAAAATAAAATACATGATGCACAGCAAAAGGATGGACAGTAGTGTTGCGGATTTCGCCGACGCAGACATTACGAATATTTTAGAGCTATTTCATGTACTGAGCGACGGGACTCACGGCGAAGCAGGGCGATACAAATATGATGCCCTGGTTCAGGTTAAAAGGCGCGTTCAACAAGGAATCAATTTCCTCTGCGCCATATCTGCGTAGCGGTAGCAAACGCCAAGGAGAACTGATTAAGATGAAAATTGAGCCTGGAAGAATCATCAACGATTTTATTGAGCCTAACAAACGGCAGTATTCCATACCTGTCTATCAGCGAAACTATGAATGGTCAAAAGAACAGTGTGTAAAGCTGTTTGAAGACATCGTTCTCGCCTTCAAAAAAGATAGGACCCACTTCTGTGGCTCTATTGTCTATGCTCAGATCAAAGAGGAGCACAATATCCATTACTATGTTGTCATTGATGGGCAACAGCGGTTGACCACCATTTACATCATGATAAAGGCGCTTCTCGACATGGCACAGACTGATAAAGAGAAAGAAGCCATGAACGAAGCACTCGTCAACTACGATAAGTTTGATGAGTATGCCGTGGATACCGCGAGTAAACTGAAACTCAAGCCAATTAAGAGCGACAACAATCAGCTCCTGCTCCTTATGGACAATAAGCAAGATCAGGTTGACCGCACCAGTGGAATCTGGCACAACTATGAGCTCTTTTGTGAGCTTATCAAGGAACAGCAGGAAGATGGATTATCCGTCAAGGATATCTACCGTGGATTGGAGAAGCTGATTTGTGCAAAAATCAGCCTTGACGCCGATGACAATGCACAGGAAATCTTTGAACGCATCAACTCCACGGGCGTTCCCCTCAGTTTAGCAGACAAGATCCGTAATTTCATTCTGATGGTTGACGCCGACCAGGAAAAACTGTTTGAGGAATATTGGCTTCCTACTGAAACTGCAGTTACGCGGGATAATATGACGGCATTCTTTATTGATTATCTGAATATCAAAATAGACAGCTTCGCTCGTGAAGACCTCGCATATGATGTTTTCAAGAGTGTTTACTACGACGGAAAATACACAAATAAGAGTATGCTTGAAGAGATCCTGCATTATGCAAAGATCTATAAGGCGTTCTTGTACGGAAACAGTAAGTACAGTAAAAAGACAAATCAAATGCTTTCGGACCTTCAGAAACTGAAACAAACGACAGTATTTCTGTTCCTCTTCCATGTATTTGATGATTATGAAAGCGGAATCATTAGTACTGCAGAGCTTGAAAAAGTTCTGGAGTTTCTCAGGAACTACAGTATCCGCCGTATTATCTGTGAAATCAGCTCGAACTCTCTGCGTGGACTTTACAAAACACTGTATGCCCGTGTCTTTGCTCGCAAAGAGAATAAAGAGCACTACTATGACTCATTGGTTTGCTTCTTCTCGCAATTGACATCAAGAGATGTGCTTCCGACTGATGCAGCGTTTGTTACTGCCCTGGAAGTCAACAACCTCTATCGCAAAAACGCGCTTTGTAAGTATTTGTTGACTGCGATTGAAAACCAAGGAAAAGAGCAACTGATAACGGATAATCTTACTATTGAGCACATCATGCCGCAGAACAAGAACCTATCTACCGCTTGGCAGACAATGCTCGGTGAGAACTGGCAGGAAGTTAGAGATAAGTACATACACACATTAGGCAATCTTACACTTACCGGATACAATAGCGAGCTCGGAGACAAGCCATTTATAGATAAAAAAGAGTTGTTGACTGAGGCTCATACTAAAGTGGTTACGCTTTATGAGGATGTTAAATCTTGTGAGAGTTGGGACGAGAAAACAATTCAGAGTCGTGCCCATAGACTCTCCAGCATTATTATCTCCTTGTATCCCATAGCTGAAGCAGAATATCAGGTTTCCTTCTCCGATCCAAGGTATCAGGAGTATTCTTGCGATGATCCTGACACGGCAACCTACAAAGCTCCGAACTATTTCATTCTCCAGGGTGAGCGTGTAAACTGCTCCACATTTGCTGACATGTTAAAGCAGTTCATTGTAAGACTCTATGGTATCGATAAAAGTATTATCGAGGCGATGGCAAGAAACAACGAGCGGGTTGTCGACTGGTCTCAAAGCATTATGTTTTCTTATGACGAAAACAAAGTTAATGGGGATTATAAGATCAGCGGAACGGAGATTTATGAAAATGTTGGCTATTCAGCTGCACATATTATGTATATCATTCGAGCATTGCTTGATAGATACGATATAGATCGTAGCGATTTCGCTTACAGTGCAAGATCCAATAAACCTGCTGACAAGGAGGGCAATCAATGAATACTTCTGAGAGACAATTTGAAAGAGATATAACAGCCTTCCTCATCTCAAAGGATGGCGGATATTTGCCGTTTAAAGTTGAAGATGAAAATAACGTCTTTACTGTAACTCGGCAGCATGATGTTGATCGTTGTATTTATTTGGACGTGCTTTGCGAGTTTATCGAAAAGACTCAACCCAAAGAATGGGCCCGCTACGTCAAATACTATGGAGATAACGCACCTGAAAAACTATATCGCCGTTTTGAAGATACTGTCACTAATCAGGGGCTAATCTATGTGTTGCGCAATGGCATTGAAGACATGGGCGTTAAGCTACGCGTCTGCTATTTCAAACCGGAGTCGGATTTGAACGAGCTCGCCCAGGAACGTTATGATGCCAATATCCTTGGCGTAACACGGCAATTCCGGTATTCTCCCAACAATACCAACACCATCGATATGGTGCTTTCTGTTAATGGTATTCCTGTTGTAGCACTTGAGCTAAAGAACCAACTCACGGGACAGGATTATCAATGCGCAATTAAGCAATACAAGAACGATCGCAGTTCAAAAGAATTTTGCTTCCGTCCAAACCATAGGTTTCTTGTGTATTTCGCTGTAGACCTGTATGAAGCCTGGATGACAACTCAGCTCAAGGATGGTAATACGTACTTCATGCCCTTTAACCAGGGTTCAAATGGTGCTGGAAACACTGGTGGAGCAGGGAATCCCATCAATCCGAACGGGTATGCTACACACTATCTTTGGGAAGAAGTTCTTCAGCGCGATTCACTTCTTGATATCCTTCATCGTTTTATTTCTTATGTGAAGGAGAAGGAAGAGGTCGTAAAAAACGGCGTGTCGAAGACTGTAACGAAGGAAACGATTATCTTTCCTCGTTACCACCAATACGACGTGGTGAGAAAAGTGCTTTCGGATGTTAAGAAAAACGGCGTTGGGAAGAACTATCTGATCCAACACTCCGCAGGCTCTGGGAAATCAAACTCTATAGCATGGATTGCCTATCGACTCGCATCTGTTCATGATGGCGAAGGTAACGGTATGTTTGATTCTGTTATTGTTGTTACAAACAGAATTGTGCTGGACGGACAATTGCAGGATACAATTAACAGTTTTGAACACAAGATCGGCCTCGTTGAAGCTATTGATGACAAGAAGAACTCTCGGAGCCTCGCTGAGGCAATCAACGACAAGAAACGAATTATTATTTGTACGATCCAGAAATTCCTCTTTGCCTATAAGGACATTCAACAGTTTACAGGCAGAAACTTTGCAATCATTGTTGATGAGGCACATCAGGGACAGAACGGTGAAAGCGCAAAGGTCCTCCGCAGATCACTCATAGACATGGGAATAGCAGTTAAGGATTATGCGGATGAGGTAGGGATTGATGAAGATGAAGTCGACCTTACAGATGAATACGTAAATGCTGTCATAGGACAGGGCAAACATGAGAACCAGTCTTTCTTCGCTTTCACTGCAACACCAAAAGGAGAGACACTTGCGTTATTCGGAACTGAGTTTGGATACGTTGAAGGACCAGGGTATTTTGGTGGTGATGGTGCCTCTGGCGGGCCAATGAAAAGGCCATTCCATGTTTATTCAATGCGCCAGGCAATTGAGGAGGGTTTTATTCTTGATGTCCTTGCGAACTACACCACCATCAAGGAGGCGTTTAAACTTGTCAGAGTGTCAGAAGATAACCCTGAGTTGATTGAAGGACCTGCATCTCGGGCACTCTTCAAGTATTACAAGGAGCATGGCTATACGATTGCTCAGAAGACAGAGATGATTATGTCCAATTTCCTCGAAAATGGGCGATATCAAATTAATGGTAAAGGCAAAGCGATGGTTGTTGCGGACAGCCGCAAAAATGCGGTCCGCTATTACTTTGCTATCAAAAAATACCTCGAGAATCATCCTGAGCAAAGTTCGGGCTCTAATGTTATGATCGCATTCTCTGGGGAAGTCTCTCTGGATGATATTCCAAGCGAGAAGCCTTTTACTGAAGCGACTATGAATGTGGACGATAATGGTCGCTATATTACAACAGACAAAAAATTCCGTAAGGCATTTCACAGCAGCCAATACAACATACTGGTAGTGGCGAACAAATATCAAACCGGATTTGATGAGCCTTTGCTTCATTCTATGTATGTGGACAAGCGCCTTAACAATATCACAGCGGTCCAGACACTCTCGCGGCTTAACAGAACCTATACGGGAAAAACGAACACATTTGTACTGGACTTTGAAAACACTGCCGACGATATAAAAAAGGCTTTTGCCCCATATTATGAGGCAACCATTTTGGCAAGTGAAGTTGATATCAACAAGGTTTATGATTTAAGGAATATTATAGCCGACTACATGCTTTACAACTGGGATGATGTAATTAAGTTTAATGACTTTATGCAATCTCAGGTTGGAAAGAAACAAGATTCTGCTGCGCTTGGCCGCTTGGCAAATCTTTTCCGCCCCGTCATTGAGCGATACAAAGGCTTAACTGAGGATGAACGCTATACAGTAAGAGATTATATTCGCAAGTTTAATGGCACCTATTCTTATGTAACACAACTTGTTCGTTTACATGATAAGGATCTGTTCCAGGAGTTCCAATACACGTCTCACCTTGTGAGGCTCTTGCCTCGTCCAGGCGTAGAAATTATCGATATCGACGATAAAATCAAGCTTGAATATGCTTCCCTTAAAGAAACATTCAGTGGAGCCATCATGTTGGAAGAAAAACCGCCTATGGTTGGGATTGACGTCAGTTTGAAGCCCAAGGTTCCAAATAAGAAAAAGGATACACTTCAAAGCATCATTGACAAGGTGAATGAGCGGTTCGATGGAAACTTTACGGATTCAGACAGGGTTATCATTGAAGGAATATACCAGATGTTTATGAAGGACACTGAAGTTAAGAAGTTCCGCCGGTATGCGAAAGATAATAGTACTGAAATGTTTGTTCAGTCTCTTTTCCCGGACAAGTTTAAACAGATTGTTACTCAATGTTTCCAAGACAATAGTGATTCCTTCCAGAAGCTCTTCACAGACCCTGAATTCTATGCGCAAGTTCAAGATGCGATGGCAAAAGAGTTATATCGCAGTTTGAGGAAAGATGGAGAATGAGTGATTTTGAATGTCGAATCATACGAAGTAATAGAAAATCGATTGGCCTTGAAGTAAACAGTGTGGGTCTAGTTGTTCGTGCGCCTTTACAAGCAACCGATGCCGAAATCAATGAGTTTATTCTTAAACAGAAAAACTGGATTGAGAGGAGCCTGGAAAGAGTTGCAAATGCACAGAAAGACAAGGAAAACAATACACAACTGACCACGGATGAGATACGGGATCTTGCGAACAAGGCTCTAGAGTATATCCCGGAACGAGTAAAATACTATGCGTCGAAGATTGGTGTTTCTTATGGCAGAATAACTATCCGAAACCAACGATCAAAATGGGGAAGCTGTTCAGCAAAAGGAAACCTAAACTTCAACTGTCTGTTAATGCTTACTCCTCCAGAAGTTATAGACAGTGTTGTTGTTCATGAGCTGTGCCATCGCAAAGAAATGAACCATTCAGAAAAGTTCTACTCTGAGGTCTTACGTGTTTTCCCAGAGTATTGGAAATGGGACAAATGGCTTAAAGCGAATGGGACGACTATTATGGGCAGAATGCTGAAGTGAGAGATTGTGGGATTTGAGGAGAAAACTATGGCAATACGTCTATGGCCTCAAGATTATGAGAGAAAAGACCATATTACCAAAGCAGAAAAAGCTTTGCTGAGAAATGCTGCTCGGAATTTTCAGAGTGGCCATATTGCTGTCGGCATAGACCCACTGGGCTTGAGCAATGAGAAAGTCCATATGGGGATGTATATTTCTCCTTCCGAGGGACTTGTAACATTCTCTATCTACCAAGGCAAAATTATCCCTGTAGCGATACCAGGGTATATTAGCTATGTACAGGATATGGTTGAGAAGGGAATATACGAACGTTTACTAGATTCAAAGATGCTGATTGTGCGAAATGGTGATCGTAAAATACTAAAGTTCCCCTATAAACACATTATCATGTTCCCGGATGAAACCGTGGGGAAAGTTAGCGCCGCGAAAAGTGATCTTGAAAAGCTGAAAGGCTATGCTACCCTCGATTTCTTCCGGCCCTTAACATCAAACGGTAAGGAAAAACGCATTGAAGATCTTGGAATTTTTAAAGGCATTCGTATTCCTTATGATAGTGCTTTTACAAGTATCTCTGATTCGGAAGCGCGAGCGATTTTTGAGCGTCTTGCCCCTGAATATACTGTTGTCATGAACGAAGTTGAGCATATTCAGGTTAGAGAAAGCAAAACCGCAGTAACAAAGGCAGATCTTCGTATTACCGGAAATGAGCAAGAGTACAAAACATTCTTTCTGGATGAGTACCAGGTGTCACAAGTCAATGACATGGGAAAAGGACATCGAATTATACTTGCAAATCCCGGGGCAGGGAAGAGTGTCCTGTTACTATCCAAAGCTTTTAAGTACGCAAGTATCTATAAGGAATCGCAGATTCTCCTGACTTGCTATAACAGCAATTTGGCTGAGTCATATGCGTTCAAAAGAGCTTGCGCGAATTTTGGTAATAACAACAATCTCCACATAATGACATTCCACAAACTGGTAAACAAGATTTATCAGGAATTCTTACATATGCGTTGCGATGGCTTCTTTGCAACAGATGATGAAGTTCAAAAGTGCATCGACTACGTCAAAGCGGGAAAAGTAACTCTCAGGTTCAAGGCTATTTTCATTGATGAGGTACAAAACTTTAATCCACTGTATCTCGAACTGTGTTATTTGCTGCTTGAAGACTCTGAGGATCGCGTCTTTTTGATGGCAGGAGACCTGAATCAGTCTATTAGAGCAAAAAGTCGCAAAGGTGATGTCCCTTGGAAACAGATTCGTGGGGCAAATCTGGATTTTACCGGACGTGTTCGCTATATAGAAAAGAATTACAGAAACACACGTGAGATTGGCGAGTACTTGGTTGGCATGCTGACACTTATGAATAAGCGCTTGGATATGCTTGGAATGATCAATCAAATGGAGTATGAGTACAACTCGTTTACTCTTGGAGATAAACCAACTGTAGCCTTGAAAATTGAAACCGGAATAAACCGCATGGATATTAAGGCGAAAGTAATCGCTGCCATTAAAGAAATAGCTCATGATTACAAGGTGAGCTATTCAGATATTGCGGTTCTGTTCCCTTTCAGACAGCAAGCCTATAGAAGGTATTACTTTTTGAACTGGCTTAAGGATGCATTAGACGAGGAGGGGATCTCCTACTCTATGATTATTAGTGAGAATAACGGACGTGAATCTAGAAGGAGATATAGTGAAACGTCGGGAGTTGTTATTTCCACAATTGAGTCTTCACTAGGTCTCGATTTTAAGGCTGTTATCCTTGCAGGCTTATATCCATACAACTATGTGAATATCGATGGGCAAAGCGGGGCTAGAATATCTTCATGGGCTTCAATAAAGGATATGAACGAGTCCGAACAAGAAGCGGTTCAGAGCCAAATGAGGTCCATGTACACTGCATGTTCTAGGGCGAGGGACGTTTTATATGTGCTTAGCGATCTTTCAAGCGGGAGCCCGATGGAGGAAATACTAAGAAAAAATGCAAGCCCAATGACTTCCTCTCCGAACGTGAGTACGCAATCTAAGACTGATACAAGTGATGTTAAGCCAGCTAATAATGGTCAGTTGAAAGTTACAAGCCCAAGGCAGACCAAGAGTTCGAAAGAGCTGACCTCTGTAAAAGACCATTGCATGGTTGAGGCAGTAATCAGACAGACCAATAAACCGACAAAACTGATAATTGATCTTGCGAAATATCCAAGACAGAAAACAGCAATTGGAAAGAAAGTCGGCGAAGAGATTGATTTGGGTGTTCGGAACACAACGTATGTAATCACAAGAATATATGTGGACTAATGCTATTTGAGGGCGAGGTACAGTTATGGCAAATAATTACAACATAGTTGCGGATTACATCGTGACAAAATACATACAACGCATTTCTGGCGATGATATTGAAGAAACGTTCGTAGAGGACTCGCCTGCTGGCAGGGTCATGGTGGGCATGTTGGCTGAAAATCGTGTCGATGAGAGTTTTGCTGGCGGGTATATTGAAAACAATAATACTCGTTTTGAGAGCGTCCCATCTATAAGCATTTCTTTTATCGTTAAGAAGGACAATAAAGGGATTATTCATGTACTCCCCAAAGGACTACTCTTCTATTCAGTCGAACCTGATTATGAGAAAACCGTTGAGTACATCATTCGGAAGTACTCTGAGAAGGATAATGTTCCATATGAGAATATCAGTCAGTTGTGCGATTGTTACCCAGAAGAAAGGTTTAATCTTCCGCTAACTTATAAAAAAGTCCGTATTGAAGATGAAATGGGTGATGGAATTACCATCCGTCTAGACTCTATCAGAGAGAAGTCTTTTCATCTTGAACAAGCGATTAGTGATAAGCTGACATTTCTTGAAGATCGGATTGCCAGTGAAATATGTATCATACCTAATGACAGGATAACCTTTTATGATCTTCTAGATGAAACGCGTTTTAGGCTTGTTACTGGAGCAAGAGAAGAAAGAGCTTTCCCAAGATGGGGTATCGATATTTATTGCAGTGTTTTCGATCAAGGTACGGACTACCAATTCACCCTTCAGATGGTGAATAAAACGCCGGTGAACACAAAAGCGAATACTGGCTATTTGCCTAAGATTTTCAATGCTGGGATGATGGTCACCGGCAATGAGCATATTGAGTTTCGGGAGATTGAGCTAGACTATTTCAAAAACAGTTACAAGGAACGTCAGCCCGTTTATGTGGTTGCCGAAAACACCTCTGCACAGTTTTTTGCAGAGGAAAATGCTATCTGCACTGATAATATTCCTAAGTATTATCAGATGAGATTAAAAACAAAGGATGACTTCAATAGATTCATCACTTTTGATAGTTTGATCCAAGATCCTATAGGAAACCTCATGCATATCTATAATGCAATGAGAGACGACTATAGAAAATGTGAACAGGAATTCAATACAACCAGATTCCCTTCAAGAAATGCAAAGGAAAAGTTCCGGGAAGCTCTGGAAGAGTATGCTCGCGAGATCAATCGATTTAAAAAAGGAATTGATCAAATTGCATACAAAGACTTCGTTAAAAAAGCTTTTCTCTATATGAATAAAGCATTCCAGCTGAAGATAGACGGGGAACATCGAGTTATTACTGGATGGCGTTTATTCCAAATTGTGTTTATTGTTTCGCTGCTCTGTGAAATGATTCGAAGCGAATATCCAAATGATAGAACAATCGCTGAAGCAGATATTGAAGTCGCAAATCTTTTGTATTTCCCTACGGGTGGCGGAAAAACAGAGGCTTTTCTGGGGGCCTGTGTATTTGATATGTTTTTTGATCGCCTTAGGGGTAAGAACGAAGGAATAACTGCATTTCTTAAGTATCCTCTCCGGCTTTTGGCAGTACAGCAATTGGATCGTGTTTTGACAATTGTCATGAAGGCCAATGTGGTTCGTGAATCCAGTGTTGAACTTCGAGATTCAAATCCATTCCAGGTTGGTTTCTATGTTGGCAAAAACAATACGCCCAATAGGATCAGTAATTATGAGAAACTTAGCGATCGAGGAGATGAAAGTAAGGCACGGGGATTAATACTTGAGAGCGATCAAGACACTTTAAATGAGTATTATCGCTTTATTGACACGTGCCCGTACTGCGGAAAAAAAGAAGTGAATCTTCGCTTCAATAGTGAATCGTGGAAACTGGAGCATGTATGTGATAACCCAGAATGCCCAGTAGGAGTTTTGCCGCTTCTTATAGTTGATAGCGAAATATATCGATATCTTCCTTCGATTGTTGTAAGTACTATCGATAAGATGGCTATGTTAGGAACCAGCAATGAGTTCCGGATGATGTTTGGCCAGGTGAAGAAAAAATGCCCGGTGCACGGTTTTAGTGTGGGTTCATCATGTTCATGCCCGAATTGTGCCCACAAGAGTAATATGGAGACAGTCGGGCTGTTGAAAGACCCGATTCCTACACTTTTTATCCAGGACGAACTGCATTTGGTTAAGGAGAGCCTGGGGACATTTGATGCTCATTATGAGTCTTTTATCAATTACTATTCGAAAGAGTTGGTTCCAAACAGTCAGAAAAAGCAGATTCGCTTTATTGGTGCAACCGCGACAATATCTATGTATAAAGAGCATATTCGCAACTTGTATCATATGTCTGGACGCAGGTTTCCGTGTGAATACCCGTCAGTAAAGAGTGGGGAGGATTTCTACTCATATACTGACGATAAAGACATTACCCGAATACTCTTTGGATATGCTCCGTATGGGAGATCCATCACAGACGGAATGTGGGAGTCTGTTTATATCATGCGCTTGATTGTATATCGCATGATTCAGTTCTTAGAAGACAGTTATAAAGATGTTTGCCAAAATGGGTTTTCAGGAACGGTTGAAGACTATAAAAACATGCTTTACGACTACTGGATTGAACTCGTTTACAACAATCGCAAGCAGGATGCTATGGAACTTGAAAACGCATTCCAGAACCAGGCAAACAACTATTTGGAGGCAAAAGGGGTTCCTAAGTATGTAATCGAGCAAATGACAAGTGATGTTGACTTCCAAACGGTACGTAAAACCTTGTTTGATATTCAGGCAAACCGCAAAAACTTTGAAAGCACTAACCTATTGCTTGCTACGAGTACGATTTCTCACGGCGTTGATGAGGATTCCTTTAATTTAATGTACTTCTTCGGTATGCCGAATAATAACGCAGAGTACATACAGGCATATTCTCGAACTGGTCGGAAGTATACGGGAATTGTTATTGATATCATCAGGCTTATGCGAGTGCGTGACCGGTCATATCTTAAAAACTTTGTAATATTCCATCAGAACAAGGATGACCTTGTGGAGTCAGTCCCAATTAACCGGTGGGCAAAAAACGCGATCTATAGTACACTACCAGGCCTTCTTGCAGGCATTTTAATGCAGTACTATACGGTGAAAACCGATTCGGACATTCTTTATTATGCTGTGAAGGTCAAGAAGCTTTTAATGGATGGGAAAATCGATATTGAAGATGTTTCAGAAAAACTAATTGAGGCATATGGGTGCAATGATCAGGAAAAGCTATCCGTGGCTTATAAGGAAATCATAGCTGAGGAGACCCGAAACATTCTTTCAGGCATTCAAAATGGCAATTTTACAAGCTCGGACTTCTTATCTGATGCAATTGCAAAATTCTCCAAAGGAAAGAAAAGACCGATGACCAGCCTGCGTGATACGGAAGAGCAGATAGAAATCAAGATCTGAGGTGAAATGATGAGACGAAGCAAGAATCAAGCAGTATACAGGTTTCTACCTGAGATGTGGGTTTCAGAGCGTGATGATTCGGGTAGAGCTGTCTCCGCGAAGATCAAAAACTGGAATTATATAAAGATGTCTGGTATTTACGAGAGCTTTATTCAGAATGAGATCAAACGACAGATAAAGCTCTTCGGAGATCGTGGGGGAGATATAAGTTCATTTGACATTTCCGATGGCGACCATTTTGTAATAGTTGAGACAGCATGTAACGAAGGTATTCCCGATATTATTGGGGAAATATCTCCGCTGGTGTTTTACTGTAGTTCTTGTGGGACTGCGTTTAAAGTGGACAGCCCTAGTAAAGTGGATAGGTACACATGGAAATGCAAGGAATGCGGTAAATATGCCGTTAAACAGCTGCAGATGATTTACTCATGTGAATGTGGTTATGCTCAGCCCATTAAAATCCCGTTTGTCCAAGGGGTAAAAGATTTTAAATATCGTCCGAATGAAACACAGTACAAAATGTTTTATAGAAGTGGGAATGCGGAAAGGCCTGCAGAATTTGTGCAGATATGCCCGACATGCAATTCTCGCCTTGTTCCAGACAACGCAAACTCTGGTAGGAACTATAAGCCTTTTACTCTAAGGATTATTAACCTAGTGGATCATAGAAGTGGTCTGTTTTATGAAAAGGGAATTGAGGCTCAAAAGACGATCGTTTCAAGATGGTTTGGAAAAATATCAACAGCAGATTATGACGAACTATTAAACAATATTGAGTTAGCTTTTAGTGATGAATTTCGAAGCGATTCTCAGCGAGCGGATGCCGAACAGCAGGTTCGAGGATTGATTGCTGCAGGCCTGCTGTCTGAGGAGCAGTTTGAGACCGCTGTTCAAAACTTGCTCAGGAATTCAAGAAGCAAGCGAAGCGTTGAAACGTACGTTGCAGAGTGTGATAACTTATTTGCGAGAAAAAAAGCAGAGAATGTCTCTGCATATAACGAGTGGTTGAATAACTTTTCGTTTAAGCTCATGCAGTATAACACGATTAAGGACGCAAAGAGAGTAATCACGTTACAGGATTCTATTCAGCGACAACTCGAGATGGAGTTTATAGATTCTGAAGACGAGATCACAGAACTTAGTGAAAAGCTTGGCATTGATAATATGCAGGTGTCTTGCGACATCCAAATCGTGAACTGTACGTACGGATATACGCGAAAGGTCGCGGATCCCAAGAATTCAACAAATAGAAATTGTCGGCTTAAACTTAATGCATATGATCGCTCTCGCGACGGCACAGCAAACCTAGTGTTTGGCGCTAAGTTAGATACGGAGGGTATCCTTTTTGAAATAAGCCAGAGAAAGATAATTGAATGGCTATATAAAAACGGTATTATCCGCGAAGAACAGCTGCCGGACTTAGATGATGAACTCTCAATAAAAAAATGGTTTGCGGAATACGTGCATAGTGATGTTATTTCCATGTTTGGTGAAATAGATGATCAGGAAATCATTACGAAGAACGTATTTGCCCTATTGCATTCTATGTCACATGCATTTATCAGGGCAGCTGGGGAATTAAGCGGTCTTTCAAGCAATTCGCTAACAGAAATCATTATTGCTGAGACTGCAAGCATTTTCATTTATGCGCAGACTAGTCAGGCTATTCCGTTAGGTGCATTGTCTGGCATGGCGGAATCGAATTATGCATTCTTTTTGCGCAAGGCATTTGATGAAACTCGAAATTGTGTTTTTGATCCGATCTGTACAGAACGTGACGATACAGCTTGCAGTGCATGTTTGATTATTCCGGAAATATCTTGCAATCACTTTAACGCTGAACTTGGCAGGAAGTACCTGTACTCCATTGAAGGAGTTGAGTCTCCTGTAATAGGCTTCTGGGAGATGTAACTATGGCAATAATGTATCCAAAGAACATATCTGAATACATGCCCACTGATTCAGAACGCATAGTGTATCAAGAACTGAAAAACCAGTTACCAGATTCGTTCGATGTTTTTTACTCTGTAAATTGGACAAGCTATGAAAATGGACGGTTGACAAAATCTGAATCCGATTTTGTTGTAGTTAGTCCGGATTATGGCTTCTTGTGTTTGGAAGTCAAGGGTGGAAGCGGCATAAGGGTTGAGGATAATGTCTGGTATGTTGAGGACGCTACCCATGGAGACAGAAGATTAAGCATATCTCCGTATGATCAGGCTGAGAAAAGCATGTATTTCTTTTCCAGGTCTTTTTCAAATAAGTACAACATGAAATATCAGGGTATTTTTGGAGCAGCAGTTGTTTTTCCGTTTTATCCTGTGGGCGATGATGTTGAACTAGATAATAGAGACAGAACGTGTACAATCGACAGCAATGATTTAAATCAGCTTTATAGCAAAATAAAAAAGATCTACCGGCTTTGGGGTGGCAGTTCTTATGGAAGACGCTTTTATCCAAAAAGCCAGAATGATGCCTTTTTGGAGCTGGTAAGAGAAAGAATAGCAATCTCTGCTGCTGCTGGAGCTTTAGTTAAGTATAAGGAACAACAGCTTGATGTAATCAATAGGGTTCAAGACAACTACATTTATTTTCTAAGCAATATTAGGCAGTTTTTTATACGCGGCGGTGCCGGAACGGGAAAAACATGGATTGCTATGAAAATGGCAAAGAAAGAGGCGCAATATAATAACGGCCATGTTTTGTTTTTGTGTACATCTTCAAAACTGGCATCTGAAATAAAAAGGCAAATTGGCAATGAAGTTGAAGTCAAAGATGTTATAAGCTTTTTCAGAGAGGTAACACATGATTTCGACACGCTTCAGGCCCCATTGTATCAAGGAATACTCAATTTGCTTAATCCAGAGATCAGAAGATACGACGCCATATTTGTAGATGAGGCACAAGACTTTTCATCGGAGTGGGCACAGGTTATAAAAAAGGTCCTCGTCAATCCGGAAACATCTAGACTGGGTGTGTTTTATGATGATGTGCAAGTTCTCAGAAAAGATAGCTTCGATAATGGTTTTGGTATTAAAGAACCGCCTTATTTGCTGCATGAAAATATAAGAAATACGGCAAATATTTATAATTGGACATCTGAAAAAACAAATTTGGGAAGAGACATGATTGCTAATCCCGTTGAGGGACCGACTCCAATAACAGAAGTGATTTCAGATAGGGGGCAATTAACACTTGTGCTGGAGTCGATGTTTAGAAAATACCTTGATGATGAGTATCTTCCGAATAGCTCATTGGTTATCGTGACAGATGACCCTGGATGGCTAATGGAGTCTTATCCTGATGGAATCGCAAAGTGGAGGTTCAGCAACGGAGCTGCAACGAATGCGAACGAGATCAGCGTTTATTCCGTAGCTGAGTTTAAAGGCCTGGAATCTGATATGATCATATACTTACACAGCAATACGTCATCTACGAATGAAGACTATATTGCTTATACAAGAGCAAAATACTATTTAATCGAAATCGTGAGGGAAGGCTAATGGCGCAAAATACATCATTTATCCGCTGGGCTGGCGGAAAGTCGTGGCTTGTGCCATTTGTTCGAGAATTGGTTTCTGGGTTACAGTACAACAATTATCACGAGCCGTTTATGGGTGGAGCATCCGTATTCTTCGCTCTGGATGAACCAGGCAAAAGCTATTTGTCAGATATGAATGAAGAACTGATCAATACATTTATTGCTGTAAGAGATAATCCTCAAAGAGTAATACAGTATCTTTCACAGTACTCCAATGACGAAGATAGCTATTACTCGATAAGAGGCAGTGAGCCTAGGGGAAAGTATCAAAAGGCTGCTCGTTTTTTGTATCTAAATGCTTTTTCCTATAACGGTTTGTATCGTGTGAACAAACAGGGGAAATACAATGTTCCATACGGCCATAGGAGCAATATCTCTATTGATTACGACAGGATCTTATGTGTTAGCGAGAAGTTGAAGAATGTAGTTTTATATAATCAAGATTTTTTAGCCGCAAAAGCTAATATTCATTCAGGAGATTTGGTTTTCTTAGATCCTCCGTATGTAGTTCCTAAGGAATCACCAGAGATGTTTATAAAGTATAATCAGACTTTGTTCTCTTTGGATGATCAGAATAGACTTGCTGACTTTATTGACTGGATTGATGAGCAGGGGGCTTATTATATTCTGACAAACGCGTATGATGAAACGATCTATAATATTTTTCACAACAGAGGAAATGGACGAGTAATAATACGTGAGCGTAGTAGTTTGATAGGTGGAAAAAAAGCTTATCGCGGGAAAGTTCAGGAATACATTTTTACCAATATTCCGGATAGGAGCAATTTATGATGAAACGAACCGATTGGTCTAGTATTGTTTCTGGAAAAGACCTGGCAACAGTAAAGAGTTCTAGGAAGAAGGTTTATGTTTCTCAGAAAATCCTTGCTACTGATTTGCCCAAATATGTAGATAATGGCTGGGAAAAGAGCAAGGATTATAAGCGACCTACATATGTGGGAGTCTCAAAGGAAAAGACAGCACAGGAGCAATTTGAAGATAGGATATGGGTGCTGTATGCGAGTATGGGGTTCTCCGCTCTTAATGCGGAGGGCGATTTTAAGATTGCATACGATTTTAGAGATGACAGCTTGAGAGAAGGAATCAGCGTATTCGCGGTGGATGAGGAAACGGTTCTCATCACAATATGTAGAGCATCTGCGGAAGTCGTTGAGCATAGTTTCGCCGAGGAAATTAAAAACATTAGTGAGAAAATACCAGGAATGCGGAAAGAAGTGTTGAAGCAATATCCTGGGAGAAAAATCAAGTTTATTTGGGCGTCACATAATTATATTGCAAACCGACGGGACATAGCCTTAATTGATAAGGCCGGGATGGCTTACTTCAGTGATTCAACAGTCGAGTACTATTCAGAATTAGCAAAACACCTTGGCTCTTGTTCCCGATTTCAATTGCTCGGAAATCTATTCGCAAATCAAGAGATCAAAAACATGGATGATAGAGTTCCTGCCATACAGGGCAAAATGGGAGGATACACTTATTATTCCTTTTCAATCGAACCAGATAAACTCTTGAAAATCGGATATGTTCTTCACCGTTCAGAAGCGAATCAAAACTTGATGCCGACATATCAGCGGTTGATAAAGAAAAAACGGCTGCAGGAAGTTCGTGCTTTCATTAATAATGGAGGATATTTCCCAAACTCTATCATCATAAGCATAGACACGAATGGAAAGGGACTGGCGTTTGATCAGTCTTCAATGAAAGTTGACGGGACACTTTCAAAAATTGGTGTCTTACATATCCCGAAGCGTTATCGTTCTGCGTATATAATCGACGGCCAACACAGGCTCTATGGATACTCGGACTCTCTTTATGCTGCAACCAACACAATTCCAGTTGTCGCCTTTGTGGACTTGGATCGTAGTGAACAGATTAAGCTTTTCATGGATATCAATGAAAATCAGAAGGCTGTTCCTAAGTCACTTCGCGTTACACTAAATGCGGATATGTTGTGGGAATCGCCTGACTTTAGCGAGCAAAGACAAGCTCTAAGATCAAAAATTGCACAGATGTTAGGCGAAGAAGCAACTTCTCCGTTGCACTCAAGAGTTGTGATTGGAGAAAACGAATCAACGCCCATGCGGTGTATAACTGTAGAGGCTATTCAATCTGCTCTTAAGAAGTGTGATTTCTTTGATGCTTATGGGAAAAGAAATGCTTTACAAAAAGAGGGAACATTTGACTGCAAGGACAATCAGGAAACATGTGATTTGTTCTATCCATTTATTGAGAAATGCCTTCTGTACATTAGAGAATCATGTCTGGATGAGTGGGACAGAGGGGATAGTAATAACGGAATGCTCACAATGAACCGTGGAATCCAAGCCGTTATTCGTGTTGTAAATGATGTAGTCAATATGTTGGTCGAGAAGGCAATGATCTCCCCAAAGACTCAAGAGCTGGATGATATGTTTGGCTTAATCCAATACTATATGAAGCCACTTGCCGATTATATCAACAATCTAACTGCTGAAAACAGGAAAGATCTAAGGGGATATTTTGGAGGTGGCGCTGATACTCGCTTCTGGCGCGCTTATCAAAAGGCAATTGCCGATGCTAGGCCAGATTTTAAGCCTGACGGATTAGATGATTACTGGCAGAATGAGACAAAAGTTTACAATGAAGAGACCCAGTCGATGCTGCAGGATATAGTGGCAAAAGTTAAGCTCTTAATTTCTTCTCGGCTTGAAGATTATTACGGAGATAGCTGGCTGATAAAAGGACTTCCTAAAAACATTTATACCAGGGCGAAGGGCGAAGCTGATGAGGCTGCCTATATACACACATCTAAGACTGGAGAAGAAATTGATATTCCGATTTGGGATTATGTGACATTGGCAGAATGTAAACCCATAGTGTTAAATGGGAAGAATTGGTCGTTGTTCTTTGAAGACACATTTGTGAGACCGGAAGAACTAAAGCTAGCTGGCGGAAAAGATCCAAAGACGGACTGGATCTTACGTGTTAATTCAATAGCTAATAAGCTTTCTAAGGAGAGTTATAGCGTCCCTGTAGATGAATACAATTTTGTAAAAAGCATTCATGATTGGCTTATGAGCGTTCTTGTCTTGTAAATGCACTGATGGTTTTTCCTATGACCGCTCGTATAGTAAAGATTAAGGATATGTGCCCGAATTGCGGAAGCCTTATGAAAAAGCTCTAAATACAATCCTTCCTGGGTAGATGAGATGGAAACACCGGACGCAATTTTTGATATCTAAAGGTTGCTGTTTCCAAAGTCAAGAAGAGAGCGAGAGAGTGAATATGAAAGAAAGCAGATTTTACACGAATTACAGCGAGGTCAAGTTTATTGACAAGCTGAAGAGGAACATAGATACCTGTAAGGCATTCTATTTTTCAGTCAGCTTTATCAAGAAGCCAGGACTTCGTCTACTTGCTCCAAATATTGAAGCAGCTTTGGCCAGAGGCGCTCGCGGGCAGCTGATTACTTCAACATACCAAAATTTCACTGATATTGACTCTCTCCAGTTCTTTTATGATCTTCAGATTAGATATCCTGCTCAGTTTTCCTGCAGGCTGGATCGGGAGTGTTTTCACGACTACAACGGCAACGCTGTTGGCTTTCATTCGAAAGGCTACCTGTTTGAGTTTGCTGAAAGCGAGGAACTGTTAATCGGGTCTTCCAATATCACGGTGTATGCGCTGTTGAAGAATGTGGAGTGGGATGTCTCGCTGATCGAGGAAGGCGAGAACACGACGTATTCTGCAGCCAAATCTGAGTTTGACAGCTTGTGGGAGAAAACACTTCCGCTGACACGTGACCTGATAGATGAGTATAAGGTCAGACTCTACTATTCCATCGAACGATGGGATATGGATTATAATGTCGCGAACTCAGAGGTCAAGCCCAATTATATGCAGCGCAGGGCTTTAAAAGAGTTGAACCGGGTAAGAGCTTTAGGCTCTTCTAAGGCACTGATCACAGCGTCGGCAGGCTCCGGAAAAACATTTTTAGCGGCCTTTGATGCATTGAATTTTGCTCCAAAAAGGTTGCTCTATATCGTTCATGAAGGCTCGATCCTGATGAAGTCTTATGAGACATTTCAGCGGGTGTTCGGCAGCGACAGATCCTATGGCATTTTCAATGGTGAATACAAAGAGCAAGACGCGGATTTTGTCTTTTCAACAAATGTGACGATGGCGAATTCGCTGGAGCTATTCGAAAAACACGCCTGGGACTATATCATCATCGATGAATGTCATCATGCAACAGCGGAGACATACAGGAAAATCATCGAATACTTCGAGCCACAATTTTTGCTTGGAATCACCGCAACTCCCGAAAGAATGGACGGGGAAGATGTATTTTCCCTGTTCGACCAAAATGTTCCATATGAGTTGCGCTTAAGAGATGCCATCATCAACGGGCTGGTAGTTCCGTTTAAGTATTATGGTATTCGGGATGAGCTGATTGAGTATGGAATCCAGCAAACAAAAGGGCATAGATTCGTGGAGCAATTCTCTGATGATAAGCACTGTGAATTCATCCACGATATGATTGAAAAACACAGAGTACCGGGACAGAAGCTGAAGGCTTTGGCGTTTTGCAGAGATATTTCTCATGCAATTCGCATGTCTCAGGCAATGGAAGATTACTACCATACTCAGTATTTGACAGGACGAAATTCCATTGGCGAGAGAGTTCGTGCATATAAGGATCTGCAGGATGAGTCTGCGGATCTGGAAATGCTGTTTACAGTTGATATCCTGAATGAGGGCGTTGACATACCCGGTGTCAATATGGTCCTTTTCCTGCGGCCTACAGATTCCCAGACCATTTTTATCCAGCAGCTTGGACGTGGCCTGCGCAAATTTGAGGGCAAAAAGGACGTAACGGTTCTTGACTTCATCGGAAATGATTACAAGCGTAGCGTTCAGATCGCGTTTGCGCTGGGAAGTCTTTCTGAGAACTTTGTCGTCGAGAAGAAACTGATCGCCTGTCTCATAGATGATAATTTCACGAGTATCGGCTTGGCTGATTATGGAGTTGAGATACATCTGGACGATTTGAGCAAGAAAGAGATCCTTTCTTATATCGATGAGGTCAACTTTAACACCAAGACATACCTCCAGCAGGACTATGCCAATTTCAAAAAATACATCAGTGCAGCCCGGTATCCTCAGCATATAGACTATCTGAATAATGACTATGCCCCCGATCTGATCAAATTCATGCAGTCTAAAATCAATGGGAGAAAGAATGCCTCCTACCTGGGGTTCCTGAAGGCAATCGGGGAAGACAACCTCCCGTCGTTTGATGAGCGGCAGGAAGCATTTGTGAAGTACGTGTCTGAGATGTTGCCCATTGTAAGACCGTATGAGTATCTGATCATTCAAGCACTTTTTATACATGCAGGATCCTGCAGCATTGAGGATGCGAAGCATCATGTACGTGTGAATGCGGCAGACTATAAGCAAGAGTCATTTGATCACGCTTTGTTCTATATGCTTAAGTCAGGATTCTTCTGTCTGACAGATGAAACGCTTTCTCTTTCAGATATAGAGATAGGAGTCGAACTTGACGAGTACATGCGAGATCTTCTTGAGTATGGCCTTGGGAAGTACGATGCAGAATTCTCTGATGTTACGGAAGGAGAAGTCTTTCATCTTTGGGCTAAATATCGCAAAGAGCAAGTCCAACAATTGCTGCTGCACAATCCCGGTGACATCATGCTTGGAACAAAAAACTATGACGGGATCGTATATGCGTATGTAACTGTTATAAAAGCAAGTAGCACAAAGGATGACTTGAAGTATGTGGATGGATATATAGATCCGGATACCTTCCAGTGGGAGACTGTGGCCAATGTCAGCGAAAAAGAATTAAATGAGCTGAAGAATAGCAGACAAATTCATATTTTTGTCCGCAAGGTTGATAACGAGGATGGTATCCAACTTCCGTTTACTTATATCGGAAGTGGAAAGATGGAATATATTGAAGGCTCAAAGAAACCGAATGGAGCGCACCTTTTCAGGATTCCTATGGAGGCGACGGCGCCTGAGGACATCTATTTTGACTTCAAGCTTCCGTCAAATGGGTGAATGCGATGAAAACAATTCATGTAGTTGCGGCAGTAATCCGCGCTGGGAATAAGGTATTTGCTACGCAACGCGGATACGGTGATTATAAGGACGGATGGGAGTTCCCCGGCGGGAAAATAGAGTCCGGCGAAACGCCTGAGGAGGCTCTGAAGCGGGAGATCTACGAAGAACTGGATACAGAGATAGAGATTGGTCCTCTGATTACGACAATCGAATATGACTATCCGGAGTTTCATCTAAGCATGCGCTGCTTCTGGGCTACAATCGAATCGGGCAAATTGGTATTGAATGAGCATGAGGCAGCAAAGTGGCTTGGAAAAGATGAGATTAGAGATGTTGAATGGCTTCCTGCAGACAAACTTTTAATTGGCTTCATAGAGCAAGAGTTACATTCATGAAATAGGAGAACTGTTATGGATATCGATGCCAAATTAAGACCTATATACTTACTGAAGATCCTCAGGGAACGCACCGACGAAGAACACTATCTTTCTACGGCTGAGCTCTGCAAGATCTTGAAGGATGAGTACGGTATGGATACTCACCGCACCACCATCAAGACGGACGTGGAGATGCTGCAGAATGCCGGATTTGGTATCCAGACGACGCGTTCTACGCAGAACCGCTACAATTATATTGAGCGGGAGTTTGACGACGCGGAGCTGAAACTTCTCATCGATGCGGTGGAATCGGCCAAGTTCATCACAAAGGCAAAGGGTGACCAGCTCGTTGCCAAGCTGACAGAGCTCGCTGGAATGCACAAGGCGCGCGAACTTAAGCGAAACCTTGTTGTGGACGGTAGGTACAAGACCGGCAGCGACCAGATCTACTACATCGTGGATGCGATAAATCAGGCGATCAACCTGAAGAAAAAGATACGCTTCCAAATGAGCGAATTTAACATCAAGAAGGAAAAGGTCCTGCATAACGGGGGAGAAAGATATACCTTCAGCCCGTACTCTCTGGTCTGGGACGGCGACTTCTACTATGTTATGGGATATTCAGACAAGTATAAACGCATTGGAAGCCATCGGGTAGACCGTATAGCAGATATACCGGAGATCTTGGATGAGCCAGCGGTTCCGGCGGGACCCTTCTTTGACCCCAACAAATACATAAATACGATGTTCAGAATGTATGACGCTCCGAGAAAAGAGGTTGAACTCGTGGTCTCGAACGGGCTGATCAATCCGATCATCGACCGCTTCGGCCCGGATGTCACGATTTATGCCTGTGATCAGGAGAACTTCAGGGTAATTACAGAGGTAGCTGTCGGTACAGTCTTTTTCAACTGGATCTTCGGCTTTCAGGGGAAAGTCCGGATCAAGGCTCCTGAAGACGTGAAGAAGGAATACGAGGACATGGTAAAGGCTGCTGTAGCACAGCTTTAGCACTATCTACAGATAATCTTATGAAAGAAGGTGGCAAAATGGATAGAGAGGATCGTTTGGATTCCAGCATGCTTGAGATGTTTGGCCTCACTTTTGAACAGTCAAACTTGTTGTTCTCAACTGAGAGGATGATTACAAAGTTTGACATTGGCCTTACGAAGAACCAGGAAAAGGCTAAACAAAAGTCCACATGGTTGGAAAAATGGGAATCAGGTATCGACACATATCTTGATAGTGCTGATGCAGATTCTGATGGTGATTTCATCGAAGAGGATGACCTGCGCGATCGGTTCAAAGCGGAAATTCAGAAATCAAATAATCGTACATGGTATTACATCCTTGTTTTGGAGTGCTTGGAGTTTTCTCCCTACACGGCTCTTGGTGGCGATGACGATAAAGAATTCAAGAAGTGCAAGTATGATAGCAAGAAAGGTTATTTGCGCTTAAAGGAGTTCTTCCTTCAGCAGGGTGTCCTTTCCGACGAGAAGATCGAGCGACTTCACAAGACTTATAAAAAGAGCATTGATCAAATCACTGGTAAGGGCGGGAAGATTGCACTGGGTATTGTTTCAGTGGTTGCTGTTGCAGCTATTGCGGCTGCAGGTGCAGCGATTTTCGCCGGCCCGATAGCCGTTGCGCTGTTCGGCGGACAGTTTGCCGGATTATCTGGAGCAGCCCTAACGGCGGCTTGCCTTGCTATGGCAGGCGGCGGTGCGATTGCTATTGGCGGTGGCGGAATGGCCGGAGGCATTATGGTGATCGCAGGCGGCGGTGCACTTCTTGGGCTCGCTGGTGGCGGAACCGCTGCGGGCATCGCTTCTGCAATGGTTCAATCAGCTCCTGAGTATACACTGACCCAGGCGGCAAAACTCGAAACCATTCTGAAGGAGGTTATTCTTAACGCCCAGCAGGATGTGGTATCTGCACAGAAGATCATCAGCCGTTTGCAGAAGCAGATCGAGGAGTTGAATAAGAAACTCACCGAACTGGAAACAGCGAATGAGAAGAATAAGAAAGAAATCAACAACATCAAGACCAGCATTAAGTATCTCAAGAAGTCCTGTAAGGATATGAACGTTTTTACATCTGCTTATGAAACCGGTCTAAGTGTTGAAAGCAAGTGATATTTATGAGTGAAAAGGATAAGGTTCTCTCTTTCGATACCGAATTTGAAACCCTCGACGAAGGGATAAGATCTACAGAGAGGACTACGAAAAAGGCAGAAGAAGACATATCTTCTACGAGCGACGAGCTTAAAGCAGTCTTCGATAGCTTGGGAGAAATTCCAGGTGTGCTTCGCATTGTCGAAACGCAGCAGGATACTGCATCCGTAGAAGATTTTGACAAGGCCATTAATGAGATCATTGATCCTCGTTTCCGGGATGGTGTTAAGTTAACTGCCACAGATGTGATCGTTTCGGTTGTTGCCGGTGCGATTGCGGCGGTCATAGATATCGCCCTGGTAGGCACTCCGGAAGTCGTGAAGATATACAAGGGTGGTGAAAACTTTGATGGGAGCATCCTTACAAAAGCACTTCGTAGTGTGGGCAACGGGGATGACAAGTTTTCAGAGTTGTTGAACTGGTTCTGCGAGAAATGCAAGGTTCCATATGATATTTCGGTTGCAAAGGATATTGTTGTTCCGGATAATCACCGGCTGAGAAATTTCGCACATGATCCTTTGATGGGGATGTTGTTTGCGGTAGCCGATATCATCATGGGGACGGCAACCCTTGTCGATAACAATGGCCAGCTTCGTGTATTAGTAAATCCACGAGAATACCCTGTCAGCGAGAAGATTCTGTCTCTGGTTTATTATTTCGGCCACCTTCTTTCAGACGTCTGTACGGCGAGAGGACTGCCGATTCCTGGAATGATCCTGACTCAGTTCTTCAGGGATGGAATTGACGATAGGAACTCCATTGGGGCCATTGTTGAGCAGATGTATAAGGATGGGTATGACCTTCGTCACTTGGCATCCATGAGTACCCCAGTCATAGTAAAGAATCTAATCATCGAACTATACATTCGGCTGTTCCGATCAACGGAAGAAGTAGGATTACGTCCTATTGCAGTGAAGGAAATCGCAGCGCAACAAAAAGAAGCCTTTAAATATCGGTTGATACTTATTTCTGATGCGGTTAGCTGCGGTGGAAACGTTGTGAAATTTTTCCTTCCGCCAACCACAGGTAACGTGACAGCGTTGAATTTGCCAGAGTGGTGTTCACTACTGAGAAATACTATCTATGAGCTGAGATACCAGCTTAGAGATAAGAACGTCGAAAAGGCTCTTTATAATCGAGAAGTGATAAACCGGAATTGGATGATATTATTAGACTCTGAATAACTTGTTTACTCTATTAAGGGATACAGGGACAATGGTAGGCAAGCTTATGAGCAGCTGAAGTGATCAGGAAGTCCAAAAAACAGCAACGAGGTGTCGGTAGTAACTGGCACCTCTATTTGTTTGCTGAAAAAACTTGAAATTTTGTGTCGGCCACAACCGACACCATGTGTTTTGCCCTATTGCAATCTGAAAATGATCGTGTATAATGTCTATCGTGAACGGTACGTTCATGATAGATCAAAGTGAGGTGCTGAACATGAGAAGAAAAGATCCTGCCTTGATGGAACGCATCAATGACTATATCGGGAATTACTATCGGAACGAGCATGAGTCTCCCAGCCTGAGAGAAATCGCGGAAGGCGTCGGAATCGCCAAGACGACTGCGCATAACTATCTGGTGGAGATGAATGACAGGGAGATGCTCGTCTATGACGGCAGATCCATTACCAACAAAGCGGTTACACGCTGCAGGACCGGATACTGCTCCGCTCCTGTCGTCGGCTCCATTCGCTGCGGCGATCCGGAAACGGAAGAAGAATACGTTGAGGAGTACGTCAGCCTTCCGGAGTCCATTTTCGGCAAAGGCCCCAAGTACATTTTACGAGCAGTCGGAGACTCCATGGAGGACGCCGGGATCTCTGAGGGCGATATGCTTGTGATTTCCCAGACGCACGAATGCAGCGAAGGAGACATCGTAGTCGCGCTGGATGAAAACGGGCAGAACACCCTGAAAGTCTTCGGCGGCTTCGATAAGAGGAGCGGCAAGGCAATCCTGGAATACAGGAACCAGGCAGTCTACGGGAAGAAGCGAATCCTTGTCAAGGAGCTTGAAGTCCAGGGCGTTGCCAGACATGTCATAAAAGCTCTGTGAGCTGATTATCCCGGAATGGAGATGAGCAAATGAATAAGACAGATATAACGTGTCCGATCTGCGGCACGATAAATCACGATCTCTATCTGGAAGAGACCGATGGTTGGATGGAATGTGAGCACTGCCTGAATGTGCTTCATGTTAAAGACTTCGCTCTTGTAAGCCGGATCCCCATATACAAGAGCATAAAGTGGCAGATGGCCGTCCCGCTGGCCAGTAATCAGTGACCTGTTCACGCGTTTGGAGGAAAAATGAGTTGGCAACGAAAGTCAGAGTGGAGGTAGAAGTATCCGAACATGACAACGGCTGGTTAGAGCCCAGCGTGATCTTCTGGCCTGACGGGAGAAAATGGAAGGTCGACAGGGTCGTTTATCAGAGCGTCTCCTGTGACAACGAATATGAAGGAATTCGCTACACGGTTATGATCGGTAGTGCGGAAAAATATATATATCGAGCCGGTCACGAGTGGTACGTGATGGCTTAACAGGAGGTGTTGAGGGTGAAGAAATTCACTACCTACGACGAGATCGAAAACCTCTGTGAGGCCATGGTCAAAGACTTCATGAAAAGGAAGCATTATACGAATGTGAACTGTGTGGACATTGAAGCCTTTGTCAGGGAGTATCTGGGTATTCCAATCGTCTATGAGAGTTTTGCGGAGCCGGATCCCGGAAGGATCGGATTCGTCTCCGATGGCATCCGGCCGCTGTGCGTAAGAAGAGACGGCATTCGGAGCCAGGTGTTGTTTCCCAAGGACACGATCGTCATTGACCGTTTCCTTCTGGGACCCAAAGAGATAGCAAGAAAGCGCTTTACGCTGGCTCATGAAGCAGCGCATATCATCCTGGCGAGGCATGTGCCGAACCAGACCAACGTGGCAGCGGCATTTCACAGTGAGTTTGACGGGGAAATGCAGTATGACGACGAGATGCTGCGCGAGATGATGAATGTCAATGAACTGTTCTGCAACAGGATCGCCGCATGTCTTCTGATGCCGAAGTTCCTTGTGGAGAGAAACATCCGGAAATGCAGTCCCCAGCCGGTCTTCTACTGCTACGACAATTACATCATCGATCAGAATCAGAAGCTGCTGATTCAGCGAGTCGCGGATCGCCTCGGCACATCATACACCGCTTTTTTCAACCGTCTGAAGGAACTGAATCTGTTCGTCCAGAAGCCGATCGAAAGCTATGTGCGTGAGACGCTGGGCTTCGGAGGTGACTTCTATGCTTGAGCAAAGACAGCTGAAGTCGGGTGAAATGAGTACTGCGGCTCAGTGGAAGCTGGATCAGTCCAGAACACTGGCGGAAACACTGATTCTGCGGGAGATCAAATGTCCGAACTGCGGCTTTCATCTGCTGGATGTATACGGACGCGAGCATGTTGTCACCAGAGTGAAATGCCGGAAATGCAAATTCAACGAACCGATCGATACAGCGCTCTTCCGCACGATCAGAACCAGGCTGCCGGGTTACCGAATGAAAACGAGGTGATGCCGGAGTATGGACAGGACGTATATCTGTATCGACCTGAAAAGCTACTACGCTTCCGTGGAATGCGTTCACAGGCATCTCGATCCGCTGAAGGCCCACCTGCTGGTAGCGGATGAGTCCCGGTCCGATCAGACGATCTGTCTTGCCGTGTCTCCGGCTCTGAAGGAGAAGGGTGTCCCAAGCCGTCCGAGACTGTTTGAAGCGAAACAGAAGATCCGCGAATACGAAGCCAGGCATCGAACAAAGCTGGATTACATCATCGCCGTGCCGAGAATGGCGGAATACGAACGGATCTCCGCTCAGATTTATGGGATCTATCTGCACTATGTCGCTCCGGATGATATCCATGTCTACTCCATCGACGAATGCTTTATCGACTGCACCGCCTATCTGCATGCCTATGTGAAAGAAGCTGTACGGATCGGACAGCATCCGGCGCATGTGATGGCGATGACCATGATCCGGGAGGTCCTGGATACGACCGGCATCACGGCAACGGTGGGCATCGGAACGAACCTTTACCTGGCAAAAGTCGCGATGGATATCGTGGCAAAGAAGCAGCCTGCCGACAAGGACGGCGTCCGGATCGCAGAACTCAATGAGGATTCCTACAAGTTTCTGCTCTGGGATCACAAACCGCTGACGGACTTCTGGCAGATGGGACCGGGGAAGGCGAGAAGACTCAATTCGGCGTATCTGTTCACGATGGGCGATATCGCAAGGAAGACACAGTACGACGAAGAGTACTTCTACAAGACCTTCGGCATCGACGGAGAAATCCTGATCGATCACGCCTGGGGCATTGAACCGGTGACGATGAAGGATATCAAGTCATATAAGAGCGAAGGACACAGCCTCTCCAACGGGCAGGTGCTGCCGAGACCGTACGAGTATCCGGAAGCAAGGCTAGTGATGCAGGAAATGATCGAAGTGCTCTGCACGGATCTCTTTGCAAAGAATCTGGTGACGCAGCGATGTTCCTGGTGGGTCTCCTACGACTATAAAAGCCTGGAGAAATGCCCGTACTATGACGGACCTCTGAGCATGGACTTCTACGGAAGGATACATCCGAAGCACAGCGTGGGCAGGGTGAAGCTGCCGACTATGACAAATAACCTGCATGTCATCTCGGTGCCGCTCTTAAAGGCCTTTGATGACAAGACGGATCACCGGCTCCTGTACCGCAGACTCGGCGTCTGCGCGGAGGATGTCATCACGGACATGGGCATTTATCAGATGAATCTGTTTATCGACACGGAAGCAATGGAAAGAGACAGAAAGCTTCTGGGAGCAATGCTGGAAGTAAGAAAGAAATTCGGTGCCAACGCCATCTTCAAGGGTATGAACCTTATGGAAGGGGCAACGACACTGGAGCGCAACCAACAGATCGGAGGCCACAAAGCTTAGCGTTCCGCCTCCGGACGACGGAGGTGATCAAAGTGAACGCTGTTGGATATATGACAATGCCTGCGGAGTTTCCGTACCGAGACGTTTTCCTCATCGGGAAGCCGCAGCACGATCGCTTCGACCTGTTTTCTGCCAAGCATCCGAAGATGGATGTGGGACACAGAGCGAAGATCTTCGCTCCGTTTGACGCATTGAAAGGCTTCAGCGAGGCGGTTGCCTCAAAGGATATCCGCTATGTGGAACATGTGGAGCTGCAGGACGAGGAACGGGACGAGCTGAACCGACGTCTTGAGATCCTGCACAACCTGACCTACAACGGTCGTATGGCAAGGCAGAACCGTGTGCGGATCAGTGTCACGTATTACGTTCCATGCATGGACGTGAACAGCGAAGCCTACGGACTCAGAGGACAATACCGCACGCTCATCGGGATCTGCCGCAACGTGGATCCGGATATTACGCAGACGGTCACGGTGGATCAAGTGCGGATCTCCTTTGAGGACATACTGAAGATAGAAAGCACTGCAGGCATCTTCTCCCGCAGCTGGGACGAGTACGCTGCGCAGTAAAAGGACAGAACGATGTGTACACGCTTTTATATCGAACCCGAATCGGAAGAGCTTTCCGAGATCATCGAACGGGCAAGAAAGACGCAGCTTGCGGACCGGTTCCTTCGTGCCGGAGGTGCATTGCTGACTTCCGGAGAGATCCGCCCGACCAATGTGGTTTCCGTAATCGCGCCAAACAAGGACGGGAAAGCATCTGTCTTTCCGATGCGCTGGGGATATCGGATTCCCGGAGCGTCTCTGATCGTAAACGCGAGGAGCGAAACAGCCTCCGCAAAGCAGACCTTCAGGGAGGACTGGAAAGTCCATCGCTGCATCATCCCGGCCTCCTGGTACTATGAGTGGGAGCATTTCAAAAACGCTGCCGGTCAGACAAAGACCGGCGACAGGTATTCCATTCAACCGACTGGCGCTTCGGCCACCTGGCTCTGCGGCCTCTACCGCATGGAGGATCAGTTCCCGGTGTTCGCGGTCCTGACAAGAGAACCCACGGAGGATCTTCGCAGGATTCACGACCGGATGCCGCTAATGCTGCCCAAGAACATGATCCGCAGCTGGATCGATCCGAAGAACAAACCGGAAGAACTGCTGCCCTACGCTCTCACCGACATGGCCTTCGAAAAGAGCGGCTGACAGTTTTCGACAAAATTCGACAAATTACGAGGTGATTCGACAGTGGTCCAGGCAAACAGAAACAGGATTCTTTTCGGAAACGGAGATGTAAGTGTTCTGATGTCCATGGCGGGTACCATAGATGAACCACAGGCCGTGATTGTTTTTCAGAACAGAGAACCGACAAGGATCGGCATGGTCGAAGAAAACGCTGATATGAGCAGAACAAAGACAGGCTGCTATTATCCGGACAAGGACATCATGCTGATGTTTTCAAAGCCGGAAAGCATCGACTGCGTGATCTCGGCGCTGAAGGCGGTCAAAAGAGCGGCCTTCGGTCCGAACAGTGTCGCGGATGCGTATCTCGGCGAAGGCGATCCTTTTGAGGAATAGGTGACGCATATGAGACTTTTTATCGCGATTGAACTTAGCCCTGAAGCAAAGCAGCTGGTGAAAGACGTGCAGGACACGTTTCGCTGGCAGCATGTCGGAGGCAACTACACTCCGGAAGAAAACCTGCATATCACACTGGCCTTTATCGGGGAATACGGAGACCCGGACAGAGTTCTGAAAGCGCTGAACAGCGTGTCCTTCAGTCCTTTTGAGGTCACCCTGGATATCGTGGGCTGTTTCGGAGACCTCTGGTGGCTCGGAGCGTCGGAATCCAAAACGCTGGATGCTCTGGCAGGGAAGGTCAGGCATGCACTGGCTGACGCGGAGATTCCTTATGACAGAAAGAAATTCAAGACACATGTGACAATTCTCAGAAAGCCGGTCTACCGGGGCAGACAGATCAGTCACATGACGATCGAACCGGTGATGATGCAGGTGGTACGCATCCGCCTGATGCGGTCCACCAGAGGAAAGAACGGCATGATCTATACCGAGCTGGGAGCTGTTGAAACCGAAGGCTGAAAGATCCAAACAACTGAATAAAAGACGACTTTAAATCGCGCAAGCGGAGCACGCGCAGGAGCATTTCCTGCAGTGTAAAGACTACCAGGCACCGTACGAAGCCGGAATGAGATAACAGGATCGCATATCCTGTGTTTCTTCCGATTTCTGCGGTGCTTTTTTTGCGCGGTTTTTTGCTTTGTACGTTGATGACGGTCCTTTTCAGGCTCTGCTTGGAAAGGACTTTTTATGATTATCGGCTGGCTCTGCTATCTGAGCAAATACCCGTGATCTCCGGATTTTTGAACTTCAACCAAATTCAAAAATCCAAAGGAGATCACGACAATGAAAAAAGTATATCTGGTCAGGAAGGACCCTGAGAAACCGGCAGCTAAGGATAACTGGATCATCATGAACGGCTACGAGTTTGCCATGTTCCTGAAGACACCGGAAGGGGAAAAAAGAAAAACCAAATTCGCCCGGCTCGAAGCTATGGACGACGAGGAAAACATCTATTATGCGGAATGCGACCCGGAAACAAAGAAGACGTGGGAGGCAGCGTCGCATCGCACGAAATATATCCGCAAGGTCAGGCAGGAGCTTGAGATCCAGGAATACTCGATCGACTGGATGGTCGCGGGCGATGACGAACGGTCAGGCGAGGAAATGCTTTCTGAGAAAGGCAATCCTGTTGAGGATGCTCTGTTTGCAGCAGAGGAATTGAGGATCCTCCACGAAGCGATCAAGAAGCTGGATGAGAAAGAACAGCAGATTATCCGGCTGCTCTATTTCTCGGGAGAAAAGGTGCACGACCGTGACGTGGCAAAGGTCTTGGGAATGTCACCGCAAAATCTGCAGTACCACAAGAAAAAGCTTCTGAGGAAGCTCAGGAGCCTGCTGGAACAGGAAGAATTTTGACTCGGTTTTTTATTTCTGCGAGATTTTTCGCCAATTGTACAGTGAGAGGATCTCTCAAGAAAGAATTACGGAGAGTCGAAATGAAAACCAATGACCATAAGGAAAAAACAGATATCCGATCCAGGGCGTTTCGTGCTTGTGATATCGATTATGTTTCGGAAGTATTTGCCGAGCTTGGCATACGCACAACGGATCAGATCCTCAATATGCGGATCTTCGATCTCATGAACATGGACAGGATCAGCAGAGACAGAGCCGAGAGCATGACCTACGCACTGTACCGGTACTTCAATTGCGATCCCGGAACAGACAGAGCCATGAGAGACGGGAGCATGAAACAGCCTTTTGATTATGCAGCCTGGCGGAAGAAGAATCCGGATTACAGCAGGCTGCTGGTCCGGGATATCGTTCTGGCTGAAGACATGAATGCATCCGCGCTTGCGCATCTTTTCAATCTCACAGCGAAAGCGTTTTTCAAGTCGGAAGAATACGATTGGCACAGATACCGGTACAAGGATTTTGATGAGTATCTGCATTACGGAAATAAGCGAAAGGAAGGAGGAGCATCGCTATGACAAAAGAAGAAAAGGCAAACGCGGTCCCGGTCTGGGAGAAGGCGATGCTCACTCTGGAAGAGGCAGCCTATACAGGTATCGGAGTCAATAAGCTGAGGACCATGTCAGATGTTCCAGGCTGTAAGTATGTCCTCTGGGTCGGGTCCCGGAGGATGTTCAAGAGAAAGATGCTGGAGGAATATCTCGAGCATTCCTACTCGGTCTGATTGTCAAGTGTGCGATTGCCTCAAATGCCCGGAAATCGCACATTGGGAATCTGATGCAGCTTCATGTATTTTATTGTTCAACAGAGAAGCATTACCGGGGCAGCTGCTTCATCGACGGCAAAACAAGGAAAGGTGACCAATATGGTAAAGAAAAACACAAAGGTCCGTACGGACAACAAAAGGATCCGCCTGCAGATCGGCGAAACACAGAGAGATAACGGCAGCTATATCTATCGCTGGACGACTCCGGACGGAAAGCGGCATGCGATCTATGCGCCGACGCTGGATGAACTCAGGGAAAAGGAAGAGACCGTTCTCGTGAACCAGCATGAGGGTCTCAGAACGGATGTAAACAACCTGACCGTAAACAAGGTATACCTGCTCTGGAAGGACCTGAAGCGCGGCATCAAGGACAGCACGATGAAAAACTATATGTATATGTACGAGACCTTTGTGATGCCGACATTCGGCAGGAAACGGGTCACGAAAGTCAGAAAGTCCGATGTGCGTCAGTTTTATAATCGCCTCGTAGACGATCACATCATGAAAGTGGCGACGATCGACAGCATTCACAACGTTCTGCACCAGGTCTTTCAGGTTGCGGTGGATGACGACCTGATTCGACACAATCCGACAGACAATATGCTTCGGGAACTGAGATTGACTCATGCCGGAGAAGAGGATAAGAGGAAAGCTCTTACGATCAAGCAGCAGGAACTCTTCTTCAATTATCTGTCTGACACTCCGCAGTACAATCACTGGTATCCCATCTTTTTCATTATGGCGAATACGGGAATGCGTGTCGGAGAGATCACCGGTCTTCGCTGGTGTGATGTGGATCTGGAAAGGGGAATCATCAGCGTCAACCACACACTGGTCTACTACAATCATCGTGATGAGAAAGGCTGCTACTATTCCGTCAACACACCGAAGACAAAAGCCGGTGAGCGCGAGATTCCCATGACGCCCAAGGTGAAGGAAGCGTTTCTGATGGAAAAACAGTATCAGGAAGACGTCGGCATCAGCGGAGATTTCAGCGTTGACGGATACAGTGACTTCGTTTTCCGGAACAGGGACGGCAAGGTCTATAATCAGAGCTCTCTGAATAAGGCAATCCAGCGTATCATGCGGGACTGCAACGGCATGGTCCTTGAAAAATATGACTGCGATTCCGATCCGGTGCTGCTTCCGCACTTCTCCTGCCATATTCTCAGACACACGTTCGCAACCAGGCTTTGTGAAAGCGGGATCTCGCTGAAGGTTGTTCAGGACGTCCTGGGCCATGCCGACGTGAAGACGACACTCGGCATTTATGTCACGGTAACAGAGGAACTGAAGAAACAGGAAATCGCTGCTTTCGACACCTATCTGACGACCGGCGTCAGCAGGATCGCCAATTTGCCGGAAACAACATAAGATCTCAGTAGGCATGGACAGACACCGCTGTCCATGCCGCTTATAAAATCGCACATTTTTCTTTTTGCACTTCCTTATCTATACTTGTGCCATCGAGATAGATAAGGAGGTGTCCGTAATGGGAAAGAGCCTTGCTGAAGCTTTTCCGGACATCGCTGCGGAGTGGTCGGAAAAGAACCTTCCTCTCACACCTGACGATGTGTCTTACGGAACCCATAAAAAATACATCTGGAAAGGCACCTGCGGCCATGAGTGGACCGCAAGTGTTAAGAGCAGAACGGTCAACGGGTCTGGCTGCCCGTACTGTTCCCACAACAAAGTACTGCCGGGATTCAATGACCTGGCTTCACAATATCCGGATGTTGCCGCAGAGTGGTCGGAAAAGAACTATCCTCTCAGACCGGATCAGGTAACCCCTTTTCGAAACGAGAAGGTTTGGTGGAAAGGCAAGTGCGGCCATGAATGGTATGCCCTGATATCAAGCCGGTCGGACGGTCACGGCTGTCCATATTGCAAAGATCATAAGCTTCTGCCGGGCTTCAATGACTTCGCGAGCCGCCATCCCGACCTTGTCGCAGAATGGTCGGATAAGAATCTTCCTTTGACTCCGGACAGCATTCCGGAAAAAGCTCTGGGCTCGTATTGGTGGAAGTGCAGCAGGTGCGGGGGCGAGTATCAGGCATGGCTTACGTCCAGACTCGACGGGAGTAAATGCCCGTACTGTTCCGGGCAGGTCGTGCAACCCGGTCTGAATGATCTTGCCACCACTGATCCGGAGATTGCGGCACAGTGGAACTATGAGAGGAACAAAGGAGTTCTTCCCAGCCAGGTGTTCAGAACATCCAAAGCAGTCCGCTGGTGGAAAGGTACCTGCGGACATGAATGGAAAGCAAAGACTGCGGACCGAACAGTGCTAAAGAGCGGTTGCCCGGTTTGCAATCAGATATTTCTGGTGTTTCTGCCAAAGCTGCTGGCGCTCAGATACACGATGATGAACGGTATCGAAGTGCGTTTCGATTCGGACAGAGAGATCGGGATCGCACTTGAAATCGTGATCCCGGAGCTGAATATGGTGATCGAGTCTGAAAAGAAGGGGAAACAGGCAGAACGTGTCCGGATGGTCAAACAGCATATCTGCAGGGAGCATTCTCTCAGATATATCATGATCCCGCGCTGCGGTACTGCAGAGGGTACTGTCGCTGCTGTTCGAGAAGCATTCCGGCACGGGGACCTGTATGTCACAGGAGACCCGGCGTCAGATATAGACTGGGCAAGAGAACGGTATCAGAAGTTCATGCACAGCAGGAATCTGAGTTGGTCCTAAAATGTAGGACCAGCTCAATCCTCATAAGAAGTATCCGCAGAATCATTTTCAAAATCGGGATCATCCTGATCGGCGTCTGAGTCGGACTCATAAAACAAGTCTATCGAGTCCGGCTCCTTTTCTTTCGGAGCTTTCTCATAGAGTTTCCGGATCGGAAGCCGATAGGCGGAGTTATTCTTCTTTCGCCCGTTGTATTCGATGACCATGACTTCCGCAACGCCCATCATACCGGGGCGACGCTCTTTTGCTGTCCGAAGCAGAAGTTTTACGGACATGGCGCTGAGCTTTTCCTTGAAGGTGGAATCATTCAGACTGTCGCCGTAAACGGTAATAAGCTTTGCCAGGGCGTTGAGTATATTGGCCGAGAAAGAGTGGGCTTCACCTTCCCAAGTGGCAATACACAGCTTCAGAACATGATCCAGCACATGATACCCGTACTTTGAGAATATGGATTCAAGCGTAGATACGGCACAAATCTCACCCACGCTTTTGGTCGTTCCGATCTTCAGACCGTACGATTCGACCAGATCCCGAATCATGAGCTGCTGATCGTTTCCCGCCTCCAGATTTGCCACAAATACTTCGTAAGGACTGAGTGTCTTAACGTATTTCTGCTGGTTTGCGAATATGTCTGCCTCATGTGCGTAGCACAGATCATCATAGATCATGCACCACACGGGAGTATCTCTGGAGCCGGAAACCAACGCCACGATTTCGATCGTGTGCTGGCCGTTAAAAACATAGTTGATTCCGTCTCTTCGGCTGACTTTTACAGGATTGATCTGATACAGATCAAAGTTCGCCGCAGCACGAGCGACATGAGCCTGGGAGAGATTGCGCTGATAATCCTGATTCGATACCAGGTTCTTTATGGGGATTTTTTCAAAATGTACATTGGGAACGTATGCGCTCAGTTTATCCATTAGCGGTCCTCCCGAATAGCGTTGATCATGGTGATAATCGTGTTCTGCAGTTCCAGCAGAACCTGAAGCAGCTTGAGCCTTGCAGACTCTGAAACACTTCCCAGATCCGAATGAACGATACGGTTTATGGAACTTGTCCAAGAGGGGACTGTCAGAGCCACGCCGACCACCTCCGCGTCCGGATCGAATTCAGGCATATCTTTCACGCTTACCGGCTTGCAGGAATCCCTCTGTACGGCAGGCTGCATCTTCTGTATTTCCTGCCTTGTGGTCTGATACTGCGCAAAAGGGTGCTGCGACCTTTCAAGTCTCTTGTTCATGCTGTGCAGTTCCTCCGCACTTCTTTTCGCAAGAGACAGCACGCCTTCGTGAGAGACCTTATATCTTCCGGAGAGGATCTTCGACGCCATCTGCGGCTCCTTGGTTCTGATTTCCTCGATGGCTCTGGAGTAGACAGAATACTTCTCGACGGTACCGTGGGATATATGATTATCCTCTGCAATTCGTGCGGCGGTTTTCTTCTTGGTTTCGACTGCTCTGCTTTCCGCATTCGGGTCAAAGGTTTCATAGGGGAGACCGGGCTGGTCATCCTGGCTGTGCTGATATATGGCTCTTCTTCTGGTAATGATCTTTTCGGATTCGTATTGCTTTCCGATCAGGTACTTTCTGCTTTCCTCCGTTAGATTCCGCCTTCCGAGCTGGTTTGTACAGATCCAGACGACGGCTTCTTCACGAGAGTTGAAATTCAGTTCTTCGATTGCGAAAGGGATCTGGTGTTTCGTACAGATTCGATATCGATTATGTCCGTCCACGATCGTTCCGTTCCAGACGGAAATCGGATCCCGACAGCCGTCCTGAAGCAGATTCTCCTCCAGCTGCAGATATTCATTCTTATACAACGGGCGGATCAGTTCCTGAAATTCTTTGTCGATTCGCAGCGTATAGAGTTTTTTCTCGAATGGTGTCAGCATAGCGTTTCACCTTCGGCAAACGGTCGAAGTGTTTTGAAGGAGAAAACGGCCATGTTCTCGGACGGGACAATACTTCCCGTCATGTGATAGCAGCATCCGGCATTCATTTCCGGAAGCAGTTCCTTCAGCTTGTCTATAAAGGACTTGCTGTAGATTTCAACCGAATTCGTCGATTCAAGGACCTTCTTTCGCACCTTGTGGGTCTGATCGTTGGAAGATGATCGTTTCACTGCCTTCAGAGCGACTACAGAAGAGGACGGATTGATCAGCAGCTGAATGTACGGCGGATCTCCCAGCTTGTGCAGGGTGGCTTTATGGATACGTATCCGATACTTCTTCACATCGACGGACATGCGAATACTTGGTGTGGATTGATCTGTCATGGGAATCACCTCCGTTGGTTAGATGCTTTTAGGTTCTGTTCCCGAGTCCGAGTCCAGTCGTTCGAGCACATCCGGAGGAATACCCTCGTCATCGCTTTTTCCTTCCTCGGGGACAGGAGCCGTATCTTTGATCGAGTAGACCGCGTACCCGTGCAGAATATCGACCTGAAGAGACTGCTTGTGTTCGCTGTACGGCAGACCGAACTGGTTCTGCCACTCTGCAGGGAAGACGGGAACACGGGACGTCCTGGTCTTTTGGCCTTCAGTAACGGTCCGCTGATAGATCTCTGTGGCAGTAAGATCGAAGGCGATCAGATTCTCGCCGTTGGCATGGATCAGTTTGCCGAGAATCTTGTACCTGTGGTTGGGATTCCAGTCCATCATGGAGAATACCTTGGCAAAGAACAGCTTGCAGGTGATCTGCTTGGGCTTGCGTTTTCCCTTTGAAAGAGTGCTCCAGGCAAATGAATCCCTCGCATTTGCCGGACACGGCATGATGGCCAGGATCTTGGTATCCTTGTTGACCAGGACCTGAACATTATCCGCATCCGGAAACTTCTGAAGGCAGGCGGCGTTCACGTAGAATTTGCAGTTATTGAAGGTCACGGACGGCTCATTGATATGAGCAAAGAACTCTCGCCTGACAACCTGGAAACCGTCAAAGTCAAAGTTGTCGCCAAATTCCAGAACTTCGTCATCAGACTGTTCTGCCGCTGCAGGCGCGGGCTTGGGTTCCTGATGCATCAGATCTGCTTCTGACAGCATCTGATTGATGAATTCAAGATGATCATTGCTGCTCATGAGGCGCCTCCATTCCATTTATTGTGCTGAGCTCCCGGCGAATATAGTTCTTAAGCTCAGCAAACGGTGTTACACTGATTTTCTTTCCGGTTTCAAACAGCTGTCCTTCCATTCGAAGCTTCCAGTCCTGCTCGTTCTGCTCTGCAAGAGCGCTCAGCGACAGCTCATGAATGTAGAACGGCTTCCCGAAAGAGTCGGTCCACTCCCGGGGAATAGCACGTATGCGCTTTCCGGACGGGAGAAAAGGCTGAATGGATATATTGCTTCCGGTACCTGCTTCGAGTTCGCTGACCGGAAAAGAGTTTGATCTGAAAAACACTTCGGAGTCTGCGGCGTCAAAGATATAGGCGAGTTCGTTCCCGTGCTCATACAATGTTCCGAGAATCCGGTATTTGTAGTCCGGGTTCCATCCCATGAGGTTGTAAACCGTAGTACGAAACGCAGCGGTAGAAACGGCCTTAGGCACGGGCTTACCGCCGGAGATCCGCGAGAAGACCACGCTGTTCTTGTTGTCCTTGTCAGTCGGGCGGATCGCGAACTTCTTTTCGACCGGGTTGATCAGCAGTTCGATCGTGCTTCGCGTGTCGAATTTTGTCACACAGGCCTTGCTGAACTTCACCAGTTTCTCGGAGAAGGATATATAAGGCTGATTCTGCGCGTCGAAGAATTCGGATCGTGCCACTTCAAAGCCGCGCAGATCAAAATCGCCGTCTGAGAGCTGGATCTCCTGAACCGAAGCGACAGGAGCTGCGTCGTCGCCGTGCACGTCATAAACGCTCTGCGACGCCTGGTAATACTCCTGCTCCTTGAATCCGGCCCATCGCGGGTTGATGGATACGAATCCTTTCAGAATGCCGGAATCGATCACCCTGAGCTCCGGGAGAATGGACTTGTTGCCGTATTTGGAATTGTCGAGCATCCTCTGAACGGCGATGAAATCGTCTCTCCGGACGATGGCTTCATGGTGATTGAAATAGTGGCTCTGCGGACGATCGCCCCGGTTCTTGAGCTTCCTGTGACTGCGATAGTCCTGTGTATAGGTCTTCCTGGTCAGGACATCACCGCAGTGCCGTTCGTTCCTTAGGATCTGGACTATGCTGCCGGAGGTCCATTTGATATTCCCAAGATAAGACCTCCGTTCCAATGCGATCAGCGTATCCGCGATCTGCTGCGTGGTATATCCGAAGAGGTACATATAGAAAGCGAGCTTTACGGTTTTGGCTTCTTCCTCATTGATGATGAGATTCCCTTCAGAATCGTGAGTATATCCGAGAAGCTTAGGCGTCAGGGGGATCCCGTTGTCGAGTCTCATTCTCAGAGACGTTTCCATGCTGCGGCTGCGTGTATGAGATTCCTCTTCAGCCATGGTCGCCTGGAAGGTAAGTGCCATCTGAGACTCATCATTCAAAGAGAAGATCGCTTCCGACTCAAAGAAGATCCCGACCGGGTTCTTCAGCTGCGCAAGCTCTCTGGCCATGCCGATCGTAATCATTACGTTTCTCGCAAATCTCGAAACACTCTTGGTGATGATCAAATCGATCTTTCCGGCATGGCAGTCTGCGATCATCTCGTTAAAGGCATCCCGGTGCTTGAGGGATGTGCCGCTGATTCCTTCATCTGCATAGATCTTAATCAGTGTCCAGTTGGGATGACGATTCACGAAATCCTCGTAGTAGATCTTCTGCAGCTCATAGGAAGTGGTTTGGCGGATATCATCGGTAGAAACACGAACATAGATGGCCACACGCTGGGGGACATCATTATCGTAGTAATCGATGGGTTTCTTCGCGGGTATGAACTCGTAATTATCGGGATCGATTTCGACCCGCATCCTTCTGCGGACCCGTTCCTTTGCCTGGTTCCGTTCCTGCCGTTTCTTCTGATCAATCATGTAATAACCTGCCCGTTTCTTCACCTTCCGGAAGGACCTTCCAATCGGGGGAGGGCATGAATTCCATGTCCCGAAGATCCTCCAGATAATATGACGCCAGTGTGAAAATGTCCTCAGAGATAAAGTAGATGCCGATCGGATGCGGCTGAGCTGCCAGCATCCTTGCGCAGAAGGCGATCTCGCCGGGCACTTTAGAGACGTTTGATACTTTCTGAGTAATAATCAGATCGACTTTCCCGTCCATACAGTCCTGAAGCAGACGGCTCCATTCCGAAGAGTTCTCCATATACGGAGTAGAAGCACCGTTATCTATATAGAAGTCAACCAGCTCCCATTTCGGGCAAAGGGCTACCGAATCCGTAAACTGTTTCTTGTGATAGGCAAGATAGTTATCGTACTTGGTCTGATTGAAATAACGGATGTAGATACCGACTTTATAATGATGACCCGTGCTGGGACGCTCACGACGGATCGTCTGCAGCCAGGCTTTATGGGCAGCGATCTGCTTGGCTTTTTCCGTATCATCTCCGAACAGATCACGGTATTCAGTGACGGCGTGAATCTCTTCCAATTTATTGAACACTTCGAGTTCTTCCATCAGAACACCTCCTATAATTAGCGTGTCATTAAGATTATAAGAGTTGACTATGGTAAAAGCGATAAACCGAGAGTCAAGTTTCATGACTCTCGGTTTATGGAAAAGAAAAAAGCAGGCAGAAATCGGTGTTCCTACCTGCTCTCAGTATTCAAGTTTTCCTTTTCGAATAGATGCCTTAACTTCTTTTGCGATCTTCAGGATCGATTCGATCTCAGAGGAACTGCAGTCCTCAATGAGGGAAGTGAACTCCTTGGGGTAATCATTCAGCGCTGCCGGGGTGTCCAGCCGGAGGATGTCATTGGCGGATACCTGAAGTGCCTCACAAACCTTTGCGAAGGTCACGAGCCATATCTTGCTGTGGCCGTTTTCAAGGCTGCTGATGACCGGGGAGGACAGCTTTGCTTTTTCAGCAAGCTCAGCCTGGCTGATGCCTTTTGAGAGCCGGATCTCTTTGATCCGTGCACCGATTGTCTGATAGAACTCAGCTGAATCCAGCACGCGAACACCTCCTTCATAAAAGAGTGACTATATTTTATCAACGAACGGCTATAATTTACATTCACGACTGGCTATAACATAAACGAGTGGCTAAGATATAAGAGAGAATATTTTTTAAGGAGGGATCTTATGCCACTGAATATCTTTGCCTTCGGAAAATGCGTAAGACATTTCCGAAAAAAGAGGGGATTTTCACAGAGTTATCTGTCTGAGCTCATTGATAAGTCTCCTACATATCTCAGCTACGTGGAAAGCGGAATCCGGTGTATCAGCCTGGACACTCTTGTGGATCTCGCAAATGCACTGAATGTCACCGCCGACGCGCTTCTGAAGGACAGCCTGGAGAACACCGCCTCTATGATCAGCAATGACTTTGCTGCCATCCTGGGGGACTGCTCGGAATATGAACTGATGATTCTTCTCGAAGTTTTGACTGCCGTGAAAGCATCTATTCGTTCCAATCAGGTTCTGTTCTTCCGGTGTTATCCTCACCGGTAACAGTGTATCCGCAGGAACAGGCAGATGGAATACACTCGTGGACAGGGAAAGTATCCGCCTGTTTATCACTCACATTCGGCTGGAGGTTTGTGCAATTATGATTATGACAAAAGCGCCTATGAAAAGGCCAAAAGTCCCAATAAACGGACAAGGGAAGTTATACTATAGAATGGAAAGGTGGGTTTGAGTTGGAAAGCAATAATACGCATGGACAGTACAACGGGAAGCTGATGCATATCTGTGAAGTATGCGGCAGGACTGAGATCCTTACGCCGGAGGAAGCATATGATCTCGGTTGGGACTATCCGCCCTGCATGGGACAGTTTGGCGTTGTTTCACCCAGGACCTGTCCGAGCTGCGCGATGATGGATACGGCATGGGCCGCGCTTGTGCTGCGTGGAAAGAAGCCTGAGGATCTGACCGAAAGGCAGAGACAGACGATTGAAAGGATTACGAAGGAGCCGGGGAGCATCCTCGTCCCGGAAAAGGAGTGAGTGGCATGGTTTATTACACCGGGGATATTCACGGGATGCCGTGGGATGTCGTCAGGTTCAGCAAGCGTTTTCACCTGACCGAAGAAGATACAATTGTTATTCTGGGAGATGTGGGAGCGAATTATTACTGTGATGAGCGTGACAGGGAATGCAAGGAAGCACTGAACGGAATCAAACCGACTGTGCTCTGTATTCACGGTAATCATGAAGCCCGCCCATCCACGCTCCCTGCGTATAAACAGAGAAGCTGGAACGGCGGGCTTGTTTGGTATGAGGATCAGTACCCGGGACTGCTCTTTGCGGCAGACGGAGAGATCTTTGATCTGGAAGGTCTGAAGCATCTTGTGATCGGCGGCGCTTACAGTGTAGATAAGTATTACCGGCTGGCAAAAGGAGCAAACTGGTTCCCGGACGAGCAGCCCGGCGAAGAGATCAAACGGTACGTGGAACAGCAGATTTCTGAAAATGAGTTTGATATTGTTCTGTCCCATACCTGCCCGTTCAAATACGAGCCCACAGAAGTCTTCCTGCCGATGGTTGACCAGAGCACCGTGGATGCCAGCACTGAACACTGGCTTGATGAGATCGAAGAAAGAATAAAGTACAGGGCATGGTTCTGCGGCCATTGGCACATCGATAAGAGAATCGACAGAATGCATTTCCTTTTTCATTCTGTTGAGAGCAATGATCAGTTCACTCGTGAAAGAGAGGAGGAACTCGAATGAGCACGTATTACAGCGTCTATGCTGAAGCGAATGTAGACGGGAAGTGGTACTGCCTCTGCCCGTATTTCAAAACCGGCAAAGAAAACCTGAAAACGCATTCGCTATTCTGGGCACAGTCTGTTTTCTATGATGTCTACAATGATCTTGAAGACTATTGCCAGGGAAGGGGAATCCCTGATGATATGTCCGAAGGACTCCGGGAGATCTTCCCCGAGAACCTTCAGGACAAAATGGAAAACTGGATCGGTGAAATTACCTGGGGAGAATTCTACGAGCGGTCTTTGTTCTACGTCAATTTCGCCCGGGCTATCGCTCCGAGAGTAAAAAAGGACAAGCCCTTCAAGTATGAAGGGTATGTCCTGAAAAGAGAGCTGGCTGCCTTTGAGATTGACGAGATCGACCAGTTCTCCGAATGGCTTACTTCGGATGAATACACAGTACTTTCGGAAAAGCAAAAGCGTCAGTATCAGTATTACAGATGGAACGATCCCTACGGCGACTATTGGATCTATCAGACGTTGTCTGAGAGGATCAGAACTCTGGCTGGCCTGTTTGTTGATTCCTGTGAATCGGAAATCGGCGGAAGCATCTATGAAGGCATTCCGGACTCCGCAATCAGAGTCTATATCTACAGGAGCTGAGCTGCTTCATAGCTCAGAGCCAGCGTTTTGTGTATTGAAAAAAAGCAAAATGTCTGATAGAATAGCTTGACTCGGAAGGGCAATAGAGATAGGCCATGCGGTGCTGATGCCACTGATGCCAGAGCTGATGCCACGGGTGATGCCTACGGGAACAACGCCACCGTATGTCTTTGTAGACCTACGTAGCCAAGACCTCAAAGAAACCGGGGTTTTTAAAGAGCATCATAGAGCTCCACAGAGTATCATCGGAATTAGGTAGCATCTCCCCACGATGAAACCCATCGACTGATAAAACCATAATCTATAGTTGAATTCGCAATGGAAAACAACTATGGCAACACCGCACAATTCTAAGTGTCGAACCGCGCCGACAGATTTTTGTGACAGTTGTAGGAAAATCTGCAAGCGAGACGACGCTTAGGCATCAGCCGTGAATTGTGCGGTGTTGCCCTATATGCTGCGGAGCTCTGTGCTGTCAAACTGTGGATGACAGCATTTTGACAGCAAATTGTTGAAGAATAATGCATCGTTATGAAGAATGACGGAGTTCAAACGAATAAGCTACAGGTTTAGCAATGCTATGAGAGCACTTCTTAGAGTTCATCTGAGAAGTGCTCTTTTTTAATTTCTGCAGCAGTCTTCTGGTACGGTCTAAGGCAAAAAGGGAGGATACACAATAGGAAGGAAAGCTACAAGTCCAGACCCGATTGCAGACAAGCTGCTGGCTCATACCGCAGCACAGGCCATAACAGGCGAGCCGGTGCGAAAGCGCCTGCTTCTGCTTATCCGATTCAGCTGAATGATGTAAATGCGTTATCGCATACGAGCTGGATTTGCAAACATCACATTGCGGCTGCGCCAAAATATCGCAGGAAAGGATGCGGTAAAAATCGTGGAGCACATCAAAACCGGATGGAGGAAAACAGAGCGGGAAAACATCTGACGATGCTGGAATAAGCCCGCTTGCGGGCAGCCGGCAGTAAAATTTTTGCGGCTGGCGGACCGTACTTGCGCCACCGGGCGCGCATGCCGGTAATACAGGGCTTTGCACGCATATGCAAAACCGGTGGTTTCTCTACAATAAAAACGCGCCCGCATCCGAAATATATCCGGCCTGCGGGGCGCGTTTTCTGTTGGCGTATTATACTTTGATTTCCGTATTCGGCCGCGCCGGGGCGAGCTTCAGGCAAAGCTCCTGTTCCTCTCCGTCGCACCGTCCCGTTGGGCAAAAGCCAAAATCTGTATACAGGGCGTACGCTGCCTGGTTTTCCGGGCTGCAGGTGAGCAGCACCGTGCCGGACGGCCCAAACGGCTTTGTTTTGATATATCGGATCACCTGCGCCAAAGCAGCTTTGCCGTACCCCTTTCGCTGGTGCGCCGCGTCGATCATGAAATGCCAGATATTGTAGGTCTGTTCCTCACGGTCGTAAATAACCATGACGTATCCGATCATCTTGTCCCCGGCGTAAATGCCGAAGGGCATACACTGGTCCCGGTACACATAAGCCTGTGCCAGACTGCGGATGGGGGATGAGACAAAGCGCTCCTGCCCATTATCCAGCCGTAGCGCAAAGCATTCCAGAAAATTTGTTTCGTCTATCTGCGTCAATTTTATCATGACAGCCTCCCTTGATGCGAAGGGTCAGCATTGCAGGACCCTCCTGGTCTTATTGCGAAAAAAAAGAGCCTGATATTTTCGCATAGTGAACATCTCCTTTGCTTGTCAGATATCTATAAAAACGCAGGCAGACCTGCGGAAGGCTGTTTATACTCCGCCCACATCGTCCAACTGGAAATCCTCGGGCAGCAGCAGGCACAGGTCTGCTTCGGGCTGGGCCACAAGGCGGCGGGACTGGTTGAGGATGGCCTCCTCCACTTTGTTGCGGGCCAGCCGCCCGTTGCCTGCGTCCCGCGCGCGGGTGAGCTGCACGGCGTTGAAATAGGCCAGCAGATTTGCGTCGCAGCGCTCGTCCAGCGTATACCCCTTGCCGCCCGCCTGCAGCTTTGCAATGGCCAGCAGCTCTTCGCCGGTATAATCGGGGAATTCAATGATGTTTGGAAAACGGCTTTTCAGGCCGCTGTTGGCCGTCAAAAATTCGGCCATCTCTTTGGAATAGCCGGCCAGGATAACGATGAGATCGTCCCGGTGGTCCTCCATGCCTTTGACCAGCGTATCAATGGCCTCCAGCCCGAAGCTGTCGTCTTTTCCGCGGTACAGGCTGTATGCTTCGTCGATGAACAGCACGCCGCCCACGGCGGATTTGAGCACCTGTGTGGTAAGCGGTGCGGTGTGGCCCACATAACGGCCCACAAGGTCGGCGCGTGTCACTTCCACCAGCTGCCCGCCGCTCAGCACCCCGATGGCCTTCAGGTAACGGCTCACCAGCCGGGCAATGGTCGTTTTGCCTGTGCCGGGGTTCCCGGTGAAGATCATATGCATGGAAACGCTGGCCGTCTTGAGGCCGGCGGCTTTGCGCCGCGCCTGCACGGCAAAATTGTCCTCCAAACTGAGTACGTATTCCTTTACGGCTGCAAGGCCTACGATGCCGTCCAATTCTGCCTTTACAGCTTCCACCTCGCCTTGGTAAGCTTCAGGAAGCAGGGAGAGCAGATCCGCCGGGCCTGCGCCGAAGTCTGCAGTCAGGCGGCCGTCCGCTGCGCCCAGCGCGGCGGGCGAAAGCTTGT